>Ga0209511_1001783_pt1 | contig 18468 bp, 17 predicted proteins | sample SSSSmetaG_FD_184141 | JGI IMG/M metagenome (GOLD analysis project Ga0209511, IMG submission 184141) | Glacier valley bacterial and archeal communities from Borup Fiord, Nunavut, Canada, to study Microbial Dark Matter (Phase II) - ​SSSS... | ecosystem: Environmental > Aquatic > Freshwater > Ice >...
GTCAATGAGTGCTAGTCGCGGGACTGAATCTCGACAAGGATATCACGGGCTAATAATCGAGCTTCGTCATCCTTGCGATTAAATAGGTCCCCTTGGTGAGCGATCTCATCAATAATTCTGACGGAATGATCTAGGTCGTCATTAATAACAAAGTGATAGTACGGGACAAACAAGGCTTTCTCTAATTCAACAATGGCACTTGCTCGGCGTTTTGGCCATTCTTTTTCAAACTCTTCAATTGAACCATATCGTTGCTGTAATCGTTCACGCCACACCGCGTAACTTGGCGGCAAAATAAAGATAGCTACTACATCACGCGAGACATCTTTGTATTCTTCGACACCCTGGACATCTACATCTGTGACTGCGACTTTACCCGCATTATGCGAGAGCTTAACTTCCTGAACGGAGGTTCCATACAGCGTATTGTGAACAAATTTTGCTTCGATAAACGCCTGCTCTAAAAGCATTGTCTGCGCAACCTCATCCGAGATAAAGTGATAATCCTGACCGTCAATCTCCATCACGCCATTATTCATGCGCGGCAGTCTTGTTGTGTGCGAAACAATATCCATATACACATCTTTTTGAAGAAGTTTCTGTTTGATCGTATCTTTTCCAGCACCAGAGATGCCGACTAACAATGTAATATTTGTTTTTTGGACTAACTCGATAGTCTCGGTCGTTGGTTCATAATTTTGCGCCAGTTGTTCTAGATTCATACCCCATTGTACCAGATGAAGGACTAGTCGCGCTTCAGCATCACCATGAATGCTTCTGACGGGATATCGACTTTACCAAAGCGTTTCATACGCTTTTTGCCTTTGGCTTGCTTTGCGAGGACTTTCTTTTTACGAGAAACGTCTCCGCCGTACAGGCCTGTCGTCACATCTTTTCGATAGGCGCTGAGGTCTTCACGAGCGATAAACTTACCACCGATACCTGCCTGCAAAGCGACCTGGAAGTTTTGACGCGGAATAACTTCTTTTAATTTTTTGGTGATTTCACGGGCGAGACTTTGCGCTTCGGTACGGTGCGCCATAATACTCAAGGCGTCTACCATTGCGCCCGCGACGTAAAAATCAATTCGGACAAGATCTTCGATACGATAATCGTCAAGCTCATAGTTGAACGAACCGTATCCGCTGGTGACTGATTTGAGTTGATCATAAAAGTCAGTCAACAAGTTCGCAAGTGGCGCTTCAAAACTAATTAGTGCACGCTCATCGATATAACTCAGGTTCGTTTGTAATCCACGCTTTTGAATAATCAGCTGGATAACAGCGCCAATAAATTGTGCCGGCACGATAATCTCACCCTTGATCCAAGGTTCGCGGATTTCTTTAATACGCGTTACGTCGGGTAGGTTGCTAGCACTTTTAATATCAAGGTCTTCGCCAGAGTTAAGTTTGACATGGTAGTCAGTTGAAGGGTTCGTGATCACAAGGTCGAGGTTATATTCACGCTCTAATCGTTCACGAATAATATCTAGGTGAAGGAGACCAAGGAATCCGATGCGAACACCAAAGCCAAGCACCGGTGAGTTTTCTGGTTCGAACTGCAAGGCTGAATCACTCAGGCTTAATTTTTCAACAGCATCTTTGAGTGCCTGATATTCGTCATTACTGACCGGAAAGAACCCAGCATAGACGAAAGGCTTGACCAGCTTATATCCTGGGAGCATCTCAGTTGCTGGGCGGCGGCGAATCGTCACCGTATCACCGACGCGAGCATCACGTGTCGTACGAAGGTTGGTCACGATGTACCCAATCTCGCCGCTTCCAAGCACCGGCCTGGCGCTCATGGCTGGATTCAGCGATCCGACTTCGAGCGCGATACCATTTGCGCCCGTTGCCATCATATCGATCAAGTCAGCTTTCTTTATTTCGCCATCAACCACACGAACATACAAAATCACTCCGCGGTAGTCATCAAAGTAACTATCGAAAATAAGGGCGCGGGTCGGGTTTTCGCTCTTCCCACGTGGTGGTGAAATCTTCTCGACAATTTCATCGAGAACATCCATGACGCCCTCACCTGTTTTGGCACTAATTTTTAGAATGTCATCGTCAGTACAGCCAAGAAGATTAATAATCTCGGCGCTAACCCTGGGAACATCAGCCGCTGGAAGATCGATCTTGTTGAGGACGGGAATAATTTTCAGGTCAGCAGCAAGCGCCAGATAAACGTTCGCTAGTGTCTGTGCTTGGATGCCTTGGCTAGCGTCAACCACCAATATGGCACCCTCACACGCCTGAAGACTACGCGATACTTCATAACTAAAGTCAACGTGACCAGGCGTATCAATAAGGTTCAGTTCGTGCTCTTTGTACGTCATGCGGACAGGCGCCAACTTGATCGTAATTCCCTTTTCACGTTCTAGGTCCATACTGTCGAGCAATTGCGATTTCATATCGCGCTGCTGAACAGTCCCGGTCAGTTCGAGCATGCGGTCAGCGAGAGTGGATTTTCCATGATCAATGTGAGCAATGATACAGAAATTACGAATGTTTGATTGGTTCATCTTTTTACTTGTCTTTTACTGCCGGAGCTTTAAAAAATATTTTCTGGATTCGGGATATGATCGGGTCTACTTCAGGAAGTTTGAATAACCTACTAAACGCAATGTAACAGATTCCGGCGATCCCGGCAACGAAGGCGAACTTCGGGAAGGTCGCCCAAAAACTCTGATCATTCGCGCTCAGTGGCAAGAACGCCAGGGCGATATAGGTAATAATCGATGTAAAACCAGCCGCACTCGCCATTCGTGCAATAGCGTGCACAAACACAACGTCGAACAAGCCCGGAATACGTTGTGACATCACGTAGAACAAGAGTGACATCTCTACAATAGAGACGATAACTGCCGCCCAGGCAAGACCCTGAACACCCATGCCGAGGCCCATCGTAAACCATACAGCCAACGTAATATTCAATCCAATCGTAAAGAGCGAGATATAAAGTGGTGTCTTTGTGTCCTGGTGGGCATAAAAACTACGTGCCGAAATAAAGTATACCGATCGGAACAAAATCGAGATCGCCAAAATCGCAAAGATACTAGCCATGTACGGGTCTCCACCGTTCACGATAAAGTTCACAAGGTACCCACGGGCAAAAATCGCAATCACTGTTACAGGGAGCGCTAACCAAATAATCACTCGCAATACCGTCTGTAGTTCACTCTTGAACAGGTCTGGTCGACCCTGAGCTAATCGTTCAGTCATCTTTGGAAATGCAGCCGTACTGATCGCAACACCGATAAGGTTAATCGGCACGTAGGTTAATGAGTTGACCTGCTGGTAAGCACGGACGCTACCAGCGACCATGCGTGACGCCAGGTTTACCTCGACGATACTATTTACGTAATCAATTCCCTGGTCAAGTGACCTTGGCGGTAGCAAACGCAAGACTTGTCGAAAACCCTTGTTCTTCCAGAAGATTTGGAATCGATAATCAAAACCCATGCCGAAGAGACCGAACGTACTGACGATAAGTTGCAACATCGCACCCAATACGACACCGAGCGCCACGCCCATGATGCCGCCGTCAAATATCTGCCAACCGAAAATATTAATGCCGTTCGTAAAGAACAGCAGCCCGATAATAATACCAACGTTGTAGAGTGCAGGTGCCAGTGCAAAGAAGGCGAATCGGCCAACGGCCTGTTGCATACTCGTAATCACCGTGGCGACTGCAAAAAGGAATGGGCTCACCGCAATCACGCGCATCATACTCACAGCCAATGATCGACTTGATTCGTCGAGACCCGGACCAACAACATAACGGACCAATGGGTCGGCAAAGATAATGATGAGCACACTCGCAATGAGTGTCACGATTGCCATCAGGTTTATAATACTGGTTGAAAGCTCCCAGGCCGACTTCTTGTTGCCTGTTCCAAGCCGTTGGTTAAAGACAGGAATAAAACTCACACTCAAAGCACCTGACACAAGAATGATAAACATAAAATCCGGTACCGAGAACGCAACAGTGTAGGCGTCCGCCCCAGTCGGATAGGTTGTGTAGTAAGCGCTGTTGAAAAGACGGTCCCGGAATATACCGAGTAGGCTTGCTATCAGTGATGATCCAGCCAACAAGGCTGCCGCTAATTTCAGAGGCAGCCTTCCATTGAGTTTGGAGAGTGTTTTTCGAATATTATTAACCATTAATCGGTCAAGCTCGTGCTAGTACAGCATAGCCTCCTTAGGCAATTTTGCGTTCTTCAGTAGCGTGACAACGCCAGTCTCTTCAAGCGTTTCTTTTTCAAGTAGTGCATCAGCCAACTTCTTGAGGCTTGGCATGTTTGCCTTGAGGACAATTTCTGCACGGTTGGCAGCTTCTTTAATCAGCTGCGCAACTTCAAGGTCGATTTCCTTGGCTGTGTCATCACTGTATGGACGTTCGTGAGTCATACGGTCAAATACCATGCCACCGGTGTCTTCGTGGAAGACTTGGTCGCGTAACTTTGTACCCATCCCCTGTTCAATGATCATGTTACGAGCAATACCCGTTGCACTACGAAGGTCTGAACCAGCACCGGTTGTAATACCGTCATCACCGTTAATGAGCTTCTCAGCAATACGGCCACCGAGTGCTCGTGCAAGCACATCCTTGAACTCGTAGACGCTTGTGTACATTGTGTCTTCAGGAGGAAGGAACCACGTGACGCCGCCAGTTCCACCACGAGGGATAATTGTCACCTTGTGAACAGGGTCACTGTCGGGCAAGACATGTCCAACGAGAGCGTGTCCTGCTTCGTGATATGCAGTTAACTCTTTATCTTTTTGTGACATGACATGGCTTTTACGCTCTGGACCAATGGCTACTTTTTCAAAAGCTTCCGTGAGATCATCGTTACTAATCTTTTTTGCGTTACGACGTGCTGCAATAATTGCCGCTTCGTTAGCGATATTCGCAAGATCAGCACCAGATGAACCAGCAGTCTTTGCTGCGAGTTTGTCGAGATTAACAGTTCCGTCAGCCGGTTTATTCTTGAAGTGGACCTTCAAAATTGCTTCACGGTCTTTTCGCTCTGGCAACATAATGTTAGTTCGTCGGTCAAAACGACCCGGACGAAGCAGCGCAGCATCAAGAACGTCAGCACGGTTAGTTGCCGCAAGAACAATAACGTTTGTTCCAGTTTCAAAACCATCCATTTCAACAAGGATCTGGTTAAGTGTTTGTTCACGCTCGTCGTGTCCGCCGCCCATACCCGAGCCACGCTTGCGTCCAACAGCATCAATTTCATCGATAAATATAATAGCTGGTGCGTTCTTTTTTGCCTTTGCGAAAAGGTCACGAACACGCGAGGCGCCAACACCGACAAACATTTCAACGAATTCTGAACCACTAATACTAAAGAATGGGACATTTGCTTCACCGGCAACAGCACGGGCAAGCATCGTTTTACCAGTACCAGGGCTACCGACGAGCAGGACACCCTTTGGAATCTTGGCGCCAAGGCTTTCGTACTTCTTTGGGTGTTTTAGGAAGTCGACGACTTCTTCGAGGTCCTGTTTAGCAGAATCGTTTCCGGCGATATCACCAAAAACTACTTTTGTTTTATCTTCGCCGTACAGCTTGGCTTTTGATTTACCAAATCCAAGCGCTTGGTTGTTCTGTCCTTGTGCCTGGCGCATCATAAACATAAAGAAGGCGGCGATCAAAAGCACTGGGACAATAATAATCGCGAGGTTCCAGATGATGTTACCTGTATCGCTTGGCGTTTTGTAAGTAACGACTGTTCCACTATCAGCCTTCAGGCCTTGTTCCGTGAGGCTACTCGAACCATCTTTGATGGCTTTTTCAGTCGGTTGGTCATTGCCTTTTGGTGTGATTGTTAAGTTATTGCCTTCAACGACAATGCTTTTAATCTCGCCTTTATTGGCACTCTCGATAACACTCGAGATTGGCACGTCTTTTAGATTATCGTGCGGTGTCGTAATTGCAACGACAGCAATAACTCCTATCACTAAAATCGCCCAGAAGAGGGTGAGACGGAGTATATTATTTGGTTTCTTTGGAATGGGGGACTTTATGGCCATGTTAAATCATCCTTTCGGCATATAAGTAGCAGTGTTCTCTTACCTTTATTTTAACAGTGACAGGGAAAAATTACGAGTAGTGAAATCGAATGTCAGGCCCGATCCTGCCTCGTACGTACTCTTTGGTTGTGCGGTTTTGATAGCAAGAAGCAATCTTTCTAGCTGTGGTCGCGTCAGCCGTGCACCAGTAATGGCGCGTAGACACTCAACCGCCACGGTCACGGGAATATGCGCAAAGAAATAACGGCCATAACTAGGGCCAGACCCAACCAGTGCGACCACTTCCGCTTCGATAAGTCGTTTGCTTTCGATTTGCTGACTTCTGAGCGCCAATAACTCCCGTTTGGTCCCTAGGTCGAGTGTTCGCGTATTCTTGCGCAGTCTGTTGCGTAAATAGGCATCGCTCGCGTTTGTGCTATCTTCTCTCCACTCAAGCCCATGTTTATGCGCATATTCAAGCAATTCCTCCTTCGATAGATGTAAAAGAGGACGAAAAATATCAGAATCTAAAACTGCAAGACCGCGCCAGCCAGTCCCTCGATGGAAATTAATCGCGATCGTTTCAACTGCATCATCAGCGTGATGGGCAGTGACAATTCGACCATTGGTGCGCGCCGCGACGTCTCGCAAAAAGCCATAGCGCTCGTCTCTCGCCTTTTCTTCACTGGCATTCGGCCCAAGCGCAACGCGTTTTGTCTCGAAAGCAAATCCGTAATGACCAGCTAATGTTTCAACAAAAATTGCATCTTCGGCTGAATCATTGCGAATACCGTGATCAAAATGCGCCACAATAATCTCGTTATCTGTCGTTTTAGAGAGCATATCAAGTAGCGCGACAGAGTCGACACCACCACTGACTGCGACGACGTAGATCGCCACTACGCTGTCTGGAGTTTTTTTAGTTCATCAATCACTTGGCTGCCATGCCCCATGGGAGTGACGCGCCCATAGACCTTCACGACCCGACCAGACGGATCAATAATAAAGGTTTTGCGAAGAATACCTTCACGACCATACATTTTCTTTCCCCACGCACCATACGCCTTTAGGACCTCGCCCTCAGTATCAGTCAGTAACGTAAAGTTGAGCGAATATTTTGCTTTAAATTTCTCGTGGCTATTGGCATCGTCTTTACTGATGCCGATAATTTCTGCTCCCATTTCAGCTAATGTGTCGCGTGCATCCCGCAGACTACATGCCTCCATCGTACAACCGGGCGTGTCATCTTTTGGATAAAAATAAAGGACTACCCACTTCCCTGCAAATTCTTTCAGAGTGTGCGTCACGCCTTCGATATCAGGCAGTTCAAATGCTGGTGCGTCGTATGGTGGTTTCATACTTTTAGTATAAACCCTCAGGCGTCTGTCAGAAAAACTTGTATAATGAAAAGTGATGCCAAATCCAAAACCATCATCGCAGAACCGACTTGAAACCCTCGACCAACTTCGAGGATTTTTCATTGTCACCATCGTGATAGACCATTTATCTCGTTTCCCGAGCCTCTTCGGCATTCTTTCAGGCAAGGCCCTCCTCTGGGTGACCGCAGCCGAGGGATTTGTCAGTATTTCTGGATTATTAGTCGGTTACGTGAGGGGTTACAAAAACCGCAACCAACCGTTCAAGGAAGTGAGCATGAAGCTACTCCGTCGAGCATTTCTCTTGTACCTATGGGCGCTGATTGGTTCCATTGTATACGTAGCCATTATCTGGTACATCCCCCTTCAAGGCGGCGCCCCTAGTACACCGATGCAAAAAGGCGACTGGGTCACATTCTTGACGCAGCTAATAACGCTCCAATATACATTCGTATGGGTTCACTTCCTAACGCTTTATGCACTTTTTCTTGCTGCTTCACCACTTGCGGTTTGGTTTTTTCGACGTAGGCTTGCATGGGTTGTTGGAGCGCTCAGCTTCTTACTTCTCGTTATCGGCTGGCTAATAGACTCAGAACCCCTTCAGTGGCAGTTCCTCTTCTTTATTCCAAGCATTGTTGGTTTTTACCTGCAGCCAATTCTTGACTGGTGGCACGCCCTGCAACGAAAAACACAAATCTGGATTGCCACGACAACCGTTGCTCTTACTGCTATTACCGTGACGCTCTCGGCCCTGTTCACATTCTATGAACCCCTTGGTGCATTTGGTGCTTCGATCAATAACAGCTTATTTTCGAAGGATTCGATAAGTCTGTTACGCGCGATCATGGCCTTCTTGTGGTTTACCGGCTACATGTTTGTCTTTTATAAATTGCGCAATGTTATCAAAAAAACAGCCAACTGGCTGCTTATCCCCGTGGGTACGCACTCATTAACGGCATACATTCTTCACGGACTCGCATTATGTGCCATTAGCTTCTTTACGATTGGAGGCGATAACTTCTGGATCAACACCTTATTTGGTGTCGTTGCTATTTTGCTCACCTGGGGACTACTAAAGATTCCTTTTGTTCGCCGAGTTGTTCCTGCGTAACTAAGTGCGAGGAATGGCGAATTCAATGCCCTTATAGACCGTTTTACCGTCAATAAGGCTTGTCACCGATGTCTCGTTTACTTCCTGCCAGTTACTGACTGGTGACTCTAGGGGGCCTTCTGCATAACCGATGTACCAGACAACTGGGTGCTCTTTCGCAAAGGCGGCTACGTCTTTAATCTTGTGGTCATCGCTGTACTTCAGCATATCAAGTGAGCCGTAGCCGTATTTCACTACGGCATCAATAAAGTAGATCGGGTGTTCGTCACTATTATAGAAGGTTGCTTCATAGAATACCCATGGGCTACTGACGATAATTGGTTCACCCACGCGTGATTTTTCGATCACTTGTTTGACTAATTGTTTCGTTTTAATGTCAGTTCGAGAATTCTTGTTGTAGTTGCCGTAAAAGTACACATTGCTGAGCCCATAGACGAGCATGACGCCAATAACAGCATAGACAACGGCTTGCTTCCACGCCTTGCTACCACGAAGCCCGTACACAAGTGTCACACCCATAAAGAAAGCTGAGGCAACAGCCGTAGGCAAGACATAGCGCTCGACGAACGATGAAGTCAATGGAGGTAACGAAGCGATGAAAAGCAGAACCGGCGGGACACCTGACAAGCAGATGAGCAACAGGTAATTTCGTTTAAATACCTGTGTGCCCGAACGATATGTTCGGATCATTAGTACAGTCACAAGAGCACCCATCGCAACGAGCCCAGCTGCAAGCCAGCCCGTCACATGATCATGTTCGAGGAAGTAGACGAGGGTTCCAAAGTATCCTGTTACTGTGTCGACACCAATAGGACCTATCCAGAACCCACCCGACTGCACGACGAGTAGCTGGATCACCATCGCCGGTATCCACGGAATAAATAGTGCGACAGCAACGATATAGGCTGTCAACCAGTTCTTGTCAAAGAACTTCTTTGCGAGAATCTTGCCACGAGCACCATTTCGGTACGTAACGGCGTAGCGCCATACCCAGTGAGCGATCCATGCAAGTGCCGTAAAATAGTGCGTCCACATACCGAGTGAAACGAGAATGCCGTATAGAACCCACGTTTTGCGGTTCTTTGATTCAAGCGCCCGCATCAGGACGTACGTTGCAGACATAACGATCGCTGCTGCGAGTGTGTACATACGAGCCTCTTGGCTAAAGCGAATAAAGAGTGGCGACAACACCAATATAAATAAACCGACGATTGCAGCACGACGACCAAATTGACGCTTCGTAAACAGATAGCCAAAGATAGCTGCGACAGCGCCAAAGAAAATACTCATCGATCGAAGGCCAACTTCCGTATCACCGAAGATAGCCGCCCAGATCTTTAGGAGCCAGTAGAACAACGGCGGGTGCACATCGGTCGCGGTGTATCGTGCGATGTCTAGGAAATTATAGTGAATCATGTACGCACCAAATGCTTCATCGAACCAGATCGAGGGACCTGCGATATTCAATAACGAGAGGCCCGCAAACAAGACTAGCGCAATCCCGACGAAAATATAATCCGTTCGAGGATGTGCTCGTATAAGACCTAGAATGATACCGAGTATTTTCTTCATAGTAGTAAGTCCTCCCATAATACCCGACCGCCAAGGCGGAAGCAACAACATTACCTTTCGGCTTGGACTAGAAATAGCGCACAAAATAATGTATAATCACCCGAGTAAACACCATCGGGGTGTGGCGCAGTTGATAGCGCGCTCGGTTTGGGACCGAGAGGTCGAAGGTTTGAGTCCTTTCACCCCGACCAAGAAGAATTATTGTCTAAATCCACCATCATATCGTATGGTGGATTTAGCTTTATAACAGATACAGCGTTGTCTCCAACTCGGAGGTTCGACACCACCTCTTTATATACTTCGTCTTCTTCTATCAAATCTGTCGTATTTAACACCGTTTCCAGATACGAATGAATGAGTTCGACAAACTGTTCACGAGTTGGCAAGGCACTGTTGAGCCTTGAAAGCTCTTTCTGTAGGCTCTCAATACTGGAGTTACGAGCGTTCATAAGGTTCTGATAATGCTCTAATTTACCTTGGTGGAACTTGTTGTAATTGTCCAAACTAACAACCTGCAAGTTCTGATACTTTGCATACATATCCTGCTCTTGTTTTAGTTCAGCCTTGGCATCTGCAAGCTTGCGTTTTGCTATTTCTTTATCAACCGCAATCTTTTGTTCGAGACGTCGGATATAAAGCCGATACGCTTCTAGAGTATTTTTAGTAAGATGACGCAACGTCCATTCAATGTGTGCAGTTATATATTTAAGCCTTACGCCCTTTGGTAACTTCTTACCATACATCTTTATTGCTTCATCATCGTTATGCCGAATACAGTCTTTATTACGACAGTAGAAACTAATGAGCCATCTGTCTTTGTTCTTGCCCTTTTTAATTTGCGTACGTTGAAAGCCCATTGTCCTATCACAGTAATCACAAATCACTTTCTCTCTCAATAACCCGAAGTCCAGTTTTTGAGCTACACTGGCACGACCAACAAACTTCTCATTAAAGTTACTCGCCATCTTCTGACTAAGAGCAATAAACTCGTCAGTCGTTACGAGAGGCAAAAAGTCATACAGCTCATTAAGATTAGCTAGGTTCTCACCATACCTATATATGCCACAGTAAAACGGGTCGTTAAAAAGTAGAGTTACAGACTTCTTGTCCATTTTTGCTAACCTATACTCATCATCTTCGTCTTTTCGATAGCTAAAGTGGGCATCATTTAAGAAGTCGGCAACCTCTTGATTTGTTTTACCATTATTGAGCCTCATTAGAACCGCCTGACGCAACAATTTCCAGTTATTGTCATCAGGTATAAAGTGTCCCGATTTATCGCTGTAGTAGCCTCTTTTGGCTTGTCCTACATATTTACCATCGCCAATAGCACCCGTGATGCCTCGTGAGACATCAACTGCTAACTTGTCTGAATATTGCTTTGATGTAGCAAACAATATTCCAAGGAGCATTTTGCCGTTAGGCGAATTATCAAATTGGTATGTCTTAAAGTGCAAATCCTGTATCTGCTCCATATCAATCATTTCAATTATCTCGCCAGCCTCTTTCATATTTCGAGATAAGCGGTCAGGAGACCAAGATAGTAAGCCGTGATATTTACCCGTCTTAAAACCAAGAAGCATCTTATCAAAAATAGGTCGATTACCAGACTTCTTTGCCGACGCACTCTCAATAAAAACGTCTTCTTCTCTTATAAGAACCCCTAGTCGTTTTGCTAGCTCTCTACATTCTTTCTCTTGGTCTGAAAGTGAACGAACTTGTTTTGCTTCATCATCAGTAGACTTACGTAGATACATTACGTAGCGACGCTTTTCTTTCGGTAAGATACGTTGACTACCCTCATTCGCCTTTACGAAGAAGTCCATTAGCACCTCTAAGCTGTAAGTACTTTTAGGGAGTGTAAAAACGTCTGGATTATCAGTTAGGGCATCAGTAACTAACTGCTCCGATTTGAGTAGTTGGTCTTTAGTAACTGGTATACGTACACTCTTAGTACGTCCTCGTTTTTTCTTTTCACTCTCCGCCATATAGCTATTATATCCTTAAGGCTTAGAAAAGAGGTTCAGCAGTTTCGTCGTATATCTTACCGACCAGTAAGTTTGCTATAATAAGGCCTGTCTAAACTGTTAAAAACGCAATGGGAAGCCGTCGGCTTTATTCCGTCTGGTATTTCACCCTAGAAAGAGGCATCGCCCGAAACTTTAGGTGAAAGCCTATTGCGGAAAAAACAGTTTAGACACCGTTGGCGGTGTCTCTTTTTATTGAAGATACTCTAACGGTCATATAAACCAATAGCAGGAGTGCTTAAAGTGAAAGACCGCAAAACCTATAAAATATTAACCACCTGTAGTTTCATCCTACCTATTAACCGCTGGTATCTTGGTAACGCCAAGGGCTGGTTCTGGCGAAGCGTTACCTGTAATTATCTTTTTTTTGGCTGGATTGCCGACCTTATGTATATGGACAAAACCTTTGATGAAGCTATGGCAAAGCGTGGCTTTACAAATACCGAAATACGCAATCAGCAGGGACGATAACTAACCTAAATAGTAAGTCTTCAAATCTTCGAGATCGCTTTTAGATTGAGCATAGCAATAATCCTCAGAATGTTGAGCCCTCATAAGGTTATACTGAACCACTTCAGTGTCGCCCACTACTTGTCTTTTAACTTTCTTGCCGACTGTAGGGTCGGTTAGTTCGATGAGTATTTCTGGCGTTAATGCCAAGAACTGTTGCCTAGCCATTATGTGATTACCGTACATTCTCTCTTGCATTGTTTCACCTGTAAATATGTCTATTACTGGCGTATCGGACGTAACAAAACGCTTTGAGCCTTTGGCTAGATAAAACCGCCAATTTTTTGCCAAGAGCCACCTATAGAACTCCTCGCATTTTGTAATAAAATGAAGGTGACTTTGATTGTCGAAGTCTAGCTGAAACTCGCCACTCTGGAAAGTTTTCATTACATCTTCCAGCGCCTCGTCTGTAACTTCCTTACCGTCTTCAATTAACTTCTTCTTAGCGTTTTCCTTAAAATCAGGGTGCGAGGCAACGATACCCGTATACCACTTCATACCATCTTCCATCATATCGTTCAGACGTTTACGAGTTTGTGGACTTCTTATCCACAATGACGCTAGAAACCACGCTAATATACCTAACTGCTGGGGAGATAGTTGTTTATACGTCCAAATGGCGTCGATTATACTATCGTAATCTTTCGAGAAACGGTCCTCTATCGACCGGAAGAAGTCTTCAAACTCTTGGCTTGCCTCATCTTCTTTGCCTGTTTCGACAGCATAGTAGAAGTCAGCATAACATACACCACTATACGGTTGTGGCTTGATAATCTTACCGCTTTTTAGATGTAACGTTTGAAGTGAATTACCATCAGCAAATCTCCTAAGATAAAACTTTGGTGCATAATGTTGCTTCTTGGTAATCTGCTTGGGCATATCTATATTTTACAATTCTTATCGATTATTAGTTATAGACGCTCTGGTTTCCAACAATTTATTGCTAACAATTCCACCCCCGTTGCAAATGGTCGGTTGTTGGGCTATTCCAAAAACATAGGTTTTTTGCCTATCCATAATTATTTAGGTAGGTAGTGCGTTTACAGTCTTCCCTAAAAAAGACTACTCACCGGGTAGGGGGGCTATCCTATAACGTCAGCCTGTTTTAGAGATGCCAATAGCTCCCAGGCTATCTGTCTTACCGAAACATCAGCAGGACTGTTGATGAAACCATTTACGCCATTAGAGGACACTGTCATACCCATACCCGTTGTCCTTAATTCGGCATAGCCTTTAGTTATCTCTGGGTCAACGTGAGCGCCACCCTCTTTATTAGCCATCTGCATAACAAGCCACTCACGAGAATGTCGTGCCTTATTCTCACCTGGTATACAACCGACTTTCCACCATTCAACAAAGCTTACGACACCCCTTGCATTGGGTTTTAAGCTTTGGAGTGCTATAAACTTTGTACCCTCCATCGTAGGACGGATACCAAACAGACCAGGCATACCCGATATAACCATAATGGTACGCCCATTGTGCTGCCTATCAGTAGGTATAGGATCAATCGGGTCTGCAGAGTCGATAAACTGCACTTTATCTTTTATACCAAGCTGTCCGAGTAAGGACTTTGATGTATCAGTATCGTGTAGCAGGGTACGCAGTACACCTGCTATTCGCAGCGCTTCGCTCTCATTACCATCATCAAACGCCTGGCAGGAAGTATTGAGAAACTGTATCTGCTGAAACAGTGCTTCTTTTAGCTGCTCTTGCGTCCGTTTCATTACACTAGGCTTCGCTATTTTCGTCTGTGCGTATATACTTCTCACCACTTGGGTCTGTAGATACTTTTTCATCTTGATTTGAAGTATCGTTTGCAGATTGCTGAATGGGTAGTTGTTCCTGTTCTTCTGTAATATCATCACTCATACTTACATTATAACCTCAAATACTACAGCTTCGAAGCAGAAGCGTGTGGCATCATTTTAATATTTTGATACGTTAAAGTATCGAAACTAGCTACTTTAGCTCGAAGGTCAGTCTGCATAGGTAGTCGCAATGCTTCAATTTCAGTAATCCTAGGCGTATGATTGGTGGCCTTACCGTGTGCAACCCCATCCCAATGCTGACCCGTAACATAGTATGCGTGTTTCGCTCGGCTTGACTGTACATAATTAGGTAACTGACGAGAGATACCTTGTAGGTAAGCAAAAAGAGGCGGTTCGCCCTTAGGTGAAGAGTTTGATAAAAGCTTGAGTTCAATAATAACCTTACAGTCCTTATAGACAACGTAGAAATCCGATAGGCCGTTGCCTGTACCCGCTTCAGGAATAAAGGTTACTTCGTTTAGATGGCGAAAGTAAGCATACCCCATACCCCTTATCTTTCTTCCAATAACAGGCTCGGTTTGAGGTGTTGGCGTACCTTTCGGTGTCTTTTTCCAGGCATCCTTCCATCCGTCCCGAACTTCAAACTCTAACCGAACCTCATCTAGATATTCTTCAACTTGGGTTTTAAGCGTAGCACAAGAATTAACATCTCCGAACTTATGGTCGTCAAAATAATCACTATAGTCTTTGTCGGCTAGTAACCCTAAAAAGTCCTTATCAAAGTCATAGGGCTGACTACGTTCACTCTCAAGGTTTTGCAAATAACGATAGTGTACGGTACCTTCCTGAAGGAATATCTGCCTAATCTCATCAACTGACACTTCCTTGACTGTCTTCTCGAGTAAATCGGCAAACTTCCAGCTAAGTTCACTGTCTGCCCTCAAAATGTCAAACACCTGGCTTACTGTGTTTTCGTTCAATTCCTCAAAGCCTCTAAGCAATCTTCGGGGTACAAGAATAAGTGCTTCGCCCCTCCTCAAGGGGTTTTCAGGCAACTCGTAATACCCGCCACCTTTCCACCTATGGGTTTCAAAATCAAACCCGTCAGTGTCTAGGTGAATATCTTTCTTGAGTGGTATGTTCCACTTCTTCGCCTGCTCTAAAGTATAACTAATCAGGTAATCCATAATAAGGTTCGCAGAAATGTCAGAAATACCATCATAGCCAATACCATCCGTAAACGCCTGCAGGCTTACTGGATTGTACATATGGTCAGGAAAATATTTTGTATCTCGGACATATTTTCGTGCAGCACTCTCCATAAAAAAGCTAATTAGCTTCTTAGTTAAGTTCGTACCGTGACCCGCATTGGATGTTTCAGTATAGCCCATATTGATATTTTTCGGCTCCTTGAACGCTAGCAACTTAGCGAACTGCTTCGGTGGCATTCGAAAAGTCTCCAAGCTGGTACTTACGTCATATGCGTAACGAAAGTAGTCCCCAAAACGCTCAAACAAAGTAGCCTCTGTTGAATTTGGGCTGTTCTTAATAAGGAATGGATCAATAAAAACAGGAAGGTCGTGCTCCAAATTCGCATCAAAAAAATCGATATCTGCACTATCTGGTATGCCAAATATCTGGGTAATATGATGTTTGTCCGTATAATCACCTTCCATAATATTGCAAGAATAACACGCTAGTGTATACTTATGCAACATTACTTAAGCATAAGCAAGTTGGGTAACAGTTTACGTTATTTATTTTTGCTTCAAATCATAGACTGCATTACCAAGCTGGTACCTATAGCGATCCAAGGCCTTGATAGCTCCCCTGTCGAGCATCTTGTGGTGATTTGCACACAAGATCCATATGTTATCGGGACTATCGATGCCCGCAGTAGCATCAGAGATGGGAATAATATGTGCGGCTTCCGAATAGAATGTACCCCTTGAAGTCTCAAAGGTAAAGCCGCATATTTGGCACTTATTCTGGTATTTTTCCTTAAGTACTTTTACCATACCTACATTGCGGCGGTAAGACTTTGTAAGTTTCTCAATTTGCTCAGGAGTTTTACCCTGCTGACGCTCAGCATAAGCACGCACAAGTCGTTCTATTTCTTCAGCAGATCTATCCCTAGTTAGATTATCCAGCTTTGCCTTATCTTCAGTTGTTATGTCACCTGTTGCCTTTGCAGCGATCGCAACAACTTCGCTTAAAGAACGGTCGTCCATACCCGAAGTGAGCGAACTAACAAAGCCATCAGTTGACCCATACTTAGCCATTATCCTGGCGATTGCATCCTCGCTGCTAATTTGCATAAAGCCCTGAAGCGCTTTTAGTGAATAGCCGGTTACTTCATTAAATTCAGGCAGTGGCAGATTTATTTCTTGAACGTCTTCGACGAAAAATACGCAAGACCACGGCTCACCCGAGTCGGTACTTTTAGGCCATAAGCTAAGTGCCAGGTCTTCACTATATTTCTTGAAGCGTAGTCTACCAATAGAAATAAATCTTCCTTGTGCGTAAAAGAATACATAGTCACCGACCTCCATCTTCTCCCAGCGAGAACGAAGACTTGGCTGACAACCCCAAACAAAATACCGCTCATTACCACGTAATTCACTAGCCTCGTCACCTGTCAGATATGGGAGAAAATCGTCGATTGGCTTGCCCTGCATTGAGGACATATAATTTTTATACGCAGTCTCGTTACTTCTTGGTGCTAAAAATATTCTTCTCATTATTGGAGTTCCGTATATTTCTTGTGATTCCCCTTAGACTTTTCGACTGGATATTTTTTAGCATTCTTTAAAAGCTTCCGCTCGCTTGCTGCAATAACATCTATGCTCATATTGTTTGCCATCAAAAGGACCCAGTAGAGCACGTCTGCTAGCTCGTCACCAATCTCTTCTTTATGGGTTTTAACGTAATCAATCATCTCGTGATCACTCTTCCATTGAAAATGTTCCAACACCTCAGAAGCTTCAAGATTTAGTGAAATAGCTAGGTCCTTTGGATTATGGAACTGGCTCCAGTCACGATCAGCTACGAATTGTGCAATTTTTTCTTGAAGTCCTTGTAAGTCACTCATTCACTTATAGTAATACGAACAAGCCTAGAGGTCTATCGTCCTTGCATCATAGTCTGTCCCACTAACAACGCTATAGCCACTAAGAAATTCCTTTTTAGAGTTATCGTACGTCTTCAATATGAGCTCATTATTGCCTTTGTAAATAATTACCCTTTGTAGGTTGTCGCCTGGTTTTGAAATACTACTCATTTTGACCGTATTTGCGGCAGACATCTTGCCTGCTTCGGCAGAAACTGAATAAAGGGCAGTCCACAAAATCCAAATAGAAGCAGCACCTAGTGTGACCTTAATAAGTAAGCCAAGTATATTCGCTAGCCTTTCAAAGAACTTCCGATGTTTCCCGACGTATTTAATAGCTCCTTTGCTTGGTCTAAAAAACCTGGCTAAGAGATTACCTATGTAGATGCTCAGCCCTATTAAACACAGAGCAGCTACAGTCACTACGATCGAACCTATGATAATCGGTAACGCAATTCGCACATAGTCATACATCTGTGGTGTGTAGTTTACTTCAGACAATGAAATGCCAAAATGTTGAAAATAGCCCTCACTAAACCTTACGACCACAAGATTTGCTACTAGCACGAGTACAAAGACAAATAGCGCCGCCAGCTCGAGCGTTGTTCTGTCCTTACCGAATATGGTAGTCCTTTTCATATACTCATAGTCCTAACAAGCTAACCAATATGCAAGCATAGGCGTTAACGAAGAAATTTTAATTCCAATAAACTATCCGGTTTCACGAGGTTATCCAATAGCAAATTAACCTTATCCACTCTACGTTTCAGAGTGTCGTAGTTCAGTAGCAATAGATACAGCTTATCTAGGATCTTGGAGGTTCGTTCAGCGTTACTACCAGCCGACCAAATAAAAATGATCGTCATTCGACGATCTTTTTTATTGCCATCATAAGAGGTGGAGCGACTTATAGTACCCCTACTAGACCAATGTGGACTAGTCGTCATCTTGATGCACGTCATTTTGCG
>Ga0209511_1001784_pt1 | contig 18460 bp, 6 predicted proteins | sample SSSSmetaG_FD_184141 | JGI IMG/M metagenome (GOLD analysis project Ga0209511, IMG submission 184141) | Glacier valley bacterial and archeal communities from Borup Fiord, Nunavut, Canada, to study Microbial Dark Matter (Phase II) - ​SSSS... | ecosystem: Environmental > Aquatic > Freshwater > Ice >...
CGAAAAGTTTGTGATTCATATTTCGGCTGACAATCATTACCGGCTGTTTGTGAATGGAAAATATATTTTACGTGGCCCTGCTCGCGGAGACATTTCACATTGGTTTTACGAAACAATTGACATTGCCCAATATCTTCAGAGTGGGAAAAATACGATTGCTGCTGAGGTCGTTAACTGGGGGCCAAAACGCTCATTCACTTATTTTTCGCAAATGACTTCGTTTATTTTACAAGGTGATGCTGAGGCTGAGAAGGTGGCGAACACATCGGGAGGAAGCTGGAAATGTCTGCAAAACGAAGCTTATTCGCCTAAGATGGTAGACTGGATGACAGATCGTAATACAATTGATTTCGGCTTGTATGTTGGTAATCCGACCGACAGTATTCGGGCAGACAAATATCCGTGGGGATGGGCTGGAACTCACTTTGACGACATAAATTGGCTTCCTGCAAAGTGGTGCGATATTGCAGGTGAACGCGACGGGCAATTTGCCGGAGGCATTTTATATGGTGGAGGCAAGCTGCTTATTCCAAGAAGAACAGGAATACTTAAAGAAACAAATATGTCTTTCACAACGGTTAGAAAATCTTCTGGTATTGATAAGAATGAAGATTTTATCCACGGGAAAGGAAGCCTTACTGTACCTGAAAATCAAAAAATCAGCATACTAATCGATCAAACCTTCGAAACCATGGGATATCCCGAAATGTTGGTCAGTGGTGGAAAGGATGCACATATTCAGGCCATGTATTCCGAAAATATGATTGTCAAAAATCATGCGCCAAAGGGAAACCGAAACGAACTAGAAGGCAAAAAATTAGTGGGAATAAAGGATGTTTTTATTCCGGATGGTGGTAAGAATCGTTTGTTTAAGCCAACCTACATCCGTGCTTTCAGGTTCATCCAACTGGATATTGAGACGAAGGATGAGCCGCTTGTCATTGAAAAATACTACCATATTGCTTGTAATGCGCCGATTGAATTGAAAGCAAAACTTGAAACCGGTAACCCGCAAATTGACTGGGTGATGGATGCTGGTTGGCGGACTGTAAGCATTTGTGCCCAGGACATGCTGATTTCGGATGCGGCCTATGAGCAGATGCAGTACACTGGCGATTCGCGGGTTCATAATCTTTCACTGCTCACACTTTCAGGTGATGATCGCCTCACGCGCAATGCACTGATCCAGTTCGACCAATCACGCATTCCGGAAGGTCTTACCTATGCCTGTTATCCTAATCCGTTCTACCTGATCATACCTTCCTACTCGCTGATCTGGATCGACCAGGTGCACGACTACATGATGTGGAAAGACGATAAAGCCTTTATTGATAATTTTGAGTTGGGCATATACAGCGTGCTCGACTGGTTCGAAAAACGCCGTCAGTCAAACGGATTGCTTGGCAAGATTGATTGGTGGGGTGCGCTGGCCTGGCCGCGTCATTATAAAAATGGAGAACCGCCAACTGTTTATGAAGGGAATAACACGCTTTATTCGCTTCATTATGCCTATACCTTGCGCCATGCGGCTGAAATCTTTGAGTACCTGGGAAAAACGGCGCAGGCTATAGAATTTAGTAAACGTGCCGACCAGATTTGTGATGCTGTGAATCGGGATTGCAAAAACCATGATGGATTTTATACCGAATCTCCTGGAAATAAACAGGTAAGCCAAATTACAAACTTGCTTGCTATTTTAGCCGAAGCCACAAAGGGAGATGATGCCAAACAACTGATGGGAAAGTTACTTGAACCCAAAGACTGGTTTGGACAGGTAGATTTATTCCTGCATTTATACCTTTTCGAAGCAATGAATAAAACCGGTTTTCAGGAGCAATTTTTTCCAGAAACTTCAGAATGGCAGCTAATGAAAGAACGTGGTATGAGCACTTTTGCTGAAGTTCCGCTAGAATGGGGCGAAGAAAACCAACGATCAGAATGTCATCCATGGAGCAGTGCTCCTGATTATTTCTTCTTCCGAACTATTTGCGGAATTAAACCCCTTTCAGCGGGTCATAAAACGGTTGAGATCGCTCCTGCATTTGGCAAACTGACACAGATTAAAGCAGTCTATCCTCACCACCTGGGAAATATCGAACTTGATCTAAAACGGACCGGGTTAAAAGTTGAAGGCTCAGTAACTGTTCCAAAAGGAATTCAAGCCAGTTTTGTGTGGAGAACAAAAAGCATAAATCTTATAAATGGCAAACAAATGATTGTGCTATAAATGAAATCAGATTTAACTTCTTCATTTTGAAAGATATTTTTTAATCATTCTTTGATATTTTATACGAAATGGTTGACTAAAAAGAAAACCAAACACTTGTAATGTATTTGTTTTCAGATGGATGGAATTTTGTTTAGTGGTCCCAGCCGAACAAATGTCGAACTTTTTCTTGGAAGATTTAGTACGTTTAGCAAAGCTTGCCGCCTGATGCAAAAGCGATTCGAATTCAAGTTTGTTCTCCTTGAATGGATATTACTGAGACCATCATGATACAAAACTCGAATCATATAATAAAGGATTTGAAAGCTTCTGAGTGACGTCCTACAGTTCCCCTTCCTGTTTGTTTACTACAGCACATAGATTGCGATACTAAAGTTAAGGTTGCACAAGTGGTATTACCGGCACTCTCTGGACCTTTAAAAAAGCAACTTTCAGTTTTATAGATTCTTTTACAGGAAATCTATTATATTGGACTCTTTATCCATTGCTTGTAGGCTTATATTTCCGGTAAGAAAGACTAAAAAACTGAAATCGTCAAGTACTGAATTGATCGGTTAAGGTTGAAAATCATCAGTATCCCGTGAAAACTTTTCGTAAAACTCGTCCATTTATCTGTCTGTTTTGCTATAAATTTACAAAGATCAGGACAAAAAACCATTATCCTTTGAAAAAAATGGATGTAGAGCAAAAATAATTTCGACCATACATTTGCTTGCAATAATTATTACAAAATGGAATTGGCTTGAGATAATTAGATATTATCACAATTTAAAGAAACTATAATGGAAACGAAAAGTAACTCTAAAGGCCTTGAACGCCGGGATTTTTTTAAAAGTAGTGCAACATTTGCAGTTGTAACAATGTTTTTCTAAGTGGTTGTATTTAAGCTATTTGGCTCTAATCGTTCTTCTGTTTCGCTACCCGACATTCCACTGGTTACCCTTAGCAATGGGGTTAAAATGCCCATTCTTGGATTTGGAACCTTTATGCTTCGGGATGAACTATGCAAAAATAGTGTGAGCGACGCAATTTCGCTGGGATACCGACTTATTGACACCGCTACGGTTTATGGCAATGAAGCAGCTGTTGGTGCTGGAATTAAACAGAGTGGTATTGACCGGAAAGAGCTGGGAGACTTCTCTGGTTGAAATATACACTTAAAACCGGTTTTATTCAATCAACATAAAAAGGCATGTTATATAGCATGTTTTTTTGTGGCCACAAAATGAAGCAATCAGGACTTAATAGTTAATAACTTTCGAAAAAAGGCTCAATATTAATTGCATATAACAAAAGGTCAATTCATTCAATAATAACAGATTGAATGGTTTGTGGACAATTTAGAGACGATTTCGATGTTGTTTGGAGCAGTGTTTGAAATCTTGAATTCAATACTTAATATCGGGCATGAACGAATTGAAAATGATCTATGTCGCAAAATATCACCAATGTAAGTGTTTGATATAGAATTGAGGCAACCTAAAGAAGTTAATTTTGATTTGAAATAGATTATCATATTATGAAAATAATTTTCACAGCTTGTTTCCTGACATTCAGCATTTTTTTTGCCTTTTCTGTTGTTCATGCCCAGGAAAAAGATTTATGCAAATACAACATAAAATGGACTACTCCCGGAAATAACTCACAAGGATCTATGCCATTGGGAAATGGCGATATTGGTGTAAATGTATGGGTTGAACAAAATGGCGACCTATTATTTTATTTATCCAAAACAGATGCATGGAGCGAAAACTGTCAATTGCTTAAACTTGGAAAAATACGGGTTTCGCTTACCCCAAATCCTTTTATAAGCGGTTCATTTTTACAGGAACTAAAGCTCGAACAAGGTGAAATTAATTTTGATTACGGCACAGCGAAGATAAAATTGTGGGTAGATGCCAATCATCCAACCGTTCAATTGGACATTGATAGTAAAACGCCGGTGAAAGCACAGGTTTCTTTTGAGTCATGGAGAAAGAAACATCGCCAATTAAAAGGTTTAGAATCACATTCGGCGTATGCGGGTGAATCATCGTATGACGAAAGTTGCAGGAGTTTACCCATTTTTCAGGAGCAAGATTCAATAATTCCGAACAATAAAAATCAGATTCAATGGTTTCACCATAACAACTATTCATGCTGGAAGGGAACCCTCGAAACACAGGCAATTGGCGAATTTGCTAAAATGAATTCTGACCCTTTGTTAAACCTAACTTTCGGGGCCGTAATTGATGCTCAGGGATTTGTTTCTAAATCTGATACTGTTCTGCTCAGTAAAAATCCATCGGAACATTTTCAGGTCAATATTTACCCTCTTACAAAGATTGGTTCTTCTGTATCATGGGTAAATGCTGTGTCTAAGAGTATTTCTGATATAAAAAATATTGGTGAAGCAAACCGCTTAAAATCGCACCAAAATTGGTGGATAAAATTCTGGAACAGGAACTATATTTTTATATCATCGAAAGATTCAGCTATCAGAAAACAGACCGAAAAAGTGACTCAAGGGTATATATTACAGCGTTATATAAATGCATGTGGCGGTCGGGGCAATTCATCTATAAAGTTTAATGGCTCAATTTTTACTGTGGATTGCGAATACAGAAAAGATGATAAAAAAGGATTTGATGCTGATTTCAGAATGTGGGGTGGACCGTATTGGTTTCAAAACACACGCTTACCATATTGGTCGATGCTTGTTTCGGGTGATTTTGATATGATGCAGCCTTTGTTTCGAATGTATCTGAAAAGTTTGGCTTTACGAAAAGCTGCCACAAAGAAATATTTTGGTCACGATGGAGCCTATTTCCCTGAGACGATGCTTTTTTGGGGGACTATGGCAAATGGAGATTATGGTTGTAACAGAACTGGTATTCCAGACGGATATGTAAGAAATCCATATATACGCTATTATTGGCAGAGTGGTCTTGAATTGTCGCTCATGATGCTTGATTACTATTTATTTACCAATAGTAATAGTTTTGCAAAAGACACTTTGGTCCCTTTAGTTTCCGAAATACTTACATTCTATGATCAGCATTGGAAACGCGGCAGTGATGGGAAAATACTTTTTTCGCCGGCTATGTCCCTCGAAACATTTCATACTGCAGTTAATCCTCTGCCTGAGATTGTGGGAATAAAAGCTGTTGCCGAAAAAATGCTAGTTCTTCCAAATACGCTTATAAGTTCAACCCAAAGCAAACAATGGAGGAAATTGATTGACGATTTGCCTTCGGTTCCATTAAGGGTAATTAAAAATGATACTTTGCTGGCACCTGCCCAGGAATACACCAATAAAGCCAATACCGAAAACCCCGAACTTTATTCAATTTTCCCTTACAGAACTTATAGTATAGGGAAACCAAATTTAGAATTGGCCAGAAGAACTTTCGCCGTTAGAACTCATAAAGAAAATGGTGGATGGCAGCAAAATTCAATTCAGGCGGCCTATCTGGGATTAACAGACGAAGCCAAACGAATGGTGATAGAGAGTTTCTCGAACTGGGACAGAAATTTTAGATTTCCGGCATTTTGGGGACCAAATTACGACTGGACTCCCGACCAGGATCATGGTACAGTAGCAATGATTGCTCTTCAGCGAATGCTCATTCAGTACGAAAATGATAAGGTTATCTTACTCCCTTCATGGCCAAAAGAATGGGATGTACACTTTAAAGTAAATGCTCCGAATAATACATCAATCGAATGTATTTATAAGGATGGCAAAGTCATTAGAATGTCTACAATACCGCAGAAATCAAAAAATGTAATTCAACTTGAAAGATGATTTTAAAAACAAAATTATTGTTGTCGGAAATAAATGATATACACATGAAATTTAAAATTCTGGTTTTAATTTTAGTTATTGCCATCACATCGTCCGGGCAATCAAATGTAAATTTGAATGTCAAAAAAGAAATCCCGAATGGCATAAATTGCGCAGTTTCCCCTTACTACCGTTATCGGAACGATGGAAAACCAGGTCGCGAAATCATCCTAACTTTAGAAGGCGGAAAACTTACGGGTAAGGTTCAGGTTGAAGTCAATGTGAATGGCCTGAAGGAGATCACAGATGCATTACCCGTTGAGGGAAAATCGGATTACCGTGTCCTTTTGCCTGGTGATATAGGAGTTAAAAAGGAATCCAAGGTTACCATTACATTGCGACAAGGAACTCAGGCTTTGACGAAAACTGTTACTGTGCCCGCTCTTCGCCACTGGACAGTTTACATTTATAACCATTCCCATGTTGATATTGGCTATACCAATACGCAGGAGAATGTTGAAATTCTCCATAAGCGAAATATTGTCGAGGGAATGAAGCTTGGAGAAGCTACAAAAGACTACCCGGCTGGTGCGCATTTCCGGTGGAATCCCGAAGTCACCTGGCCATTGGAACGTTATTGGCAGGGTGCAACACCGGATCAAAAAAAGCAGGTCGTTGAATCTATTAAGAGCGGTTATCTCTGTCTTGATGCCAGTTATCTGAATGTTAATACAAGTGGTTGTAACGACGAAGAGATGTTTCAGGTGTTCCGATTCAGCCGCGAGATGCAAAAACTGACAGGAGCTACAGTGGATGTCTTTCAGCAAATGGATATTCCTGGCATATCATGGGGATTGGTGCCTGTGATGGCTCAGCAAGGTGTCCGTTACATAATGTCCTGGCCAAACTCATGCCGGGCTGGCAACGGTCGCAGTATCGACGAAAAACCATTTTGGTGGGTTGGTCCGGATAACAAATCAAAAATACTATTTTTTCAACCAGGAACTTATGGCAATAGTGGCAGCATGACAAAAGGTGGGGCAATTGGTCGTCCCTGGTTTGGCCAGCGAGATCCAGATAAAGTTCCTGCCTTTATTAAAACCGACACGGCAAATGTGAATTTTGCGGATGCTTTGGTAAAGCGTGAACGCCCCGACAATCCTTACAATTTCTATGTCGTTTCGTGGTCTCTCTGGGATAATTGCCCACTCGATGCTGACATCCCGGATGCGGTCAAAAAATGGAATGATGAATATGCCTTTCCACATCTTGTTATCGCCAGTGGTCATGAAATCATGAAGATGATTGAAACAAATTATGGTGATCAGCTTCCGGTCGTCAAAGGTGACTTCACCGAATATTGGACTGATGGAATGGGAACGGCTGCTGGCCTGACCGCCATTAACCGTAATGCCAAAGAACGTCTTGTTCAGGCCGAAACATTGTGGTCAATGCTTCATCCGGGTAAAGCTGCACCGCGTTCTGCATTCGATGAGGCATGGCGTTACATTTCACTCTCTTCTGAACATACCTGGTGTGCAGAAAATACAACAGAGCCGTTTTTTCAGGATGCGATATGGAAAGTCAAACAGAGTTATTTTCGGGAAGCCGGAGATCGAACTCAAACCGTATTTGATGACGCATTGGCTCCTGCAACCGATAAATCGTCAGGTGCTCTTGGCCCTGTTGAAGGACCATCAAAAGGCGGAGTGGTTGTGTTCAATACCCAGTCATGGTCGCATGGTGGGTTGGTGACACTCTCCAAATCAGAAAGTCTACCAGGCGACCGTGTTGTTGATGATCAGGGCAATGATATTTTAGCTCAGCGCCTGTCAACCGGACAACTTGCATTTCTGGCATCAAAAGTCCCGGCCTTTGGATCGGTCCATTATCGTGTGGTATCAGGCAAGTGCCCGCTGACAGAAGGGTGCAAAGTGGATGGCATGACGCTCGACAACCAACAGGTGCGGGTGACTATTGACCCGGCGACAGGCAACATTACTCATCTTATTAATATTTCCACCGGACGCAATTTTGCAGATGCAAAGGTCAATGGTGGACTAAATGCCTTTCGCTGGATGCCAGGCGACAGCGACAATGCTAAGGCAGACAGCAACATCACTGTCTCCTCCATTGAATCCGGTCCGCTGGTTGTGGAATTACGCGTTTCATCCAAAGCAACTGGTTGCCGTTCCGTCACACGTTCGGTGCGCCTCATCAAAGGTCAACTCTGGATGGAGATTAGCAATGTTGTGGATAAACTTCCACTCGTCGAAAAGGATGGTATACATTTTGGATTCGGATTTGATATTCCGCAAGGAACTACCCGTGTAGACATCCCATGGGGTGTAATGGAGGTTGAAAAAGACCAGTGGGCTGCCGGAAATCGCAACTGGCTTACGATGCAACGCTGGCTTGATATCTCCAACGAAAAGAATGGTGTCACATGGTGTTCGCTGGATGCCCCGCTCATCGAAAGTGGTGCTATGACAGCCAATCAAACGGGCACCTGGAGCGGGGAACGGAAACCCTGGCTCACAAAACTCGAGCCCAGTTCAACCGTATACTCCTGGGTAATGAACAATCACTGGTTCACCAACTTTCCGCTCACCCAGGATGGCCCGGTCACCTTTCGTTACCGCATTTTGCTTCACGGTTCATATGATGCTGCCATTGCCAACCGTTTTGGACTGGAACAGGCACAACCACTGGTCGCTTTGGCCGCAAATGTCAACGCCATTTCCAAACCATTGATCGCTATTGAAGGATCACCGGCACTTACCACTTCGATTCTAAAATCCACAACAGAAGGGAAAACGATCATAATCCGTTTACGATCCGTATCGGATAAAGACGAAACTGTCAGGTTATCGTGGCCTGCCGGGAATCCTAAAACTATCAACCTTTGCGAAAAAGAAGAAACACCAAGTGCAAAAGTCAACGGCGAAGTAAGTGTCCCTGCGAATGGATTTGTAACATTGAAAGCTGTGTGGTAGTGCAATAATCAATTATAAGTAAGCTCGAATGAAAATTTTGAAGAACTTTAAAAATAACCATAAACGGTTAAAGATTAAAGATATATAATAAATATGAAAAAAAATTTCTGCTTTATATTTCTGTTATTATTGTTGACAATAAATGGTGGGCTGTTTGGTCAATCAAATCAGCAAAAGCCAATGGTGATGTGGTTTGACCAGCCGGCCTATCAACCCAAAGTATTCAGCTATCTGGCACCCGAGTTTACCAATTCGTTTCATTTCGAGAAGAAAGGTTGGTTCGAAGCATTGCCGATTGGCAATGGCCGCATGGGCGCCATGGTTTTTGGCGGTGTTTTCAGGGAACGAATTCAGTTGAATGAAGAAAGCCTTTGGGACGGTTATCAGCGTGAATCGGCCAATCCGCTATCTGCCAAAAACCTGCCCGAAGTGCAACGCCTGATGTTTGAAGGCAAAAATGATTCAGCTGAAGCGCTTGCCTCCAAAACCTTGATGGGAATTCCGCTCAATATAAAACCTTACCAATCACTGGGCGACCTTTTTATTGAGCAGCTTGATGTACCCGCTGATTCTGCTTTTACCAATTACCGCCGCTGGCTCAGCCTCGATTCGGCCATTGTGGTTACTCAATTTACCCAACATGGAATTCAGTTCCGGCGCGAAATTTTTGCCTCGCACCCGGCCAACATCATCTTGGTAAAAATAGCTTGTGATAAGCCTGAAGGGCTGAATCTCCGGATAAAACTGATTCGCGAACAGGATGCTGTTTCAGGCTCATCGTCAAGCTATCCGAACTGTATAGAAATGCTTGGACAGGTACAATGTAAGGATGAAAAAACCGGAAAATCAGTTGGAATGCGGTTCGCTTCATATCTCAAAGCTGTTTCAAATTCGGGAAAAATAAGCGTTGACCGGAATGGCATCATGACGGTAAAAGGCGCTTCGGAACTGGTGCTTCACATTGCCGCCGCCACCAGTTATCAAGGGAAAGAACCAGATAAAACCTGTGTTGAAACGCTCCGAAAATCAGAAAAAATTTCCGCTGAAAAATTATTTTCAGCGCATCTGGCAGATTACCAATCACTCTACAGCCGGGTAAAAATTAACCTTTCCAAGAATTCCAATCCGTACGAATTACCTCAGGACGCCCGCCTGGAAAGGCTGATTAAGAACGATTACGAAGATTCGTATTTGTCGGAATTACTGTTTCAATATGGCCGTTATTTATTGATTGCTTCATCGCGCGTAGGCGATCTGGCGGCTAATCTTCAAGGTATTTGGAATCAAAGTATGCGTCCGCCCTGGAGTTCCGACTACCATTCGAACATCAACCTGCAAATGAATTACATGGCTGCCGAAGCGGTCAATCTGCAGGAATGTACACTGCCACTATATGCTTTGATGGATTCGCTGGCATTTCATGGCAGAAATACTGCCAAAGTGATGTATAGTGCCCGTGGTTGGGTTGTTCATCATTTATCGGATGTGTTTTGGCGTACTGCACCTGCCGATGGGGTTGTAGGTGTATGGCCAATGGGAGGTGGTTGGCTGGCGCATCATCCCTTCGATCATTATTTGTTTTCGGGCGATAAAACGTTTTTACGCAACGAAGCTTTCCCATTAATGAAAGGAGCTGCAGAATTTTACCTCGATTTTCTAAAACCTGTTCCTTCCGGATTACCCAATGCCGGAAAACTGGTTACCAATCCATCGCATTCGCCTGAAAATGCATTTGAGAAGCCAGATGGAACTCAATTTCAGTTTACTTATGGCGCAACCATGGACACCGAGGTTATCCACGAATTATTTACTAATTGTCTGATCGCCATTAACGATTTGAGCACTCCTGAAAAACCTTTCGAACCAGACTTTAAAAAGGAACTGGAAAAAGCTTTGGCCAATCTGGTGCCGATAAAAATCAGTCCGACTACCGGTGGAATTCAGGAATGGGTGGAAGATTACAAGGAAACCGAAATCGGGCACCGCCATATTTCACATTTGTATGCCATGTTCCCATCGTCGCAAATTAATGTGAATACTCCTGAATTATTTGCCGCTGCACGAAAAACCCTCGAACGCAGGCTTACCGGTAATCCAAATGCTGCCGTTGTTGAAGCAAAAAACAGGTACCAAAGTTATGGCAGCTACATCGACGGAAAGAGTTTTGGTGGCTGGCAAAGTGTATGGATCAGTATGATGGCATTGCGGTTAGGCGATTCACAATTGGCCTACAAGCATCATCAGTACCAAATAAAACTGGGCATGAATCCGAACTTTTTCGGATGGGCCGCCCAACTCGACGGCACTTTTGGTTCCACAGCAGTAATTGCCGAAATGTTGCTGCAAAGTCATACAGGAGTTCTTAATTTTCTGCCTGCCTTACCGAAAATCTGGTCTGCTGGTTCAGTCTCTGGACTGCGTGCCAGAGGCGGATTCGAAGTGGATCTCAAATGGAAAGACGGAGTTGCGACTGCTCTTACAATTACTTCTAAAACAGGAAATAATTGTCGTTTGCATTTAAATGATGCAATAGTAACACAAATTGTTTCGTCGGGAAAACAAATTCCGTTCAAAACAAACGAAGATAATATAGAATTTCCGACTGTTTTAAATCAAACATATAAACTGGAATTCAGTTTGTCAAAGCATAAAATGAATTAATACTTTCAATTAGATCTATATAACATGAAATTTTATCTGATCATATTTTTGTTTCTATTTTGCATTACCTCAAACACAAATGCTCAGCAGAAACCCTGGATCGATTTTAACAAAAATGGGGTGATGGACACTTATGAAAACCCTGAAGCAGAAATTGACAAACGGGTCAACAACCTGTTATTGATGATGAATGTTGAGGAGAAGATGCAATTGCTACACGAAGTTGCTCCTGCAATACCAAGGCTTGGAGTAGCCAAATATGATCATGGAAATGAAGCTTTGCATGGAGTCATTCGACCGGGAAAATTTACTGTTTTTCCGCAGGCCATCGGACTTTCCGCAACCTGGAATACGGATTTAATTAATAAGGTTTCGACAGCCATTTCGGATGAGGCACGTGCCAAATGGAACGAACTCGATCAGGGGAAAAATCAATTTGAAAAGTACAGCGATGTGTTGGCATTCTGGTCGCCAACGGTAAATATGGCTCGCGATCCACGTTGGGGACGTACGGCTGAAACTTATGGAGAAGATCCCTTTCTTACCTCACGGATTGGTGTAGCTTTTGTCAAAGGCTTGCAAGGTGATGATCCCCGTTATCTGAAAATAGTTTCAACACCCAAACATTTTGTTGCAAACAACGAAGAGCATAACCGCTTTGAGTGCAAAGTAAACGTGTCGGAAAGGGCATTACGCTCCTATTATTTGCCGGCTTTTAAAGCCCTGATTACCGAAGGAAAAGCTCAGTCAATCATGAGTGCTTATCCTGCAATTAATGGTGTACCCTGTACCGCGAACAAATGGCTGCTGACGGACATCCTCCGCAATGAATGGGGTTTTAACGGATATGTGGTATCCGATTGCGGCGCGGTTGGAAATGTATATTCTCCGCACAATTATGCCCCAACCCGCGAAGATGCCGCTGCAATGTCCATCAAAGCCGGTCTCGACCTGGAATGTGCAGGATATTGTAACGATTGCTATATGTACCGGGATTTCCTTCCCAAAGCATACAACCTGGGCAAAGTCACCGAAAGCGAAATCAATACAGCTGCTTTTCGCGTTTTACGTGCCCGGTTTAAACTTGGTCTGTTCGACGATCCAACGTTGAATCCGTACACCAAAATATCACCGAAAGTTATCGGAAGTAAAGAGCATCAGCAGCTGGCACTTGAAACTGCCCGTCAATCACTCGTTTTACTGAAAAACAGTAACCACCTTTTACCTCTTAACCGGAATAAGATAAAATCCATTGCAGTATTCGGAATCAATGCAGCTACCTGCGAATTTGGCGATTACAGCGGGACTCCGCTAAATGAGCCGGTTTCGCCACTTCAGGGAATTATAAATAAAGCCGGTAGCAAGATTCAGGTTAAAACGATTCCATGGATTGGGACAATGACGCAGCAGCAAATCATTCCGCCTGCTTTTTTCGTACATCAGGAAAACGGTAAACTCAAAAAAGGGTTAAAGGTTGAATATTTTGCAAATAGTTCACTTACGGGAAAGCCTTCAGAATCAGTTACTGAAAACATTCTTTTCGATCCGGCAAACCAGCCTCCAAATTCTGTAGTTCCACCGGTTCCAATGTCGATTTGCTGGACCGGATTTCTACAACCCAAGATATCCGGTAAATATGCGTTTGAACCGAAAAAAATGGGTGAATTCAGACTGTACCTGGATGGAAAAATGTTGACTGACTCAAAAGACGAAATAATTACGGTCGATCTGGAAGCGGGGAAAACCTATTCGATAAAGGTTGAATATATCTGCAAAAGCGGATCATCGTATTGTTCACTTTCGTGGAAAACACCCGATAAAAAAAGGTCAGATATGTATCTGGAAGAAAAGAAACTGGCCGGGAAAAGCGATGTATCAATTGTGGTTTTGGGGATAAACAAATCGATCGAAATGGAAGGCCGTGACCGGACTACGCTGGAATTGCCAGTCGATCAGCAGCAATTTATACAAGAGATTTACAAATCAAATCCAAAAACAATTGTGGTGTTAGTTGCCGGAAGTTCGTTGGCTGTCAACTGGATCCAGGATAATGTACCTGCAGTTGTAAATGCCTGGTACCCCGGCGAACAGGGTGGAAACGCCATTGCCAATGTATTGTTTGGCGACTATAACCCGGCAGGCCGGCTTCCGCTCACCTATTATAAATCAACCACAGATTTGCCTGCGTTCGACGATTACGAAGTTTTTAACGGACGGACCTACATGTATTTTGAAAAGAAACCAATTTATGCGTTCGGTTACGGATTGAGCTATACCACGTTTAACTATTCAAATATAAGTCTTGACAAGCCGGTTATGGAAAAGGGAGATACCGTTACGGTGAATGTTGATATTCAGAATGCCGGGAAGCTCGATGGTGATGAGGTTGTTCAATTGTACATTCATCAAAAATCGGGTAGCTTGAAATTACCTCAGAAGCAATTGAAAGCATTTCAGCGAATTAATCTGAAAAAAGACGAAACTAAAACTGTCAGTTTTAAGTTGAGCCGAAAAGATCTTTCGTTTTGGAACGAGAAAAATGAATTTGTTCTTGAACCGGGCGACATTCAAATCCAGATTGGCGCATCCTCAGATGATATCCGCCAGGAAATACAATTTGAAATAAAAAATCAGGCGAATTAAATCAGTCCATCAATTGCTTAAATACCTTAAAAACAAATAATAACGAATGAAAAAAACACACTACCTCTCAAAGAAAATCTTTCTGGTGAAAATTCTGATAATTTGTTTTGCAGTATTCTCATTAACCCAAGCTGGATTTGCGCAAACCTCAGAAAACGATTTAATTATCCATTTAAAAAACAATTGTTACATTAAAATTCAGGCCTGTACAGAAAATATTTTCCGAATTAGAGTTTCTTCCAAACCCGATTTCCCTGAATCGATCATGGAACGATATGGGATATTAAAAACCGATTGGAAATCGGTGAAAACAAATACAAAACCAGAAAAGGGGAATCGTGTTTTTCAAACATCAAAATTCCGGATCATTGTAAATGAAAAATTGGGTGACTTTTCTGTGAAAGATTCAACAGGGAAGCTGATTGTTGGTAACTTGCATGTTTATACCGATGACAGTCAGTCCATTTGCAAAACCTTGGGACAGTCACTTCATCAATACTTTGGTGCCGAAAAACATGCTGGGGGAATTATTGGCGACGCGAATTATACCGGAAAGGCCTCTGATAGTATTCAAATTTCAAACAAAACAATTCCATCAGTTTTGGAAGTTTCGCTTTCACCTGAAGAACGTTTTTATGGAGGTGGTGCCACAAGTCGTAAAAACATTCAGCACCGAGGCGAAGCTTTGCGGATGTGGGCTACTTACCAGAAGACTGAAATACCTATGCCATTTATTATGAGCTCCGAAGGATGGGGGCTTTTCAATAATACTACGTCAATGAATTATTTTGATATTGGTCGTTTCCAGAGCGATAAAATGTTCATTTACAATACAAGTGGAGAAATGGATTTTTACCTGATACTTGGAGGTTCGATGCCTGAAGTGATTGATCAGTATACCACTATAACTCGTAAACCATATCTTTTACCTAAATGGGCTTATGGATTAGCGTTTGGTGGAAATACGATGGAAAACCAGGTGGATTTGATGAATGACGCAGTTAGGTTCAGGGATGAGAAAATACCATGCGACATATTCTGGATCGAACCACAATGGATGGCAAAAAACTACGACTTTTCCACTTCAAAAAATTGGAACCTTGACAAATTTCCGGCAGAAGTATTTTGGGATGTTAATAATCCAAAGAAATACGAAAACCCGGTTTTATTTGTCTCTAAATTACATGGTTTAGGTTTCAAACTAGCTTTATGGCTTTGTGTCGATCACGATTTAAGTATTGTTGAGGAAGATCGTATTGCTGAAAAATCGGGTAAAACTCAATCGGGATTAGAACATTGGTTTGATCATCTTACAAAATTTATTGATCAAGGTGTGGATGGATTTAAACTTGATCCGGGTAGAACGCTGGATGAACATCCCGAAAGGATATATTATAATGGATTAAACGACAGCGAGATGCATAATCTGAATCAGATTTTGCTTCCAAAACACATGTATGAAACATTTAAAGGACACAAAGGGATCAGATCTTTTCATCAATATTGTGGTGGTTATGCGGGCGCACAACATTGGGGAGCATCGACAAGCGGTGATAATGGCGGCGGGAAAAATGCGCTTTTCGATCAACTTAATTTGGGCCTAAGTGGCTTTGTAAATACATCGGCCGATGTGATGGAAAATATTGATGATAATAAAGCAGGTATGCAACTTGGGTTTTTTCTTCCTTGGGTTCAGATTAATAGTTGGTATGCTTTACATCATCCCTGGTATATGAAACCAATTGAAAAAGAAGCGTTTCGATTTTATGCTCAACTGCGCAATCAATTATCGCCATATATTTACTCGGCAGCTCTTCAAGGAAGTCAAACTGGAATGCCGATTTTGAGAGCTTTACCATTGGTTTTTCCAAACGACCGTAAAGTTGATAACATGATTTATCAGTTCATGTTTGGTGAAAACCTTCTTGTCGGAGTATTCAATGATTCAATTTATTTACCCAAAGGGAACTGGATCAATTACTGGTCAGGACAAAAGGTTAAAGGTGGGAATATGGTTCATTGCAATATACCTGAAAATCGGGGAGGCCCTTTGTTTATAAAAAGTGGAGCAATAATACCTTACCAGAAAACTAAGCAGTATATAAGTGAACTTCCGGTTGATACACTCATCCTTAAAATTTATCCTGAAAAGAAAAGTTCATTTACTTTATTCGAAGATGATGGAAAAACCTTCGATTACGAGAAAGGAGACATTGCCAAAACACGGTTTGAATGTAATGAAACAGACAAGAATACCGAGTTTATTATCCATCCAACTGAAGGATACTACATTGGAATTCCAAATCGTCGAACGTATCAGATCGAAATAGCCTTTTCGAAAAAGCCATCTAAAATTATGGTAAACGCTATTAATACAGACGATTGGCTCTTCGATATATCCGGTAAAATTATCTTAATTGTAAATCAAAAAAACAGAACAGAAAAACTATCTATTAATATCATATTGTAAAATCTGGTTATGCTTAAAATTAAATCTTTAACAATCCGGATGTCACTTCTATTTCTGGTTTTGACGTTCCCTGGTTCTTCTCAGAATGATTCACACAAGTTTTTGAAAAGTAATTACCCGAAAACAGGTGTGGTTTTCGAATCGGAGAATGTTGAGCTGAAAAAACTTTTCGATGTTGCCGAAGCCAAAGCCACTTCCAACATTTATGTTTACACGCCTGAATATACTGTTATGGTCGAAGGTGGCGAATATCCATTTGTCTGGCTCGAAACCCAGCCGATGGGCGGTGTGATGTATGCCAAGCGGGATATCAAAATTGCGCTCGACAATATCCTGATTTTCATTCAGAACCAGCGTAAAGACGGGCTTTTGGCCGGAATGATCTACAATACCGCCAACAATGTCTGGAACATGAAAGATTCGACTTCGGCTGATGGTTCGCTGGGACTTCATTTTGAATCGCTTCAGGGATTGTACCTGGCGCAACCAGCGCTCGAACTGTATTACCTGCTCAATCACGACAAGAACTATCTGGATGCGATTTATTTAGCTCTGGAAAAATACGATAACTACCTCTGGAAATACCGCGATTCGGACCACGATGGTTGCCTCGAAACTTGGGGAATGACCGACAATGGCGAAGATCATCTGGAACGATTCAGGTATGCGCCCTGGGGTTGGAATGGAAATATTGCTCCAAAAATGGAAAAATATGCCAACATCAGCGACTCAACCGATGTGGGCGATTGCCCTGTTCCTGAGGAATCGATGGATGTGATGGGATATTCGTATTCGTGCCGCGATGTGCTGGCGAAAATTTCGGCGATCCGAAAAGATGGAAAGGAAACTTTTTGGCGCAACAAAGCCAACGAAGTGAGTGCAAAAATGAAAAATTATTTGTGGGTTCCCGAAAAGAATGCCTATTTCTACCGGAACAGGAAAAATGAGCTGGTAAATTCACTGGCACACAATAATTTGAGAACCATGTATTTCGGTACCATGAGCCAGTCGATGGCCGACGAGTATATCCGCTATCATTTGCTAAATCCGGCTGAATTTTGGACACCGATGCCGTTGTCATCTATCGCTGTCAATGATCCGTTTTTCAGGAATATCAAAAACAACAACTGGTCGGGGCAACCCCAAGGTTTAACCTATCAACGGGCAATCAGGGCTTTGGAAAACTACGGACATTATGCCGAAGTTGGATTGATTGGCAGAAAGTTACTCGAAAAAACCTCAAAAACTTTGTTATTCACCCAGCAGTTCGATCCATATACTTCGGAACAAAATGGAGCCGACAATTACGGTCCGGTAATCCTTTCTGTACTCGAATATTTCTCTCGGATGTATGGCGTTTATCTCGAAAACGATGAAGTTCATTTCAATGGTTTGGCGAACGTGAAGAAATATTCATACTCCCAGCGTTTCGGAAACGAGGTTTATAAAATAGATAAAAATCAAGCACTTATAAGTGGTTCGATAAATGGCAAAACCCTTTTTACCTGCGAAGCCGGAGTAGGAATTGTTACCGATTTGATAGGAAATATCCTGAAGGTCAATGGAATTGATTCGGTGGCTCATTCTATTTTGTTGAAACTGAAAAATAAAACATTTTCGGGAGATGTGTTGCCGAATTGCAGCTATTTATTGAAATCCGGAAAACTGGTGTTGGCAAGGAAAGTGCCGTTTGATTA
>Ga0209511_1001786_pt1 | contig 18448 bp, 12 predicted proteins | sample SSSSmetaG_FD_184141 | JGI IMG/M metagenome (GOLD analysis project Ga0209511, IMG submission 184141) | Glacier valley bacterial and archeal communities from Borup Fiord, Nunavut, Canada, to study Microbial Dark Matter (Phase II) - ​SSSS... | ecosystem: Environmental > Aquatic > Freshwater > Ice >...
GAATGACGCCTCGTTGGTGAGGTGCTTGCCGAATGACGCGGCCGCCGAGAGCGGCGGTGCGTACTTCGGAACGAGCGACGAGCTGCCGAGCTTCGGATCCGTCCAGGTCGTACGGTTCTGCAGGATCTCGCCGCTCAGGTTGAGCTGCAGACCTTCGGGGCCGGCGAGCTCGGACGTGTTGGTGAAGAGCGCGCCTGCGCCTTCGGCGTCGGCGACGTCGGCCGACGAGAGTCCGAGGTCACGCGTGTTCTCTTCGGGAATCAAGTAGCCACCCGCGAATGCGGAGGCCGGCGCAAGGAGCGATGTTGCGAGGATAAGTTTGCGCATTGGAGGCTACCTACTAGCGAAGGACGGGCGGGTTCGTGTTGCTGACCACGAAGTTCGCGATGTCGGTTTGAGCTTGGAGCGTGCGTGTCGGCGAAACGAAGTCGAGCAAAAAACCGTGCTCCACCGCGTTGGTCGCCGTGCACGAGCCGGTCGAAAGATCGGTCGGCGTGAAGGCCGTACCTACAAACAACTGGAACGTGCCCGTGAGGTTCGGTGTGAAGAACGCGGCGCCGATCGCCGGCGTCGGACCGACCGGAACGTTCGACGCGAAGATGAAGTTGAACGGGTTCGGCACGGTGTTGTCGCAATACGCAGCTTGCGACAGCACCTTCTTCGCGGCCTGCGGGACCGAGCCGTCGGTCGCACCGCCGAGCGGCGGCAGGAGGTTCGGCAGCGTGTTCGCGGTCAGATGGCCGACAAAGTTAATCGGGTCCGCCGGATCGATGATCGTCTTGGCGACGACCAGGAACTGCAGGTACGCCGACGTGCCCCGCACGATCCCAATCGAGTTGAGCAGCGCGTTGGTGGTCGACGCGAACGCTGGCGCGTTCGTGAACACGTCGACCGTGGTGCCGCCGCCGACGTTGAAGCCAGCCTTCGAGATGCGCGGGTTCGTGGCGACGTTACCGGCTCCGTTGAGCGAGCCGAGCGACTGCGACGAGTAGTAGACGACGGCCGGGTTGACCGCGAGAGGAACGGTACGGCCAGCGAGGCGGGTCGTCAGCGTGGTCGCCGTGACGCCGTCACCTGCGATCACGCGCGTGAGCTGCGACTCGTCGATCATGTCCTGGCGGATCGTGTCGCGGGTCCGGAAGAAGTTCGACGAGATGTAGTACTGGCCCGACACGGCCGGGATGCCCGCTTGGTAGAGATAGCCGGTGTTGTTGCCAGGCGGGAGAGCGCCGCACGAGTCAGGAGCCGCGCAGCTGGGGCTGACCGGGAGATACTGGAACTGGCCGTTGGTGCACGTGCCGGGCGGGCTCGCGTCGCCCTGTGCGCCCGCGGGGAGCGAGGTCGTACACGTCGCCCCGCTCGCGCATTGCGCGGCAGGGCCATTCGGATCGCAGAACGAACGATCGCCGAACTTCTGGGCATCGATCGCGACCGTGACCATGCCTTGCGCCGCGAACGTGTCACCGATCAGCAGCGCGTCAGCGCGCCCGCGAAGGAGACCGTGACGGAAGATCATCAGAGGTGCACAGTGAACGGTGACCGAGCCGGTGCAGAGCGGAGCGGAGAGACCTTTCGGCGTGATGACGAGGACGTGAATCTGTTCGATCGCGCCCATCGTCGGGTCTGGCTTGAACGCGCCAGTCAGCGAATCGAGAAGGTTGTAGGTCACGATATCGGTCTCGAGTACCTCGTCGATGTTGCTCTGCGGCGTGGTCTGCGGAACTCCGTAACGCCCGAACGCCGCGGCCGCCGTGTACGCGGTGATGGCACCCGTCTGCTTCGTCGCGGCCGGCAGCGTGTACGGCAGTGCGCCGAGCTGGACGGCCTGGCTCAGGATCGTCTGCGTGTGGAACGTGTAAACGAGGCCGAGCTGCGATTCGGTGACACCCGCGATCGCGAGCGTCGCGATCACCGGCTGCAACTGCAACCGCATCTTCTCGAGCTGTGCCGCGGTCGCGTCGCTGATTCCCGAGGCCGCGAGCGCCGAGTGGCCATTGACGACGAGCGGGTTCTTGAAGCGTAGGATCTTCGCGACCGTACCCGGACCGACCGCGTTACCGGCCTTGTCCTTGATGTCCGTCGTCATGACGACGGCGTAATCCGTGTTGTCCTTGAGGGGCTTGGTGCGGAACACCGAGCTGGGGTCTCCCGCCGTCGCGCCAGCAGGTTGGATCGCTATCACGGGCGACAGCGGGTTCGCCGCGGTGCAACCCGAGGTGAACTCGCACGGCTCGAGGATCAGGCTCGAAGCCGCGACGGCAACGGGCGCCGCTGGAACCGAGAGGTCGTAGAGGCGGAGCGAGGTCGCCGTGACGGTCTTGGCTTCGACGAGCTCGCTGGTCGGCGCGAGGATCGCACCGGTCGTGGAGAAGCCATCGAGCGCGAGGAAGCCGGCCGCGGCCGCGTTCGGGCAGGTGCCGTCGGCCGCGAGCGGGGTGCTGAGGAACGCGCACGCCGCGGTCGGGGTAAGTTTGCCAGTCGTCGCATCGCGGAGCAGGTCGATGGGCAGCGGCGCCTTGCCGCGCGCCGGATCGATCTCGACGTTCGTGATCGTGTCCTGGATCGAGAAGGTCGCGGCGATCGCGAGCTGCTGATGCGGGAACTTGCGGTCCGCGGCCGGGAACGCGGTCTGCTTGTAGAGCGCGATCACCTGGTTGAGCGCAGCGCCCTGCGCCTGGGCCGCAGCGGTCGAGCCGAGCTGCGCCTTGAGCAGCCCAATGTTCGCCGGAGCGGTCATGTCCTTACCCTGTTCGATCAGGGTGAACACCTGCGACGCGTAGATGTTCTGGCCGTCCTTCGTCTTGACGCCAGCGTCGCCGCCACGGATGACGAGCGAGTACGAACCACCAGCCCACGGCTCGTTGCCTTCGTGATGGATCGTCAGCGTGCCGCTGGTCGTACGCTTCACGTAGTCCGCCGTGGTCGGCATCTCGATCGGGATCTCACCGGAGACGCCGTTGATCGTGCCGATCACGTACACCTTGTCCGAGGTGAACGTCGTGAGGTCGAGGTCGGGAGCGGTGTTCGATGTGCCGCCCGAACCGTCGAACGCGGTCTGCGTGAAGCTGACCGTGATGCCGACAGCTTGGTCGCTAGGGAACTTGCCGTTGAACGACGCGAGCAATTCGGCTTGCGCGCACGCCGGCGGCGTCGAAGTGTTCGACGGCGTCGGGCAGTTGGTGTTCAGCGGGTTGAGGAACGCCAGATCGTTCGGCAACGGAATCTGCGCGGTGGTCGGATCGAAGACGGCCGTGACGAACGTCTGCGGCTCCGAGTGATCGACATCAGGTGCGCACGCGGCAATCGCGGAGGCACCGGCGGTGAGAAACAAAATTCGACGAAGCATATTTTTCTCCAACACCTAGTTCGCGGTGAAGGTCTGGGTGGAAACCGCGGCCGCGTCGCTCTGGGCGCTGGTCACGAAATCGAAGTACTTGTTGAGGACCCACTGACCGAGGAGGTCAGCCGCGCCACCATTGTAGAAGGTCGGGCCATCACGTTCGGGACCCGGCAGCTGCATCTTCACGACCGGCGTTGTCTTGTCCATCACCGAGATGTGACGAACGTTGCCACTCGAACCCAACGGGAAAGCGAGGCCAGCAGACTCGGTCGACGGCGTACCGACGTCGACGGTGAACGCGCCACCCGGCCGTGCGTACGGACCGGGCTTGTAGTTCGTGGTCACGAGCGCGAGCAGCGACACCGGCTGCATGGTGTGGACGGCGCCCCACTTCCAGTTCGTGGTCACGCCCTTGGCGGCCGTGATGTTCGCGTAGGCCCTCGCCATCGCGGTCAACACCTGCGCTTCGCAGGTCACGGTCGTCGCACCGTTGTTGCACAAGTGCGTGTTCGCGGCGTCTGGGTTGGCGAGCATGTACAGCATCGCCTTCATCGCCTGGAGCTGGTTGACGCCGAGGCCAACGACCTTCAAGTCATCCGTGAACACGTTTGTGAACAGCACGCGGATGAAGTCGTGGAACAGGAAGCAACCCGCCGAGCTCGCGACGACCGAGGCCGTCGGATCGACCGGGCTGTTGATCGGGTCGCTGCCGGTGAGACCGGTCGGACAGTCGTAGTGGTTGGTCTCCCAATCGGCGAACACGGCGCGCGCCGCGGTGACGTTCGCGGTGTCGCCGGTGGTCGGGATCGCCTTGATGAACGTGTGGAACGCCTTGCCGGGCCGCGAGAGGTGATCGGCCTGGATCGACTCCATGTCGTCGAGCGTGACGCCGCCCGCGGCGATCGCGGCTTCGAGGCGCAGTTCGACTTCCTTCGCGCGAAAGCCCGTCGAGTCGTCCCACGCGAAGCTCAGGTATGGCGGATGACCGAGCGGATTGTTGTCGTCGGAGACCGACGGCGACGTCGGGTCCGCGTTCGACGTGAAGTAGTAGCCCTTCGCCGGATCCTTGCCTTGCGGCAGCTGCGCGTCGGTCAACCAGCAACCAGCCGGCAGCGGCGTCAGCGTGGCCGAGGTGCAGTCCGACGTGCCGTCGCCCCACTCCGCGGTGCCGTCCGACGGCAGGATGATCCACGGAGCGTGCGGCGACGCAGCAGTGAGGCTCGCGAACCGGCGGTTCGGCACGAGCGAGTGCGGGTCGTAGGCGATGTGACCTTGGTCGTCAGCGAGCACGAAGTTCTGTGCACCGGTCGCGTACTGCTTGAGAGCGACGATCGCGCTATCGACATCCGTCGCGGTGTTGAGACCCAGGAACGCCGAGAGATCATGCGTGTTGCCTTCGTGACCGTTCCAGCGAACGCTGACGCCCGCGCCGGTCGTGGTGCTGAGCTTCACGATCGGGCCGTGGTGCGGAACGATCAGCGTCACCGCCGGAATCGAGCCGCCCGACGGGACCGTGACGACGCCGAGCGCCGTGCGCATCTTGAAGGTGATGGGCACCGGGAGAACCGGGACCTGGGCACCTGCGAGTGCGACGCACCCGCCAACGGCTTGCGCCGGGCAGAGACCCGCGACGCCGACGGCGCCAGCGAAAGTGTACGTCTCGGTGTAGAGGTCGGTGACGTCGTAACCAACGACGGTCACGCCCCAGCCGACGTTCTTGCCGCGACCGACGAGCGCGCCCGGGATACCCGGAAACGATCCGCCGTTGATGTCCATGTTGTCCGCCGGAGCCGACGAGGTCATCGCGAACAGGTGGAACAGCGGTGGGTACTGGAGCGAGAGGTGTGGATCGTTCGCGACCATCGCCTTGCCCGACTTCGACTTGGTGGCCGAGACCACCCAGTTGTTCGAGCCGATCGCGGCCGACATCGGCCGCAAGAAATCGCGCAGCGCCGTGAAGTCAGCGTTGGTCGAGGCGATCACGTCGGCCCATTGGCCGAGGTTCTGTGTGGGCGTCGGCGATGCCTTCGCCGCGATCTCGAACGTGCTCGCAGTAGGCGAGAGCGTGTGCGCTTGCTCGGTGGTCGGCGCAGCCGCGCGGACCCACGCGGTCATCTTGCCGGCGTCGGCGGCTGGCGCGCCGGGCGCGTACGCCGCGGCGAACGTCGAGTAGTTGGTCTCGTCTCCGATCGTCTCCGAGAGTTGGAACTGCTGCAGCCGGCCCATCGCGTAGGTGTCTTGCGGCGTCCACTCGGCGATGTCCGTCGGCGTGATCGGGAACGGCAGCTGGGCGTACTCGCCAGGCATCATTCCCGGGTTCGCGCGCAGGTGATTGAGGTACGCGTTGATGCCGGTGGCAAACGCGTTGAATGTCAGCGATTCATCGGGGCTCAGCGACGCTATCAGATCATCCTCGAGGCGATGGCCGGCGCGCGTGGTGAACAGCGTGCGAATCGTGACGTCTTGCGACAGACCATCGACGCCGATCAGCTCGGCGAGGTGACCGCGCGCGACGTGGCGCAGGAAGTCCATCGTGAAGAACCGATCCTGCGCCTGCACGTAGCCTTGCACGGCGTAGCAATCGTTCTTCGTCGCGCACTTGATGTGCGGAATGTTTTGCGCGTCATACGTGACGGTGACCGAAGCGGTGAGCCCCGGAACCGTCTCGCCCGTCAGCACCTGCGGACCCGTCGTGACCACGACCGCAGCGGTGAGGCCATCGGCCGTCGTCGCGGTGAGCGTGATCGACGCGGTTCCCACCGGTGGGGTGAGCACCGTGTGGAGACCGGTCGTTGTCGAGATCGTGCCACCCGTGGATACGGTCCACGTGACAGTCTCGTCGGCTGTGGTGTTTGAAATCACCGCCGAGAAGTTCGTCGGCCCTGTGATCGACACCTTGCCGCTTGCATCGGCAGGCGTGATCGTCAGCGCCGGATCGGGGTTATCGGGATGGGCGCATCCCGCCGCTAATAAGACAACAGCAACGCAACTAACGATAGAGCGCATCGGTCCCTCCAGAACATCGTGGATGTACCGCGGCTCGCGCCTTTTTCACCAGTGATAGACGCGACAACGAAACATGTGCGCGTCGTTAACGCACTACGTCGAAGATTTGACTCAGCGCGTTACGCAGCCGACGATCGAATCGTACGCAGACGTACCACCCGGCAGCGTGCGATGGATCGCATCGGTGTTATCCGTCGTGCTGGTCAGCACAGAGATCATCTGACCGATCGTGCCGTGGACCTGCACCGGGCAGCTCCATGTCTTCGACACCAGCGCGAGAGCTCCGTTCTTGGCGATCGTGGTGTAGCTGCCACCGAAGTTCCAGATGCACGTCTTCATGTTACCCGACGACTTCGTGACCGAGCAGCCGAGATCGAGCGCCTGGACATCGGAGTAGTCGCTGCTGCAGAACGTGTCGCCACAGACATTGTCGAACGCGGTGTGAAGGTTCTTGACCGACGCGGTCCAGCCCTGGCTCGCCGAGCTCGTGTAGTAGTCCGCCGCGTCGACGTACGTCGTCGTCAACGGCGAGACATTCACCGGCGTCGTGCCGATCGGGTGGCCGAAGCAATCACTCAGCGTGTCGTAGATCGATCCCATGCCTGGCAGCGTCGCGTGGATCGCGTCGGTGGAATTCGTGAGTAGCGTGATCAATTTCGGACCCGTGGTCTTCGGCTTGAAGTGGCACTGATAGGTCACCGCATGCGGGATCACGGCCGCGGTCTTGGTATCGATCTCGTGCGTCGATGCGGTGAACGCCCACGCGCAGTCGCGGATCGTCGCGTTCTTACTCGTCACCGAGCAATACAGGCGCAAGGCGGCGATGTTCGGGAAATCACCCTCGCAGAACGTATCGCCGCAGACCTCGTTGAACTCGCTCTGCAGCTTCGAGTTGATGCTGTACCAGGCGTCCTCTGCGGGGTTGGTGCCGAACTCCTGGATCTCGACGAACGTCGTGGTGGAATCCTGCTCGTCGCCGCTGAGGTCATTCGTCCCCGTCGTGGCGCAACTCGCGAGCCCGGCGATCAACGAAACGGCAAAAACGTAAGCGAGCTTCTTCATCTGGAGGCGGCTTCATAACGCAGTGCGTGGAAAATACAAGCACAACACGTGTGATGGCTCCTGACAGATCCCAAGTGGCGGAATGTGTTGGTTGGGTCAGACGTTAGTTGTATGAGATCCGCCATGGCGAAGTTCGGTTTCGAAGGCTGCCTTACAGCGTTGGTGACCCCGTTCAAGGGTGGGCGTGTCGACTTCGAGGCCCTCACCAAGCTGGTCGACTGGCAGATCGAAAGCGGCGTCGATGGCATCGTCTCGGTCGGCACCACGGGAGAATCGGCCACGCTCGATGTCGAAGAGCACGTCGCAGTGATCGCCTCGACCGTCAAGGCCGCACGCGGCCGGGTACCCGTGATTGCGGGCGCGGGTGGCAACGCGACCGCCGAAGCGCTCGCGCTGACGAGGGCCTCCGAGGATGCCGGCGCCGATGCGCTGCTCCACGTCACGCCGTACTACAACCGCCCGAACCAAGAGGGCCTGTACCAGCACTTCGCCGCGATCGCGCGCGGCACGAAGCTGCCAGTTGTCCTCTACAACGTTCCCTCGCGTACCGCCTGCGACATGTTGACCGACACGGTCGCGCGGCTCTGCGAGTTTCCGAACATCATCGGCATCAAGGATGCGACCGGCAACCTCGTGCGCGGCGGCGAGCTGATCGCCAAGGTCGGCGATCGGTTGACCGTGTATTCCGGCGACGACGGCACGTCGTTCCCGCTCTACGCGCTCGGCTCCAAGGGCGTGATTTCTGTCGTCTCGAACGTCGCGCCCAAGGAGATGGCGGACATGTGGGATCACGTGAAGGCTGGCGAGTGGGACAAGGCCAAGAAGATCCACTACAAGCTGCGCCACTTGATGTCGCTGTTGTTCAACGAGCCGAGCCCCGCGCCGAGCAAAGCCGCGCTCGCGATGCTTGATCGCTGCTCGACGGATTGTCGGTTGCCGCTCGTCGCGGCGACCTCGAAGCTGCACGACGAGCTTCGCGCCGAGATGCACGCGCAGGGCATGTTGTGAGCTCGCGGCTGCTCGTCGTCGGTGCGGCGGGCAAGATGGGCAAGGCGGTGCAAGCCGCGGCCTCGGGTCGTAGCGATCTGGCGGTGAGCGGCACGGTCGATGCGGGCGACGATGTCGTGGCCGCGCTCGCGGGCTGCGACGTCTACATCGACTTTTCGACCCCGGATGCAACGGCGTTGGCGGCGCGCGCGGCCAGCAGGGCTGCGCGCGCGGCCGTGATCGGCACGACAGGCTTGACCGCGGATGCGAACGCCGCGCTCGAGGCCTTGAGCAACGTCGCGCCGGTGATCGTCGCGGCGAACTTCTCGCTCGGTGTAAACCTGATGCTCGGGTTGGTCCGTCAGGCGGCGAGGGCGCTCGGCGAGTGGGATGCCGAAGTCGTCGAGACCCACCACAACAAGAAGCGCGATGCGCCGTCGGGCACGGCCCTCGCGATCGCCAAGGCGATCGCGGCGGGTCACGGTGTCGAGTACGCCGCGGTCAAACGCCACGCCCGCGATGGCGAGATCGGAGCGCGTCCGCACGGCGAGATCGGCGTCGCGACGCTGCGCGGTGGTGACGTCGTCGGCGAGCACGTCGCCTACTTCTTCGGCGAGGCCGAGCGGATCGAGATCGCCCATCGCGCGACATCGCGAAGCATCTTCGCCACCGGCGCGCTCGTGGCGGCGGCGTGGCTCGTCGGTAAACCACCGGGTCGTTACACGATGCTCGACGTGCTAGGTTTGCCTTCGTGACAGCCACAGAGCGCATCACGATGGTCGTCCTCAACGAGGACGGCTCTCGCGACAAGTTCACGCTGAGCTCGTGGGTCGGCATCCCGAGGAAGCACGAGCTCATGTGGATCGGCGACGATCCATACATGATCATCGAGGTCGAGTACGCCGTGTCCGAGGGCTTCTTCGGTGCGCGCAGCATCGACGCTGCCGGGGTCTACGTCCGCCGCCTCACCAAGGAAGAGCAGGACGCGGTCGCGCGTCGGCTCGCGAATCCGGTGCGCGGTAAAGACGAACAGCCGTTTCGGCCGTAGCTTTTCGTAGCCTCAGAGGCCGACGGTCGCGAGCGTATTGACGAGGCTCTCCATCGAGGTGGCGAGCTTGGGATGGTCGATCTGGAAGCCGACGTAGTGGAATTGCAGCCTGTCGCTGAGTGACTTGTAGTGCGGTTTGTGGTCGGGCTCGGCGAGCACCGTATCGATCTGCTTGCGCAGCTCGGCGACGTGCTCGGCCTTTGCCGGATCGGGTTGGGTCTCGCCGAGCTCTTCGTTGAGCTTGCGAACGCGCTCGATAATCTCGGGGGTCGGCATGGCTTCAGTGTGCCACGAGCACGTCGTAGGCGTTACCGCCGACGCGGTAGTAACTCCAGTCACGATCGAACGTGTACGCGCCGAACAGGTTGATCACGATCCCGACGACGATCAGGGTTTTTGCCAGCGCGTTGAGCGGGCGGCCGCCGATCGCTATCAGCATCAGCAGGAACACCAAGTAGTCGAGGCTGAAGCGGTAACCGAACTGGACCCAACCGGAGTTTTGATAGAGCAGCGACGGGATCGCGACGAGCGCGATCGTGAGCCACAGCGCGCGATGGATGACCGGCTTGTCGCGCGGCCACGCCACGAACAAGAGCAGCGGCGTGGTGAACCACATCGCGAGGCCGTGGCCACCGATCGAGATCCACGGTGCGTGCCCGAGCCACTCTGGCAACAGCGTGAACGCGACGGTCAGGTTGCGTGCGAAGTAGTGATAGCTCGCGAGCCCCCACTGCTCGATCTGCGCTTGCTGACGCACGTCGAGATACGTGTGACCGAACTCGCTGAACGAGTGAAACCGCGCGTAGTTGTAGGCCATGCCGAGCGCGGCGAACCCGACGACGGGCAGCGCGAAGCGAACGATCGAACGGCCGAGCGGCGCGCGCATCCGCCACGCCTCGAGCACGAACAGCGGAAACATGAACGCCATCGGCGTGCGCGTGAGCGCCGCGGCACCGAGCGCGAGGCCGGCGATGATCGGGTACTTCGCTTCGATCGAAGCCCACGCGTAGATCAGCGCGAGCACGATGCCGACGACATGCGCCGTGTACCAGACCTTGCCCTGCACGGCCGAAAAAAACAGCACGCTGCCGAACGCGAGCATCGCGACGAGCCACAGGTCCTCGCGTCGCGTGCGCAGCGAGAGGCCGGCCGCCGCGAGGCGACGCAAGAGGAGCAGCGCGAGCGGCAGGATCAGCGCGGCGATGATCACCGTCGGCACGACATCGTTGCCCGCGCGCCCCGAGATCGCCGCGCTCGGCACCATCAGCAGCGTCGGAAAAGGCGGGAACGACATGTACCAGGTGGTCGCGACGGGCGGTGCTTTGACCTGCGCGAACGCCACCTCTTCGCCGCTGACCGTGTGGAACATCGGCTGTGTCGTCATCCGCCGGCCCTGGACCTCGCGGCCATCGGTGAGTGTGACGGTCTCGAGCTTGGCCCAGTCGTTGTCGATCAGCGGCGGCTGGATCGAGGCGTGACCGTGCAGCCACGCGTCCGCCTGGTAGACAAACTGCGGCGCCTGCGACTGATGTCCGAGCCGCCCTCCGGCAAACGCGCCGTAGACGACCAGGCCGATCGCGAACAACGCGGCATAAACCTTCACTGCAGCCGAGATTATCCCGAGATGATGAGGACCGGATGGCTGCGTGGTAGCGTCTCGACGACGTGAAGAAGCTGCTTGCCGCTGCGCCGGCGCTTCTGCTGGTGATCCTCTCGCTGTGGGAGGTCGCGGCAGCGCACCACGATGATCGGTCGGTTCCCGACGACGGTGCGTGGCATCGCGCCGCGACGGCGCTGCGCGAGCGCGCCCAGCCCGGTGATTTGATCGTGTTTGCTCCTCCGTGGGTCGATCCCGTCGGTCGGCTGCACCTGGGCGATTTGATCCCGGTCGAGATGGCCGCGCGAATGGATGCCGCGAAGTACGGTTCGATCTGGGAGCTCTCGATCCGTGGCGCGCATGCGCCCGAGGTTGCAGGGTTGACCGCGGCGACCGAGGCGAGCTTCTCGGGCGTCACGCTGCGCCATTACGAACGCACACCGGTAAAGGTGGTGAGCGACGTCCTCGATCACGTCGCCGAGCTTCACGCCGATCGGGCGGATCGCGCTGCGGCCTCGCTCGAGCTCGCCGAGGTTGGCTTTCTGCCGCATCGCTGCATCCAGATCGTGCCGCCCGCGAACGGCGCGGTGACCCTGACCGTCCCGCTCACGCTCGGTAGCAAGCTCGTCGGCTACATGGGCCTCGCCGACGTGTTCAAGCGCCGTGACATCCGGACGCCCGGCACGCTCGAGATCCACGTGGGTGCGGCGAGTGCCGTCGTCACCGCGGGCGTCGACGATGGCTGGGCGCGGTTCGAGCTCGCGACCACGCCGGGGCCGCAGTCCGTGACGTTCGTCGCCAAGGCAGTCTCGCCGGATCGCTCGATCTGTTTTGCGGCGGAGGCACGCGAGTGAACCCTCGACACGTCGGCTGGCTGCTCGCGCTCGTCACGACGATCACGGTGGTGATGTTGCAGCGCGATGTCGGCATCGCGCGCGACGAGACCGTGTACATGAGCGCGGGCCAGCGCTACGCCGAGTGGTGGGTCGGGCTCGGCAAGCTCCAGCACGGGCTCGGCGGGCCATTGATCACGTCGGTGTTCGGTGGCCCGATGGGCGGTGGGGGCAATCCCGAACATCCGCCGCTCGCGAAGCTCGCTGCCGGGTTGTCGCATCGCTGGTTCCACGACGATCTGCCGATCTTTGGCGAGCTCACCGCGTATCGGCTGCCGTCCGCGATCTTGCACGGCGTGCTCGCCTGGCTGGTGTTCACGTTCGTACTCGAGGTGTGGGGGCTCGCCGAAGCGGTGACCGCGGCGCTGTGCCTGCTGCTATTACCGCGCGCGCTGTTCCATGCCGGGCTGACCTGCTTCGACGCGCCTATCATGACGCTGTGGTTCGCGACGATCGTCGCGTACTGGCGCGCTCTCGGCATCGATTCGAAGAAGCTTCCGTGGCAGCTCGGCATCGCGTGGGGCCTCGCGCTCGCGACGAAGCACACCGCGCTGCTCTTGCCGTTCGCGATCGGCATCCACTACATCGTGCTCGCGATCAGAAACCGCGATGCGCTGTTCCGGTGGCGGCTGGTCGCGACGATGGCGGTGCTCGGCCCGCTCGTGCTGTTCGTGGCGTGGCCGTGGCTGTGGCTCGATCCGATCGGTCACGTGAAGCAGTGGCTGCAGTTCCACGCGACCCACGTCCACTACAACTTCGAGTATCTCGGTCATAACTGGAACGCGCCGAGGTTCCCGTGGCACGTCGCGCTCGTCACGACGCTGTTCACGGTGCCGACCGCGACCCTGGGTGCCGCCGCGATCGGCGCGGGCGTGTGGATCGCGCGCTGGCGGCGCGGCACGAACGCGGATCGCGAGCGTGCGCCGGTGCTGCTGCTCGGATTGTCTGCCGCCGCAGCGATCGGCCCGTTCTTCCTCGGCACGACGCCGATCTTCGGCGCCGAGAAGCACTGGATGGCCGTGCTGCCGACGATCTGCATCGCCGCCGGGGTCGGTACGATCTGGGCAGCCCGTCGGCTCGCCGTGACATTCGAGAGAGTTCCGGCACGCGTCGCGATCGGGGTCGTCGCGGGCACGATCGTGCTCGCCGGGTTTTGCGAGACCGTGGTCTCTCATCCATACGCGTTGACCTGGTACTCGGCGCTCGCCGGTGGCAGTCCCGGTGGCGCGGACCTCGGCATGAACCGCCAGTTCTGGGGCGTGTCGGCGCGCGGCGTGCTGCCAGAGATCGCGACGCAACCTCTCGGCCCCGTGTACTCGCACGATGCATCGCCGGCGTGGGGCTGGTACGAGCGCCTCGGCGAGCTCCCGAAAGGATATCCCGATGCGGGCAACGAAGCCGCCGGGATCGCGGCGAGCAGCTACGCGCTCGTGATCCACGAGAAGCATTTCAACCGGCACGACTATCTGATCTGGAAGAGCTACGGCACCGTGCAGCCGCTGTTCGTGCTGCGCAGCGGTGGCGTGCCGATCGTCTCGCTCTACAAGCGCCCGCCGAAGTAACATGCGAGTCGCGATGAAACTCGGCGTCCTCTGTTTTGGTGCACTCGCGTTCGTCGGTTGTTCGCAGAGCGGCGCGACGGGCTGGGATACCTCGAGCTACTGGAAGCAAGCGGAGACCACCGCGCACGCGTGGCAACAAGATGCCGAGCTCGTCTTGCTGATCGCCGATGCGACCGATGCCAAGGGCATCGCGCACCTCGAGGCGCCGAGTGCGCGATTGCGGTTCGAGTATCGCTCTCAAGTTGATCTCGCGAAGACCGCGGCGGAGCAGGTCGGCGTCTCGGCAGGGCGGCCGGCAAATTGCTTGTTCGCGAGTTACATCCACGACAAGCGGACACAGCTCTCGACCGGCATGCGCACGGGGGATTGCGCGGGCCCGCGCCTGGGGCCGGTGAAGTGCTCGATCGTGCAGATCTGGAAGCGCGCGATCGCGAAAGGCTCGCCGACCGTGGGTGTCGCGAACATCGAGATGCACCTCTCGGACACCGTGAGGCGGTGGCGGTTCACGAAGACCGACCACGGCCTGGTCGACGAGACCTTCGACGACAACTGCTAGGCACCGCGCTGCAGAGGCCGCGCTGCAGAGGCCGCGCTGCAGAGGCCGCGCTGCAGAGGCCGCGCTGCAGAGGCCGCGCTGCAGAGGCCGCGCTGCAGAGGCCGCGCTGCAGAGGTATGGACGCGGTCGCGGGAACCTCGCCCTACGGCTTGAGCTCCTCGCCGCCGACGAGAACTAGAGAGCTGTTAGCACCGAACGTGAGCTCATCGTGCTCGAACGTTCGCACGAAACTCAGGGGTTCGCCCACATCCACACGTCGTCGACGACCAGGTGGCCGGTCGGCGAATCATCGACGAGCACGAGCGTGCCGCGCTTGCCGAGGATGTCGTCATCGATCATCCACGTGGTGCGCTGCAAGGCCTCACCGCCTGGTGCGGGTACGCCGGCCGTCCGCACGAGCTTGTCCTCGACCCAGAGCTCGATGCGAAGCTTCGTGTCGTCGGTGCCACCCGCGACGAGCAGGCTCATCCGCTTGCCATCGATCAGGAAGCTTGGCGAGGTCATCCGGCCGGTCGCCTTGTCGCCACCGTGCATGCTGTTCGCGAAGCGCTGACCGGTCACGCCGACGACGAGCCCTTGCCCCGCTTCGGGCTCGATCGCGGGACCATCGCCCCACGCCGGGCCGGAGCGCGTCCACCCCACCCATGTTGGCTGCTCGAAATCGAACACGGTCTTGGCGTCGGCGGGAGGCTGCGCGAGCAAACGCGGCAGCCACACCGTATCGGGCACGACATGAGCGCCGGTGTAGACGTGCGGGCGCTCGCTCTCGGGCAGCTTGAGCGCCGGATGGTATTGCGCGTTCAGCGCCGGTAGCTCGAGGAACAGATCGCGATCGTCCATCACGATCGCGGTGAAGCGATGCTGTGCGAGCGCCTCGTCGAGGCCGCTGACCATGCGGGTCTGGCGCGTTGTCACGTCCTTGATGCCCATGCGATGGACGTGCGGTTGCTTGCCCGCGAGCTCGAGGTACCAGGGATGCGAGGGCATCCACACCTCGCCATCGAGCGACCTGATGCGCTTGATCAAGGCGTCGCCCGCTTCGTGATCGTGCGCGCTCGGGATGAACCGCGAAGGCGACCAGCGCGCGTGCACGCACGTCCATGCGAGCACCGCTGCGGCGAGGCCCGCGATGAGCTGCGCGATCCGCGTATCGACCGCGGTGGTCGCACTCGTATCGTTTTCACACGGCCGCTCGTGCGTGCGCATCGCCTGCGCGCACTGCGCGAGCAGGGGCAGGGCAGCGCCGGCGGCGAGCGCGCCGTGCAGGAACGCGGGCATGTACGCGTTGAAGTGCGCGAACTCGGTGCCCCACCCGATCGCGCCGACGACCGTCGAGAGCGCGAAGGCCGAGCACCACAGGATGAACGCCCCGCTCGCAGCGGGCAATTCGCGGGTCCGCGCGTACGTGATGACGAGGGCGGCAAGGGCAACCGCGACCACGATCGTCATCGCGGGGAAGTGCCACAGGATGTTGCCGAACGACTTCCAGAACCGATCCATGTTGAAGTCGTGCGAGCGATGGATCCTGAACACGTAGGTCCAGAACCAGCCGTCCGTCGAGGAATTCATCGCTTGTGTGCCGCCGAGGCCGATCACACCTGCCGCGACGACGTACGCGGTGAGCTTCTTCCAATCCATCACGGCGACGATCGCGCCGCCGAGCACGACGTAGAAGATGCCGGTCTGCTTGCAGAAGAAGGCGAGGGCGAGCATCGCGCCGCCACCCGCGACCCGCGCGTGACCGCGCCAGCCTTCACCGTGACAGAGCCGCGGCAACGCGGCGAGCGAGGCGGTCACCATCGCGAGGAACAACGTGTCCGCGCGCACGATGTCGAACCAGCCCTCGACGAAGGGATAGATCGCGGCAAACAGGCCGAACGAGAGCATCGCGCCGCACCACGCGATCGGCTGCGCCACCGCGACGAGCCGGCGTGCGAACCGCGTCGCGATCACGCGCGCGCGCGGCAAGGCGTGGGGGCTTGTCGAGGCGGTGCCCGAGGCCGGAACGATCGTCGCGAACGCGACGCCCGCCATCACGAGCAGCGACAGGACCGAGATCATGCGGCCGAGCGTGTAGCCGAGCCCGAACACCTTGCCGAGGATCGCGAGCAGTGCTGGATACAGCGGCGTGTAGAGGTACGGGATGAAATCGATCGAAGGCGCCGCGTACAGCGAGTGACCTTCCTGGATGCGCAGCGCGTGATGCAGCATCCCGCCCTCCATCCACTCGAGGTCGTACGGATACGCGACGCGACTACCAACCGCGATCGCGAGCAGCGCGATCTGATAGAGCCCAGCCGCCGCGAACGCGAGCCACGGTAGCAACTCGAGCATGCGCCTCGCCCTCGCATCGTCGGCGGTCACGGCGTGACCTCGATCGTCGCGGCGACGACTTCATTATTGAGGAGCTTCGCAGTGCCACCCTGTGCGTGCATCTGTTCGTTGCCCTTGAACAAGCCGGCTTGAACGGTCAGCGGGCCGGTCAGCCCGCGCGGGATGGTGATCGAGGTCGGATAGCGAATGAACTGGCCGGGCTTCCACCACTCGAAGGGTCGCGCGGGGACGTGGTCGCCATTCGCGACCATCCTCGCATGGGCATCGACGAGATGAACGAACACGTGCCAGCCAGAAGGCAACTGGCCGCGCGCTTCCCAGGTCCACGTCAGGGTGATCTGCTCGCCGGCCTTGGCGTGATCGGGTGCATCGAGCGCGAGCAGGCGCAGGTTCGTCCCGAAATCGGTCTCGATGGGCCTGGCGATCGCGGGCTTGGCCGCGAGCAGTGCTTCCCCCGCACCAGGCGGCACGGTCTCGGCATCGTACCATTTCTCGACGGCGTGCCGGGTCGCGGCGCACTCGCTGTCGTCGGTCGAGAGGTCGTGTGCCTCGAGCGGATCGCGATCGACGCGATAGACCTCCCAGCTCGGATCGGGGCTCACGTTGTAGATCACGTGACACGTGCCATCGGTGCCGCCGCGCTTCTCGTTGTTGTTCTCGTAGCTGAGCTGCTGGAACACCATGCGAGGCAGGCGCTTGCCGGCGAGTACGTCGACGAGCGAGCGCCCCATCATGTCGGGACCGGGCTGACCACCCGCGAGATTCACGAGCGTAGGGATGATGTCGATGTGACCCGCCGGCGTGGTCGCGCGCTGCGGTGGCAACCCGGGCACGCGCATGATCAGCGGGACCTTGGTCTGCGCCGAGTAGAGGTGATAGCCGTGAAAGTACACGCCGTGCTCGCCAAACCCCTCGCCGTGATCGCCGGTCACGACGATCACGGTCTTGTCGTAGAGCCCTTTCGCCTTGAGCTCCGTGAGCAATCGACCGAGATGGAGATCCGTGAACTCGATCTCGCCATCGTACAGGGCCTCGGTGTCCGTCCCGAACGACGTCACTTCAGCGTGCGGCTCGTAGGCGGCGTGTGGGTCGTAGTAATGAACCCACAACAACCAGCGATCGGCGGCGTGCTTGTCGACAAATGCGATCGCCTTGTCTGTCTGCTGCTTGGACGAGCTGCCGCGGGTCTCTTCCGGCCCTCTGCCCGAAACCGCCGCATGCAGGCGCGCATCTTCGTTGTCGTACTCGGTGAAGCCCTGATCCATGTGGCGAGAGCGATCGAAGTACTCGTAGTTCGTGATCGCACCGGTGACGAAGCCGAGCGGGGCGAGGTACTCCGCGATCGTCGTCGCCTTCATGAGCAGGCCCGGCCAGTTGACCGACATGTCGTAGAACACGTCGAGCGGCAGCCGTCCCGTGAGGATCGCGGGCATCGAATAACGCGTCGAAGGTGCGTGTGCCCAGCCCGCCTCGAAGACGGTGCCGTCCTTGCCGAGCGCATCGAGGTTCGGCGAGGTCGCGCGCTTGTAGCCGTACGCGCCGAGATGATCCGCACGCAGCGTATCGATCGTCACGAGGAGGACGTTGAAGTCCTTCGGCACCGTCGGGGGCACGGTCGCGAACGCCGGCGGCTCTTGCTCGCGCTTGGCGTGCGCATCGCCGCCGACGCAGTTCTGATCGATGCCGTCATCTGGGATCTCGAGGGCGCCGGGATGGACGTTCGGATCGCTATCGTCGCAATCCCCACCACCGAGGAACCGCGAGTAGCCATCGTGATCGCGATCGAACGCGGTCCGCAAGTTGCGCGCGATCGAACCGCCGAGCCCGGTGTACCCGAGCTCTGCCTTGATCACCGCCGCCGTCCCACCGCTCGCGAGCACCAGGACGATCAAGGCGGTTCCGCCGACCGGCCACACCGCGCGGCGCGGCCACGTCGGGAGCCGCGCGAGCTTGGTCTGGAGCAGGGCAGCCGGTCGCACGGAGGCGATCGCGAGCAGGCCACCGAGCAGCGCGACGAGCGGCGCACGGAGCGGCAAGTTCTTCGCGGTCTCCCACTGCAGCTT
>Ga0209511_1001787_pt1 | contig 18446 bp, 12 predicted proteins | sample SSSSmetaG_FD_184141 | JGI IMG/M metagenome (GOLD analysis project Ga0209511, IMG submission 184141) | Glacier valley bacterial and archeal communities from Borup Fiord, Nunavut, Canada, to study Microbial Dark Matter (Phase II) - ​SSSS... | ecosystem: Environmental > Aquatic > Freshwater > Ice >...
AGGAACCCTCTAATGTCAAAGCAGAGCGGTTCTCATCGGTCATCGCAGTCAGCGCTAAAAGTTACACACATCGCTGTGCGCGTTTGCAGAAGCTCTGCCATGATCAGCCCATCAATCTAAAGGGCGATGGCACATGGAACAACCCAACCGCTTGATTCAGCTTGATTTGAGAGTGCGCCCCGATCAGGTTGAGCTTCTAGAAGGGCTAGACTTCTGGCTGCAATTGGGGTTGCTCTCCCATCAACAAGTACGACAGTTGGGGCAACACTCGCTGACCTGTCCATTGCCCGATCGAGCCATCATCCCCACATCAGACCCCTACTCAGAAGATTTCATCTCTGAGCCAGCCTTAATATCTGTTCCACAAGTCTCTCCTGAACCTCGCCGCACGGTTAGACCGTCTTGGGTCGGGCAGATGCTCTCGTCGCTGATGGCAGAGATTAGCGTCGTCTGGCTGCTGTTTTTGGGCGTATTTATGGTCGTTGTGTCGTCTGCGGTTTTAGCAGCGACTCAGTGGAAGAACTTCTCGATCGTTGGGCAATATTCAATTCTGTGGGGTTACACGATCGCGTTTGGGCTGGCGGGGCTGTGGGCTGGCGCGAAATCGAACCTCCGCCTCACGGGACGAATGCTGCAAATCGCCACGCTGCTGCTCGTTCCGGTTAACTTTTGGATGATTGATGGGTTTGGGCTTTGGCAAGATGGGCTGGGTTGGATAATGGGCGCAATCGCGGCATTGAGTCTCTCGGCTCTGTCGTTTCGACTGCTGCGATCGAGTCCTCGCACGACGCTGTTAAATGTCTGGGGGTTGAGTTGGCTGCACTGGGGCTGGGCAGTGCCCGGAATTCCTTTAATTGCCGTTTATGTAGGCACGATCGGGACGGCTGGTTTGCATGTGAGCCGTGAGCGTGAAGAATCGTCGGCTCAATTTCCGCTTGATTTGGGGAGCATTGCGATCGCGTTCTCAACGCTGCTGCTAATCGGGAGAGCCGTCTTAGTCAAAGGAATCCCGCTCAGTCGATTAGGGCTGGCGCTGGGAATCTGTGGCTGGATTCTCTGCTGGATGAATCGCCGCCACTCAAAGCCACCCTGGACACCAGCCGGAGCCGGATTGCTCGTGGTTGGGTGGGCGGTGACGGTCATGACCGATCAATGGCAAGCTTTAGCGGTGAGCGGGTTAGTGCTGTGGCTGTTGACCGATCGACTGCGGCGGTTTTGGCGGGTGCAAGAGATGGTGGCTCTAATTCTCGTAGGGCTACAAACCTATGCGTTGCTGCGCGTCATTTTTCCGCCTGCGGTGCGTCGTAGCGTGATGGCGACGATCGCGGAATGGGCGCATCTCCAGCAAGGTGCCTGGGAACTGACCGGGTTAGGATTCTTTCTGTATGTCTTGATTATTCTGGGATTTGCCGCTTATTTACGGCGATCGCAGCATTCTGATTTAGCGATCGCTGCCGAACAAATGGCGTTAGGTTTAGGAATCCTGTTAGTAATTCCGGGTGCATTAAATCCGTTCGTTCGAGCGATCTATTTACTGATCGCTGGGCTGACCCTCGGTATTCGTTTACCAGGACGATTATCTAGCAAGGTTTGGTATATCTATCTCACTCATCTCACCGGGATACTGGCTGTTTTCGCCTGGATTGACTGGGGATTTCCGACTCTTGCAGCGCGGAGTTGGGCGATCGTGCTTTTAATCAGCATGGTGACAGAATGGGGGCTGTGCGCGACTGTTCAAAGCCGTGGATGGCAACTCAGCGCTTGGTATTTTGGCATTGGATTTGCTGCCTGTAGTTATGCGTTATTGATTTCCGCTAACGTTGTCAATGCTGAAGGCAATCTCATTTGGTTAGTGACTCCGATTCTACTCACGCTACTGTCGCGTCGTCCTCAATTTCTGCATTCTCGTTGGGCAAGTTGGCTGAGTGTAATTGCATTATTGATTGCTCCATTATTGACGATCGCGCAACTCAATCCTCTGCTGATCGCGCTGGCGATCGCAACCGTTGTAATGTGGGTAAATACGCAACAGCTACAGGAGCTAAAAGCGGCAGCAGTCACCGTTGGCTTTGGAGCAAGTTTTGCAATCACCCTGCTGTGGCGAATTTGGAACTCGGCTCCACTATTTTGGGTGTTGTCTTGGGTAGCGATCGTCACCACAGGACTCTGGCTAATTCGTCATTTATGCAGCCGCCGAGAAACTGTTCTCGCACGCCTCTACACCTGCGCTTTAGATGGCTGGGCAGTTGCCCTCAGTGTCACTAATCTCTGTTTGTTCACTTTGATTATCGTCAATCAAGAACTCACGCCATTCAGTTCGATCGAGTGGCAATCTGCGTTAGCGATCGGGCTAGCTACGGGTGCGATCGTCTATCGCATCGCACAGCAACCCACTAATTTAGGACTGTGGGGCGCAGCGTGGGGCGTTGAGTTACTAGCGGTCAGCGTCGTGCATTTAAGCAAAGGAACCTGGGACGATATCGCAATTGTCACGCTCAGTTTAGGATTGCTCAGTCAACTCTTAGGCGATGTTTGGCTGCGTCGTCATCCCGATTCTGTCCTCACCAGTCTGCATGGAATCCCACCGTTATACGTGATTATTGGCGGATTTTTGGCTCACGATCACTTCACCTCAACAACTGGATTGTTTACTCTTGCAGCAGCATTGCCGTTAATCGGAGTCGGTCGTCGTCAGCCTGACCTCAAACTCCTGACTTATTTGGGAATCTTGACTGTCTCGATCGCCGCTTATGAAGGGTTGACCTACCAATTGCTGCACAGTTCTGGAGGGGCTGTGGGAGATGGCTTAACGCTACTGGCAGGGTTAGCAACCGCGATCGCCATTACTTATCGTCTGGTTGCCCAATCGCTACAGTTCTATTGGCGACTCACGCGATCGCAGCTTTTGACGGTGACGCACATCCATTGGCTCGGCGGCAGTATTCTCGCCTTTGTTGCTCTCATAGCGCCTCTCAGCCCTACTGGACTTCTGATGTGGATTGTAGTCACAACCCTGTTAGCAGGTTATGCAATCTGGCAAGGGCGGACGCGAGAAGAATGGGTGTATCTCGGTGTGGTTGAAGGATCTGCCGCGATCGCCCACGCGCTCTCTCAAACGCTGCCAGAATCGATGCTGTTGAGTTGGGGAGCCGCGATCGCGAGCCTATTCGCCTTTGGACTCTACACCTTGCCCTGGCAGACTTGGGGATGGTCACGCCGACCCTGGCAAACCTCAGCCGCGCTGTTGCCCGGAGCGATCGTGCTGATCACCAATGAAACCATCACGGTGCAAAGCCTATTGCTCACGGCTGCATTTTATGCCTGGTTTGCAAGAGCCACGGCTCAAATTCGTCTCAGCTATCTGGCGCTTGGGCTGGCAGATTGGGCGATTCTCAAGGTGTTAAACGAGTATTCACTGACCAATCCGCTATGGTTTACGACGGTCATTAGCGGTTCAATTCTCTATGGTGTGCAGATTGATCCGGCTTTGCAATCGTCCTCATCTCGCGAAGTGCGTCATCTTTTGCGTTGTTTAGCAGTAGGGCTGTTTTGTTTTACGGCTCTCTATCAGTCTGATCGCAGTTGGGTGCAGGGACTGTTCACGATCGCGTTCAGCTTAGGATTAGTCGGGGCTGGGTTAACCTTGCGAATTCGCGCCTTTTTATATGTGGGCACCGCAACGTTTGTGCTCAAGGTAGTTCGTCAGCTTTGGTTTTTTATCAACAACGAATCGCTACTTTTGTGGGCAATGGGCATCGTTTTGGGACTGGCGTTTATCTGGATCGCTGCCACCTTTGAAGCGCGGCGCAGCCGAGCGATCGCGCTGGTGCAATATTGGCTTATAGAACTCGATCATTGGGAATAAGTAGTTAACATCCTCTACGCCCAGTCCTCTTCTTGCTCAATCCCTTATGGAGGGAAACCTTCCCACAAGGCTAGCGGTTCGGGTAGAAACATCGTTCTGCCCCCGGCTTTTTCGCTGGCAGAACGCTTTCAACAACAACCTTTTGTCGTAGATAGGCAGCTAGTCATATCGTTTAGGATCTTTCTTTGGCTTCTTTGTTTCGTCCGGTTGTGCTTTTGGTTTTTTGACTTCTTTGTTGCTTTTTTTCTCTTTTGACATAGCTGCTCCTGAGTGAAGGTTTTCTTATTATACAAACCAGTATCAGACCGATCGTGTGGTTTATCGCCAGTTTGATCAGTCAACGCGTTCTATAGTCAAAGTCACGTCTGCGATCAAAGCTGCACTTTGCAGCACTAAGCTGATTACATTAATGGGGTCAACAATCGCTGTTGCAAACAAATCAGCAAGTTCTTCTGTTGCCGTGTCATGACTCACCTTGAAGTTTTTTTCTTTTACTGGTGAACCCTCCCGGCTCTGATTAGCATAAAGGATGAGTTGAGAGATTTTCCAGAACGGTGGGTCAGGAATCCATCAACTCAAGATTGACAGGCTATGACTGTTCACCAGAGAGATCAGTAGCCACATCTTGATTGGAACCTTTAGCCTGTAGTTCTACCAGGGCATCTCGCTGAAACCGAACAACGCGCGAAATTGAATTTCGGGAATGCTCAGAGGTAGAAACGGATAGGGTGATGTTGCTGAGAGTTGGATCAATAATGTGCTTTACAGTACAGACTTGCATCTTGTTGTTGCAATAGGCAACGATGCGATCGCCCGACTGAATCTCAACTGCTTGAATCTTCAAGGGAACCTCAAATTTGCTACCAAATCAACCGAGATAGCTACATCAAAAACTTCTGCTGAAATATCTGAATAATTAAAACCTGCCTTCCCTGAATAGCACTGGAGAGTAAATGCTCTCGATCACCGCTTAAGGAAAGAAAAACCCAATATTACGTTTGAATCGGTCAAGCATATAGCTCTTACATTCACTATACACTAAAGCAGGTGAGACCGCTATCAAAACTCGTGTTCTACTGTCAAGGTAGTTTATACTCAAAAAGTTACTAGATCTAGGTTTAATACTCGATTCCCTCCACAACTCACCCTCAATGCCTGTCCTATACGAGCAGATCTGCTGACCTCCCGATACGTTAGGGCATTCGTCAACAGCGTTTCGTCACACCGGAGTTGATAATCGATCGCTGCAACAAGGGCAGGGCGTTTTGTTCTTGGCTAAGTTGTGCATCACTGCTTTGACTCACTTCTAGGCAATAGAATAGCTTCATGCTCAATGCGCGATCGCGGCTTCTTCTGATTGGTATCACTGCCTTCCTCGCTGTAATCGTGACCAAAATTGGCGGATATGCGATCGTGGACATGGGCGAATTGGTTCATTTTAACTGCCGCTCTCAAAGCAATCGCGTGAGATGTGAACTCACCCACGAACCGCTGATTGGTCGCCTACAAACGCTGTACCTTGCCAAAACTGACCTCACGCGAACGCGTGTGCAGTCAAAAAACGACATTGCCGGAAATCGTATTTTTCGACTGGTCTTGGTCACGCAGTTACAAACAGAAATTCCGTTGACTCGCCGTTGGTCAAGGAGTGCGAATGAGCAATTATTCATGCAACGCGATCAGCTTGATCAGTTCCTCAACAATCCCCAAGCAAAAGCTCTTAGCGTTAGAACTCATCGTCCCAGTCAGCTTTGGGCAATTCTAATAGGGTTGGGAGCCATCAGCGGCATTGTGGGAACCAAGATGTGGTTACCAAGCTTCACGCGTTGAAAAAAGTAGCTGTCCAAGATAGCTGCTAGTCATCTCGTGAGATTGATTTGGCTCTCAAGTTAGAAGCAATATTCTAGCCGTGAAGATCAAGTAGTAAAACATCTCGTCCAATCTTAAAGCGGACTGATGAACCAGTGGGCAGATACTTCTCAGCATCGGTGTAATTTGGACAACCCACAAAAATGTAGGATAGAAGAGAGTTTCGATCTAGAAGGATGACTCCAAAAACACAAGTATCTTGCGATTCCCTAAACCGCGAGATTATGGGATATTTAAGTCCGTCTTTAGAAATGGCTCAAGCGGGATTTGAACCTGCGACCTTGGGCTTATGAGTCCCCTGCTCTAACCAACTGAGCTACTGAGCCAATTTTTTCATTACTTTCGACAGCTTACCACACATGCTTGAACGAAATCTACAGCGATTCTAGAAATCAAAAAGAGGAGCAATGTAGCTCCTCATTCATAAAATAATCAATCGCTGAGATCCTTATCCTCGGAACTGAGGTAAATGAGCGACTGGATTGACCGCACCTTGACCTGGAAGGTGAACCTCAAAGTGAGAGTGCGGACCTGTGCTGAACCCTGTACTACCCATATCAGCAATCTGCTGACCTTGAGCCACAGTCTGTCCCACTTTCACTAAAATGCGGCTGTTATGACCGTAGAGAGTGACACTGCCATCGGCGTGCTGCACTTCAACCAAGTTGCCATAGCCACCATCATTCCATCCAGCCGTGATGATTTTTCCAGGCGCGGCAGCAACAACAGGCGTTCCAACCGGAGCCGCGATATCGACCCCTTTGTGCATCCGTCCCCAGCGCCAACCGTAGCCTGAAGTGAGCATTCCTTTCGCAGGCCAAATGTAGCCATTGAATTTGCCACTATTGCCGGGTAAGTAGGCATCGGGCTTTCCGATCGGAGGCAGACTTGGCGAGACCATCTTACCCACAGAAGAGCGTACTAAAGGCGCATAGGATTCTGACCCAGCCGGAGCCATCGCGACAGTTTGAGTCTTGGGCTTGGGGGCATCTGCAGCCAGAGAATTCGTCTTGGTTTGAGAACCAGATGCAGCCGTGCGATCGCTCTGCAAACTCCGAAGCTCTGCCTGCAAACTTTCCAGATTGCGGCTCGGCTTGAATTCTGGATTAACTCGATGATTGCCAGTCGGAGCGAGCGAGGCAGGAACTAGAGCCTGAGCGGGGGCAAAAGATTGGGGTCTATCCCGAACGCTGACAGGCTTCGACTGATATTTTTCGCGCAGTTTAATGATCTCAGTGACTAGACTGCTCACATATTGACCGTCATCCTGACGAACGTTTGCAGGTGCTTGAATGCCCGTGTAGGATTGCCCTCTTGATCGAGCAGGATTTAGAGCAACCTGAGGCGCATCGCCCCCGATCCCAATCGGAGTCGTGACTTCAGTGCTCGGCAAAACTACAGGATTTGAAGAGGTTACAGTCGCGAGACTAGGCACCGTTGGCAGCGGCACTGAGGCAGCCTGAGGCAGCTCAGAAGGCATAGAGGACGGCACTTGAATCAGAGCGGCATCCGAAGACAGAGGTGACACAGCTTGAGATTGAGGAACCTTGATGAACTGGTTGACCTCAAGCAAGTTTGGGTTCGTCAGTTGGTTAATTTTAGCAAGCTCTGAGGAAGAGATGCCGTGGGTTTGGGCGATCGCCGTCAGAGTGTCTCCTGGGCTGATCTGATAGCTCACCAAACTTGCCGCTTCTTTACCCAGAGACTGATGAGCATTGGCTTGAACGGACTTCGATGCGTTCTTAGACTCCTCAGACTTCAACTCCGCCAGACTCAGCTTCAAACGATCTCGCTCTTGCTTCAGATTCGCCACGGCGACATCCTGACGAGATTTGAGCAGTTGTTGAGCCTCTGCTGGGGAGGCATAAGTCCCTGGTTGGCTAGAGGCAATGATGGAAACAGGCTCAGTCGGGAAAGTTGCGACGCTATCTGGCGCTAACTGACCGACTTCTTGGATCATAGGGAGTTGAGCAGTCTGCCCATCTATTGGAACCTGCAAGACTTGCCCCACATAAAGCACAGCACTGGAACGCAGATGGTTTGCCGCTGCAAGACGTTGAACATCAACCTGATAAAACTTGGCAATCTTCCAAAGAGTTTGACCCTCTTGAACCGTATGTTCAACCGTTTGGACGATCGAGGGAGCCATAGCTGCGGAGGCAACTTCGGGCACAGACTGAATGACCGCAACCTCAGATGGGTTAGAAACGGTTGGGATTGTCTCTGCCGCGATCGGTTCAGCGGCAGCGGCAGCATCACCCTGCTGCGGAGCAAGTAGACTGTAAGCACCCATTGAAATGGCAGCAAGCCCAATCATAGCGGCAGATGTGCGACCCCGGCGGTTTGCCTCAGGGAGCGCTTGTTTAAACTGTTCAGTTACCACATCATTGCTAACAGTAGAGAACGGAACAGGAATTGATTCTCCTTGCGGGAATGCTCGTTTCAAAAAACGACCTCCTAAATGACCAGCGTTTAACTGTCCTTGAGCCATTGAATTCACCATTTGTCAGTGATCGTTACTGCTCCGAAAAGCGATCAAGATCACAATCGGTAATTACACTTAGGCAAGATTACCCTGCTTTTTCGATTTAGACAAGTTCACATCATTCAGCAAATATCTAATGATGTACTAGACTCAAATCGATAACAGATTTTCTCAACTGATGTCAACTCATTGTGACGAGAAGCCTAACAGTTGTCCAATCTAGACAAATCCAAAGAGGAGTTTAACCTACTCTGCGGAAATTGCAACATGGAAACTGAGATTGCCATCCAAAGTCCATGCTCGATAGACGAGTGAGAGGTAGAGTCTGTTTAAGATCTCTAGACCAATAGTAAGGGCTTCGTCAAGCTAACGTTTGTGAGCACGTAATGACTCGAAGTTACGGTAAAGATGAATCGCTATCAACCGTAGAATCATGCAGACGCAGCCTACTCTAGGGAAAGCAACTCCCTTATCTCAAGCTTACGTACTTTCTCAACAATCCCCACAGCATATAGCTCGTAAGACACTCAACGAGTCAGGTAATTGAGGTCAGTGGGTAAAGTTACTGCATCTTTTGGAGCTACTTCATAATCAGATACAAATTTCTTATCGAATTATTGCGTTTTAGTGTTCTAGATAACTTATCTGGTTGGGATGCATCTCATGAAGACAGTGAGGCGTGAGGGACCGGCGACGCTGGTCAGTATCGTTTCTCCTCGGTTATCTTCTCGATAGTCAGACGCATACATCTCGATATTTAGACGCATATATATAGATGCAGTGATATTCAGCTTTGAGAAGACTGTAACTCTTCTAGCAAAGAGGCTGAAGCCCTTTATTGACCTCCCGTTAACCCTAAAAGGAATTAGAGGGTATTTCTACTCTAGATGCCCTAATTGTCGGTGGGCTTCAAATAAGCCAACAGCCGCGCTGACAGAGAGATTTAGGCTTCGGACATTGGGCTGATTCATGGGAATGCGAACCACCGTAGAACAGAGAGACAGCACGTCGGCAGAAAGCCCCTGAGTCTCACTGCCAAAAAGCAGCCAATCTCCTTCGACGTACTGAAACTGAATATAGCTACAGCTTCCTGAAGTGCTGAAGCCGATCCAGCGTCCGCCTTGCTGTTGATGAAATGTCTGAAACTCTTGTAGAGAGGCGTGAACCCGTAGATTGACATAGGGCCAGTAGTCTAACCCAGCGCGTTTAAGATAGCGATCGCTAATCTCAAACCCTAGTGGACCGACAAGATGCAGTTCGGTGCCTGTAGCGGCACAGGTTCGGGCGATGTTGCCTGTGTTGGGTGGAATCTGAGGATGGACAAGAACGACTCTGAGCATAGCGATAACAGTAGTTTTGCGATTCGGTGGAGGGTTAGATCAGAAGATGGGCTAATCCGCACGAATCATATCTTTTTTTAATCAACAGGAAGACAGCAACGAATGATTAGATATTTTAATTTATGAGCAGCATCAGCCTATGGATAGATTAAAGATTTAGTTTTGTCAGAGTTCTTTGATTTTGCGCAGAAAAAACTGTAGTCGGCTCACTTACCAATCAGTAGTCTGGCGTAGAGTATTCAGCCAAATGGCTTAGTGAAAGGTGCATAAGTTTGAGAGGTAGGTAGCCGATCGCCTACTACAGCCCATAAAGGAAGACTTTAAGAGAGGCATTGTCTCGCTAAACGCTGGCTGAAAACACCAAAGCAGTGAAGGGGCAGTTGCCAACCTATAAACAACTGCCCCTTCATAAAGCAGACATTATTGCGTGGGTCTAGCGAAACATACTGCTAACAGACGTGTCTTCATGAATCCGCCAGATCGTTTCGCCTAGAAGATTGGCGACTGAAAGAACGGTCAACTGTGGGAAGCGGTTTTCTTCAGCGACAGGAATTGTATTGGTCACGATGACTTCTTCGAGGCAACCACTTGAGAGACGCTCGATCGCAGGGGGAGAAAACACCGCATGGGTCGCACAAGCATAGACTTGTCGCGCTCCTTGCTGCCGCAAAATCTTGGCAGCCTCGGTGATCGTGCCTGCCGTATCGATCATGTCATCGACTAGCACTGCTGTTTTGCCGCGCACATCTCCGATCACGTTCATGACTTCGGCAACGTTATGAGCTTGACGACGCTTATCAATAATCGCGAGAGGCGCGTCATTCAGCTTTTTGGCAAACGCTCTGGCACGAGCTACCCCGCCAACATCAGGCGAAACCACCACAATGTCTTGAAGCTGCTTGCTTGCTAGATAGTCGATCAAAACAGGTGAGCCGTAAACATGATCAAGCGGAATATCAAAATAACCTTGGATCTGAGCAGCGTGCAGATCCATTGCGAGAATGCGACTTGCCCCCGCCTGAGTAATCAAGTTTGCCGCCAATTTTGCGGTGATCGACTCGCGACCTGCGGTTTTACGATCGGCTCTTGCATAGCCATAATAAGGAATCACTGCCGTAATCTGCCGCGCCGAAGCCCGCCGACAGGCATCTACCATAATCATCAGCTCCATGAGATGATCGTTGACAGGGCGACAGGTTGGCTGAATTAGATAGACATCACAACCCCGAATCGATTCTTGAAGTTGAATATAAAGTTCGCCATCTGCGAACCGTTTTCGCACCATAGGACCGAGATCAATTCCCAGGTAGCGTGCAACTTCTTGAGAGAGAGCAACATTCGCCGAGCCAGAAAGCAGTCGAAGCCGATTGTTGTCAGGAACCGCTGCAAATGCAGCAGGAATAGTTAACGTTGCAGAACGGATCACAATAAGCCCTCGAACGCATTCATCGCAATCTTATCACCGGGGATTAAAAACTTCCCCCATTTTTTATTAATCTACCGTTTTTATTCATATCTTTAGACTTTGAAACAACCTTAGGCGAAGACTGAACGATTGACTAGGCAAGTGATCTAGTCAAAGCGATCGTGATTTCCTAAATAAATAGAGCAGTCGTCAGAGCAGCGCATCGATTCAAAAATTGATTCGTCAAACTAAATCTAACCTCTCTTAATATTGCCAAATTTAATCATCGACTGCAATGAGAATTTGTAACCCTTCAGGTAGGAAATCTTAGTAGGAATTTAAGTAAAAATAAATTGGTTTTGATAAAAAATATACTCATAAAAATCAAGGATTTAAGCGATAACAGTGATCGATCTATCAATAGCAGCTAGTGAGTAGAAATGAAACTTTAGTCTCTAGAGAAAAGTCTATTCAACCTGATTCATCTGCGTTATCTTGTAATCCGGAAGAAAAAGGAGAGTCTGTCGAATGAGCCTGAAAGATAGCATCACGAAGGATATTCAAGCGGCGATGAAGTCTAAAGACAAGGTGCGGCTAGAAACCCTGCGAAGCATTAAGAAAGTGCTGTTAGAGAAAGAGGTGAGCGTTCGTCCGCTGGGGCAAACTGACCTGACAGAGCTACAGGAAACCGAAGTGTTGGTGCAAGTGGCAAAGCAGCGTCGAGACTCGATCGAGCAATATCAAAATGCCAAACGCGATGATCTAGCACAACAAGAGGCACAAGAGTTAGCGATCGTAGAAGAATTTTTGCCGCAGCAACTCTCTGATGATGAGGTGGCTCAGGCGATCGACAGCATTATCGCCCAAGTCGGGGCAACCTCTGCGAAAGATATGGGTAAGGTGATGGGTGCAGCGATGCAGCAGTTAAAGGGCAAGGCAGATGGCAAAAAAGTTCAGGAATTCGTTAAATCTAAACTAAATGGTTAGCTGAAATCTTGCACCAGCCTCTTCGCTGCGATTCTGTCCCGCCCCGGACTAAAAGTCGGGGCTAGCCTTGCGAAGTCCCCTAAAGGGACTGGGAGAAGGTTTAAGGTATTCAGCCCCTTCAGGGGACTTCGCACTGTTAGACCGTGATTTTCAATCACGGGCGGGTGAATGCCAGCAACGAGGGAGTTTTAATCAGGTGCAAGATCTCAGTTAGCGTTCTACTTTTATAAGAAGCGATCCGTAGCTCATGTCTTTTGAGGTGTAGCTACTCTCAGCACTGCTCCTCTATCAGAATATGAAGGACTAAGGTGCAGCGTGTCCTGGTTTGGGCTGTAGACTTTAGACTGGAATCGTCGGGTCAACTCTTGAGCACCCCTTTAACCATTATTGAAGTGTAAGTGACTGAATCTACTATGCAAACAGCTATCCCTACCGGAACTATTTTGCAGAATCGTTATCGAGTTCTGAGCATTTTGGGGCAAGGTGGATTCGGTCGAACTTATTTGGCAGAAGACCAGGGGCGATTTAATGAGCTGTGCGCCCTCAAAGAACTCCTTCCGCCGCAAGATAATGCCTACGCCCTAGAGAAGTCTAAAGAACTCTTTCAGCGAGAGGCACAGATTCTCTATCAAATTCAGCATCCGCAGATTCCTCAGTTTCGAGCGACGTTTGAGCAAGACCAGCGGTTTTTCTTGATGCAAGATTATGTCGAAGGCAAGACCTATCGTGCATTACTTGATGAACGCAAAACTCAGGGTTACGTCTTCTCAGAAGCGGAGGTGATTCAGATTTTGCAGCAAGTCTTGCCCGTGCTGTCTTACATTCACGGCAAGGGAATTATTCATCGCGATATTGCACCCGACAATATTATGCTGCGGCAGAGCGATCGGCTCCCCGTCTTAATCGATTTTGGCGTGGTGAAAGAATTGGCAACTCGGATTCAGTCGCCCGATACGGTTAGACAATCGACGACGGTTGGTAAGTTGGGTTATGCCCCCACCGAGCAAATGCAGACGGGGCGCGCCTATCCTAATAGTGATCTCTATGCCTTGGCGGTGACTGCGGTTGTGCTGCTCACTGGACGAGAGCCACAAGAATTATTTGACGAAACCACGATGACCTGGCGCTGGCAGCGATTGGTGAATGTCAGTCCTGCTTTTGCGATGGTGCTCAACCGGATGTTGAGCTATCGCACCACCGATCGCTATCAGTCAGCCCAAGACGTGCTTCAGGCGATTCAGTCTCCGCCCAATGTTACGCCTGTTCCGCAAACCTCTCCTCCGATCGCCACCCAGCCCCAGCCTCAGCAACAGCCCCCCTCTTCAAGCATAGACACGGTAGCCGTGGGGCGACGCAACATCGATCCCACTGTCACCCCTACGAATATTACTCGCTCAGATCCGAGCATTCCGACGCGCGGATCACTGTGGGATGACCCTTGGGCAGTGGGCGCGATCGGAACTGGATTAGTATTATTGACTGGCTTGGGTTCCTGGACGCTGGTACGTGCTTTGATGAATCCGCCTGCGCCAACGCCAACCCCGACTCAAACGATCGTCGTGTCTCCTAGCCCAACGATTACGCCGAGCCTTCGTCCGTCGCCGACTCCTAGCCCTAGCACTCAGCCTGTCAATTATCAGCAGCGTCTCAATTTGGCTGCGGGAGAAAATGCTGCTAAAAATGGGACGTTACGATCGAATGAGACTCTCAGCTTTGTGATTCCGGGTCAGCAAGGAGAGACGTTGAGTGCAGCATTGGCAAGTGAGGGAGTTTTGCTGAGTGTCTTGGCTCCCAATCAAGACCCGGTGGACAATCGTGCCAGTCGTGTTTCTCGCTGGGATGGCGAGTTGCCGTTTACGGGAGACTATACGATCGAACTTAAAACCGTGAAGGGCATTCCAAAAACGGACTATAAGCTAGACGTAAGTTTGAAAGCACCGCCGACTCCGACTCCTTCAACGCCATCGCCATCGCCGACTCCGACTCCAAGTGTCACTCCGACCGTTCAGACTGAGCAGGTTAGCTTTCCGGCAGGTCAGACAGGAACCTCGATCGCAGGTCAGACGACTCCAGCCATTATTCGGCGTTATCTGGTGAACGCTCAAAAAGGGCAGACTTTGAATGTGCAGCTCAATTCGGGTGCGGCAACGTTAGCGATTCGCTATCCCAATGGAAAGCTGGTCGAAGATTCTTCGGGCGTTGTGAACTGGCAGGCTCAACTGTCAAGAAGTGGTGATTATCAAATTGATGTGATTGCCAGTCAAGACACTGATTATCAGTTAGAGGTGAATGTTCGGTAAAGTAAGAGAAGTTTTGAGTGGATTTGCTTGAACGCACTACTAATTACCGGAACCGACACCGACGCGGGAAAGACCGTTTTGACAACTGCGCTGATTGCATATTGGCAGACTTATTGCAAAACTCGATCGCTCGGCGTGATGAAGCCCATTCAATCGGGCACGGGCGATCGGGAACTCTACCATCGTCTATTCTCGCTCGATCAAACCTTGGACGAGTTGAATCCTCTCTATTTTGAAGCCCCGATCGCGCCTCCTTTAGCGGCTGAAAAAGAAGGGAAGCGCGTCGCTTTAGAGAAAGTTTGGCAACACTTTGAGGCATTACGCCAAAAACGAGACTGGGTATTAGTGGAGTCGCTGGGCGGATTGGGTTCACCGATCACACGAGAAACAACGGTGGCAGATCTGGCATGGGATTGGAGAATTCCAACCGTGTTAGTGGTGCCCGTGAAGCTGGGCGCTATCGGGCAAGCAGTTGCCAATGTTGCGTTGGCTCGATCGCGCCGCGTTCATCTAAAGGGCATTGTTCTAAATTGTGTAAAGCCTTGCTCTAATGACGATGTTGAGAACTGGGCACCTGTAGATTTAATCGAATCGTTGACAAGTGTTCCGGTTTTGGGCTTGATTCCGCATCTGTCTGACCCAACTGATTTAGTCAAGCTGGCTCAAGTGGCATCTGATTTGGATCTAGAGCGATTGATTCCTCTAGGTTAGAGGCGCTAAATAGTGCAGGTGAGATCGCCAGCGCGTTGGGTGAATCGGAGATTTTCTCGATAGTCGATCGGGCAATCAATCACTGCCGGAACGTCTTGAGCGAGCGCTTCTTTTAAAGTGGGAATCAGGTCGGCGCAGGACTCAATGCGATAGCCCTTTAGACCCATGCTTTCGGCAAACTTGACAAAATCGGGATTGCTGAATTTGATGAACGAAGAATGTCCAAACTGGTTTTCTTGCTTCCATTCGATCAGTCCATAGCCGCCATCGTTGAAGATAATCGTGACAAATGCTGTGCCGATTCGCAGGGCGGTTTCTAATTCTTGACAGTTCATCATAAAGCCACCGTCGCCCGTGACCGCGACCACTTTTTGATTGGGGTGAACAAGTTTAGCGGCGATCGCGCCCGGAATCGCAATGCCCATCGCCGCAAACCCGTTGGAGATAATGCAGGTGTTGGGGCGGTGACAGTGATAGTGACGCGCCATCCACATTTTGTGCGCCCCCACATCAGAGATCACGATATCGTCAGGTGCCATGATTTGCCGCAGATCATAGATTAGCTTTTGCGGCTTAATTGGAAAACCATCATCATGCTCATATTGAGCATAGTCCGCTCGAATTTCGGCACGCAGTTCTAGCGCGTGAGGTTCGGGTTTGCCTGCTCGATCGGCGCGATACAAAATTTCTTGTAGGGCATCTGAGATATCGCCGACCACTTCAGCCATCGGACTATAGCTGCTGTCAATCTCAGCCGGAGTGACGCTAATATGCACGATCGGAATGTCTGCTTTGGGATTCCATTTTTTGGGCGAATATTCAATCAGGTCATAGCCGATCGCGATTATTAAATCAGCCTGATCAAAGCCGCAGCTAATATAGTCTCGCTGCTGCAACCCCACCGCCCACAGCGCGAGAGGATGCGTGAAGGGAATCACGCCTTTGCCCATAAAGGTGTTGGCAACCGGAATCGTGAGTTGAGTCGCAAACTTAGTCACCATCTCACTGGCTCGATCGCGAATCGCCCCATTGCCCACCAAAATCAGTGGATTTTTGGCTTCAGAAATGGCGATCGCCGCTTTCTCAATGCTATGAAATGAAGCGTAGGTTTTCTCGATCGCTCCGGTGGTTAGAGGCTGTCCGATGACGGGCATCGCGGCAATGTTTTCGGGCAAATCAATGTGGACGGCTCCAGGATTTTCGGTTTGAGCAATTTTGAAGGCGCGACGAACAATTTCTGAAGTGTTGCTGGGGCGAACAATTTGAGCGTTCCACTTCGTAACCGGGGAAAACATCGCCACCAGATCGAGATATTGATGAGACTCAATGTGCATCCGATCGGTGCCAACTTGTCCGGTGATGGCGACTAGCGGAGCACGGTCGAGGTTTGCGTCAGCAACTCCGGTCATTAAATTGGTTGCCCCCGGACCGAGCGTCGAGAGACACACTCCCGCCCGTCCGGTTAAGCGCCCATAGACATCTGCCATGAATGCCGCACCTTGTTCATGGCGAGTTGTGATGAATTGAATCGAGGAATCTTTGAGCGCTTCCAAAACATGGAGATTTTCTTCTCCTGGCAGTCCAAAAATGTATTCTACGCCCTCATTTTCTAAGCAGCGAATTAGTAGTTCAGCCGTGTTCATTTCGCTCATGATTCTACCCTCCGGGAAAAGGGATTAAGTGTGAATAATGCAACTTCAGACTTGTTTTCGAGACCTGAAATCTTTAGATAAATCGATCCGGTTTCTATCAAGAATTCAGCTTAAAATCGAGTGTCTAAATCAAGGACACCTGTAGGACTTTTGTAAAATTCGACTCTAGAGTTTCTAAAATTTACGTGACATCAAAAAGACTTTAGATTAACAAATCGGCGATTCTCAAGAAAGGAATTTGACCCTTTCAAGTTATAGCTGATCTCTTCGCTTTCAAAGCTTAAGCCTAAGAATCGATTCGTCAAGTCTATTTTTCCCAAATTGTTTTGATGTTAACAAACTCATGAATTCCTTCTTTTCCTAACTCGCGACCATAGCCCGATCGCTTGATGCCGCCAAAAGGCAAGCGCACGTCAGATTTAACCATGCTGTTGATAAAAACTGAACCCGATTCGATTTCTTCGATGAAGCGATCGCGCTCTTTTGGGTCAGTCGTCCAAGCACTCGCCCCTAAGCCAAACGGGGAATCATTGGCGCGTTGAATCGCCGCATCAATATCAGGAACTCGGAACAATAATGCCACAGGTCCAAAAAATTCGTCGTGCTCTGCCAAACAGCCGACCGGAATCTCACTCAAAATGGTCGGCGGATAAAAATTGCCAGGACGATCGTGCAACGGCTCACCCCCGATTAAGAGTTTGGCTCCTTGCTGGACACTGGTTTTAACCTGTTGGTCTAAATCTTTGAGGATTCTAGGAGTGGCGAGCGGTCCAATATCGGTGTCGGGCAAAAGCGGGTCGCCAATCTTGAGTGCGCGATATTTGTCGAGCAGGCGATCGATAAACTCATCGGCGATCGCATCCGCTAGGATGAACCGTTTCGCCGCGATGCAGGACTGTCCGTTGTTGATCATGCGGGCGGTTACAGCAGTCGAAACGGCGGTTTCTAAATCAGCGCTGGGCATGACGATAAACGGGTCGCTGCCGCCCAGTTCTAAAACGACTTTTTTGAGGTGCTTTCCGGCTGTCGCGGCTAAACTCATCCCCGCAGGTTCGCTGCCTGTGAGGGTTGCAGCTTTGACGCGATCGTCTCCCACGATCGCCGCGACCTTATCCGCTCCGACTAATAGCGTTTGAAATGCCCCGGTTGGAAACCCTGCCCGATGAAGAATTTCTTCGATCGCCAAAGCTGACTGCGGCACGTTTGAGGCGTGTTTGAGCAAGCCGACATTGCCTGCCATCAGTGCCGGAGCCGCAAATCGAAACACCTGCCAAAATGGAAAATTCCACGGCATGACTGCCAGAATAATACCTAGTGGCTGATAGCGGATAAAACTATGACTGGCATCGGTTTGAACGGAAACATCCGCTAAGAGATGAGACGCATTTTCGGCGTAATAGCGGCAAACCGAGGCGCATTTTTCGACCTCTGCGATCGCTGCCTTTAAAGGCTTGCCCATCTCCAAGGTCATCAGTTTGCCAAAGCGATCGCGCTCTGTCTCTAAAATCTCAGCCGCCCGATTGAGCCAGACCGCTTTTTGCACCCTAGGGACAGCGCGATAGCTAAGAAACGTCTGCTGGGCATGAGCAATTTTCGTGTCGAGGTCTCGATCGCTCAATGACTCAAACGTTTGCAAGACTTCTCCCGTTGCAGGGTTTGTCGTAGCAATTCCCATAGTTTACGCTCCAAGCAATAACTTAAGACTCTACTTTTTAAAGAGTAATCAACTCGGCTAAATTAAAAAAGATGTAACGTTGAGCCATGTTGCTTAACACAATAGCGTACAAATTACTTTCCTTTACAAACCGCGCCCTGATCTAAATCTAACCTTT
>Ga0209511_1001794_pt1 | contig 18417 bp, 15 predicted proteins | sample SSSSmetaG_FD_184141 | JGI IMG/M metagenome (GOLD analysis project Ga0209511, IMG submission 184141) | Glacier valley bacterial and archeal communities from Borup Fiord, Nunavut, Canada, to study Microbial Dark Matter (Phase II) - ​SSSS... | ecosystem: Environmental > Aquatic > Freshwater > Ice >...
GGCTTCTTCAGGCCGGCTTCTTCTCATCTTTGGTGGAGGTAAGCGGGATCGAACCGCTGACCTCTTGCATGCCATGCAAGCGCTCTCCCAGCTGAGCTATACCCCCGTCGAATCTTGCTGCAAAGCCCAAGATTATAGCCAGCACCCTGCTCAAGCCACCCGCAATCGCCCGAGCACCGTCGAGCGCTCCATCACGGAGAGCACCGCATCGAGCGAAGGCGTCTGCGCGCGGCCCATCACCAGCACCCTGACCGCCGGTGCAAGCTGCGGCATCTTGAGCGCGTGCAGAACGAGCACCTCCTTGATCGCCGCAGCGATGGCGACTGCATTCCACTCCACGGCAGCGAGCTTGTCGCGCAGCGTGGCGAGCGCCGGACGCACCGCATCGGTCACGTGTGCGAGCAGATCGGCGCTCCCGGGCGACACGTCGCCGAACACCGCCCCGAGCCACGAGGCGAGTTGTTCGCCAGTGCTGCAGCGCTCCCTGAAGACCAGGGCGGCCCGCAGCACCGCGGCATCGTCGGCCGGGTGCATGCCGCGCCGCGCGAGTTGAGCCTTCGCCAGCGCGAGCAGCGCCTCGTCAGGCAGCGCTTTGAGGTAGTGCGCGTTGACCCATTCGAGCTTGGCCGCATCCCATTGAGCCGGGCTCTTCGAAAGGTGACTGCCGTCGAACCACTCCACGATCCGCTCGCGCGTGAACAGTTCCTCGTCGCCGTGGCTCCAGCCGAGGCGTGCCAGATAGTTGAGCATCGCGGCAGGCAGAAATCCCTGCTCCTCGTACGCGGTGACGCTCACCGCACCGCGCCGCTTCGAGAGCTTCTGCCCGTCGCTGCCGAGGATCACGGGCACGTGCGCGAAAACGGGCAAGGAGGCGCCGAGTGCGCGGAAGATATTGATCTGCCACGGCGTGTTGTTGACGTGCTCGTCGCCACGGAACACGTGGCTGATGGCCATGTCGCAGTCGTCGACGACAACGGCGAAGTTGTACGTCGGGATGCCGTCGGCACGAACGATGACGAGGTCGTCGATCTCGTGGTTCGAGATCGTGATCGGGCCCTTGACCATGTCGTCCCAGGTGACGACACCATCGAGCGGATTGCAGAAGCGAACCACCGGTGGCACGCCGCTCGGCACCGGCGGCAGCACCTTGCCGGGCGCAGGCCGCCAGCGCCTGTCGTAGAGCGTTTTCTCGCCGCGCGCGCGCTGCTGCTCGCGCATCTCTTCGAGTTCGTACGGCGTGGCATAGCAGTGGTACGCCGTGCCTTCTTCGAGCATGCGGGCGACGACTTCGCGGTAGCGGTCCAGCCGCTGCATCTGGTAGATCGGGCCCTCGTCGACATCGAGGCCGAGCCAGCTCATCGAGGCGAGGATCTGCTCGACCGACTCCTGCGTGGAGCGGGCGACGTCGGTGTCTTCGATGCGCAGCACGAACTCGCCGCCGTGATGGCGCGCGAAGGCCCAGGAGTAGAGCGCCGTGCGTGCCGTGCCGAGGTGCAGGAAGCCCGTGGGCGAAGGTGCAATGCGCGTGCGCACCTTCTGCCCGGGCGCCACGGTCGGCACGTGCAGATGCGAATGCGCAGACGGGTGCGTGCTCACGGGGCGCCGAGGCCGCGCACGAGATCGGCCTGGATGTCTTCGATGTCGTCGAGGCCGACCGCCACGCGGATCATTCCCTGCGTGATGCCGGCGGCCGCGCGTTGCGCTTCGCTGAGCCGCCCGTGCGAGGTGCTCGCCGGGTGCGCGATGGTGGTCTTGGTGTCGCCGAGGTTGGTGGTGATCGAGCAGACCTGCGTAGCGTCGATCACGGCAAACGCGCCCGCCCGCTCGCCGCGCACGATGAACGAGACCACCGCACCACCGACACCGCCCTGCTGCTTCATCGCCAGCGCGTGCTGCAGGTGCGATTCCAGCCCCGGATAGAACACCCGCTCCACGGCCCGATGGCGTTCGAGCCAGCGCGCCAGCACGAGCGCGCGCGCGCTCTGCGCCTGCATGCGTATGGAAAGCGTCTCGAGCCCTTTCAGCACGACCCAGGCATTGAACGGCGACAGGGTCATGCCGGCACTGCGCATCACCGGCACGAACTTCGCATCGATCAGCTCTTCCGGGCCGCAAAGCGCGCCCGCAATGACACGACCCTGCCCGTCGAGGTACTTGGTGCCCGAGTGCATCACCATGTCGGCACCGAGCGAGACCGGCCGCTGCAACGCGGGCGAACAAAAGCAGTTGTCGACCACCAGCAGCGCGCCGCCTGCATGCGCGATGTCGGCGAGCGCGGCGATGTCGCACACCTCGGTCAGCGGATTGGTCGGTGTCTCGGCGAACAGCAGCTTGGTGTTCGGCTGCACCGCCGCGCGCCACGCGTCGACGTCGCTCTGCGGTACGAAGCTCACCGTGATGCCGAATTTCGCGAAGTCCTGGAACAGCTTGATGGTCGAGCCGAACACGCTCTGCGAGCACACGACGTGATCGCCGTTCTTGAGCAGCGCCATGATGAGCATCAGGATCGCCGCCATGCCGCTGGCGGTGGCGATGCAGCCGGTGGTGCCCTCGAGCGCGGCGAGACGCCGCTCCATCATCGTCACCGTCGGGTTGGTGAAGCGCGAATAGATGAACGCTTCTTCCTCGTTGGCGAAGCGCGCCGCGGCGGTGGCTGCGTCGGGCTGCACGAAGCTGCTGGTGAGAAACAGCGCCTCCGAGTTTTCGCCCCACGCGCTCGGCGGCAGGCCTTCGCGCACGGCGAGGGTGTCGAGGTGCAGGCCCTTCGGCAGGTCGACGCGAGGAATCTTCGTGCGCATGTCAGAGGCCCTGCCGGCTGCCGGGCCGCCCCAAGGCCGACCGCACCCCCACGGGGGGCAGCGAACGAAGAGAGCGCGGGGGCACCGGCGGGCCGCCGGGCCGCCCCAAGGCCGGACGCGCCCCCCCGGGGGGCAGCGAACGAAGAGAGCGTGGGGGCAACGGCCGGCCGCCGGGCCGCCCCAAGGCCGGACGCGCCCCCCCGGGGGGCAGCGAACGAAGAGAGCGTGGGGGCACCATCAGGCAGCGGCCGGCGTGGCGTTCTGCAACGTGAGCGGGCCGCGATCGGCAGCCGCGTCTTCCTCGTCGGCCTGGCCGTGGCGCTGGGCGGCCAAGGCGGCGAAGTCGGCCTCACTCACGTCGCCGGTGATGTAGACGCCGTCGAAGCACGAAGCCTCGAAGCCGTCGAGCTTGGGGTTGAGCGCGCGCACCACTCGCTTCATCGCAGCCACGTCTTGGTAGATCAGCGCGTCGGCACCGATGAACTGGCGGATCTCCTCGATCGAGCGGTCGTGCGCGATGAGCTCGCTCTTGGTCGGCATGTCGATGCCGTAGACGTTCGGGAAGCGCACCGGCGGCGCGGCCGAAGCGAGATAGACCTTCTTCGCGCCGGCATCGCGCGCCATCTGCACGATCTCCTTCGAGGTCGTGCCGCGCACGATGGAGTCGTCGACCAGCAGCACGTTGCGGCCCTTGAATTCCACCTCGATCGCATTGAGCTTTTGCCGCACCGACTTCTTGCGCACGCCCTGCCCCGGCATGATGAAAGTGCGCCCGACGTAGCGGTTTTTGACGAAGCCCTCGCGATACGGCTTGCCGATCTTTTGCGCCAGTTGCATAGCCGACGGCCGGCTCGATTCCGGGATCGGGATCACGACGTCGATCTCCGCAGGCCGGATGGTCGAGATGAGGCGCTGCGCCAGCGACTCGCCGAGGTTGAGCCGCGCCTGGTAGACGGAGATGCCGTCCATCACCGAGTCGGGCCGCGCGAGGTACACGTACTCGAACATGCACGGCTGCAGCGTCGGGTTGTCGGCGCACTGGCGCGCGTGCATCTTGCCGTCGAGGTCAATGAAGATGGCTTCGCCGGGCGCCACGTCGCGTGTCAGCGTATGGCCGGTGCCGACGATGGCGACCGACTCGCTGGCCACCATCACCTCGTGGCCGTCGGGGCCCTCGCCTTCACCGAACGCAAGCGGCCGGATGCCGAACGGGTCGCGGAACGCGAGCAGCCCTTGCCCGGCGATGAGGGCGATCACCGCATACGAGCCCTTGATGCGGCGATGCACCGCTTCCACCGCGTTGAAGATTTCGTTCGGCGTGAGCTGCCAGGTGCCGGCGGCGCGCTCGAGCTCGTGCGCCAGCACGTTGATCAGCACCTCGGTGTCGCTGCCGGTGTTGATGTGGCGCCGATCCACGTCGAACAGCTCCTGCTTCAGCTCGGCCGCGTTGGTGAGGTTGCCGTTGTGCACGAGCACGATGCCGTACGGCGCGTTGACGTAGAACGGCTGCGCCTCTTCTTCGCTGTAGGCATTGCCCGCCGTCGGGTAACGCACCTGCCCGAGGCCGACGGTGCCTGGCAGCGCGCGCATGTTGCGCGTGCGGAACACGTCGCGCACCATGCCGCGCGCCTTCTGCATGAAGCACTTCGTGCCCTGCATGGTGACGATGCCGGCTGCGTCCTGCCCGCGGTGCTGCAGCAACAGCAAGGCGTCGTAGATCAGCTGGTTGACCGGCGCCTTCGAGATCACTCCGACGATTCCACACATGGCCAGTTCCTCGAATGTCAGTTCAGTGCGGGCTGCATCACACGCGCTGCGCGTCGGAAGGCTGAGCCGGCTCCGGCGCTACGTAAGGCAGCAACAGGGCCAGCATCGCATCGACGGCCACCGCTCCGCGCGAAGCCTGCCAGGCGCGTGACTGCGCGAACGGCGAGAACTGCACCAGCGTCACCACCACAAGAAGCACCAGCACCGCCCGGGCCACGCCGAACCCCACGCCGAGCACGCGGTCGAGTGGCCTCAGCGGCGTGGCACCGATGAACCTGGAGATGGCGCGCGCCGTGAAGCCCGAGAGGATGAGCACGCCGAAGAACGCACAGGCGTAGGCAATGCCCTGGTTCAAGGCCGAGCCCGTGTCGCCGAAGTGGAACGAGGCCGCGAGCCACGGCCCGAGCCACAGTGCCGCGAACCAGGCGACGAACCAGCCGGCCAGCGAGAGCACCTCGAACGTGAAGCCGCGCAACAGCCCTCCGATCATCGAAAGCGCCACCAGCGCGAGCATCGCGATGTCGACCCAGCCGAGTTCGAGGCCTTCCATCGCGTGCGTTCAAAGCGTCAGCACGACGCCGGCGTGGCCGGCCGACTTGACCTTGGCCAGCGCCGCGTCGGCATCGGCGCGCGAAGCGAACGGGCCCACGCGCACGCGAATGCGGCTGCCACCGGGCGTTTGCGCCACTTGGGTGTACGTCTTGAGCCCGAGCTTCTCGACCTGTTTGCGCGACTCGCGCGCCGATTCGGCGTCGGCGAAGGCGCCCACCTGAAGCACGAAGCGGACACCTTCGGCTGGGGACGCCGGGGATGACGATGCGGACAGCGTGGCAGCCACCGGCCGACCTTCGAGCAACGCCTGCGCGCGCTCGCCCTCGGCAGAAGGCTTCGGCGCGGCCGCTGCGGCGGGCTTGCTGGCCGGGCGGGCCACGGGAGTCGGTGCGGGCGCGGGGCCAGGCGAAGCAGCCGATGCGGATGCCGGCGCGGACGAAGACGCTACGGGTGTCATGTCGCGGCCCGCGTCGCTGCGCGATTCGTTGATGACCTCGCCGCTCGATGCCGGGCCCTTCTCTGCTGCGACGGGGGCCGGCGCAGTATTGGCCGGGGCAGAAGGCATCGTCAGCGGCGGCATCGCATCTCGGCGCGGAATCTCGATCGGAATGTCGACCGGAATCGGCCGCGGCTGCGTCTCGAACACGAGCGGAAAGCCGATCACGCCGATGACGAGCAACACGATCGCGCCGATGAGGCGATGCCGGGCCCGCATGCGTGCGGCCTGGACTGCGTCGATCGATTCGACGTGGGCGCTGCCGGCGGGGGGATCGCTCTTCTGCTTGAACATCGAGGGAACGCGGTTCGCGCCCGCGGGGCTCGCGTGTCGCTTGGGGTGTGGCGCCTGGCCCCAGTTCCGCCGGGCGGCTCAGGCGGCATGGCGGCCCGAGCGTTTCGGCAGGCCGTGCGCGAGCACTGCACCCACCGTATAGAACGAACCGAAAACCACGATTCTATCAGCGGGGTCTGCCGCGGCCACCGCTGCGTCAAGGGCCGCAGCAGGGTCGGCATGGGTCTCGACCGACGCTGCGTTCACGCTCGTGCGCAAGCGCTGGAAGCTCGCCGCGAGATCCTCTGCCGTCGCCGCGCGCGAGGCCGGCAGGTTGGTGAAATGCCAAGCATCGACGATCGGTGCCATGCGCAGGAGGATGGCGTCGATGTCCTTGTCGCGCATGACGCCGAAGACGACGTGGGTGCGTGGAAAGTAGCCCATCTGGTCGAGGTTCTGCGCCAGCGCAGCGACCGCATGCGGGTTGTGCGCCACGTCGAGCACGAACGTCGGCTGGCCGGGCACCACCTGGAACCGTCCCTGCAGCTCCACGGTGGCCAGCCCCGTGCGCACCGCCTGTGCGCTCATCGGCAACCGCGTATGCAGCGCCTCCAGCGCAGCCAGCGCGCCCGAGGCGTTGAGCAACTGGTTCGCGCCGCGCAGGGCCGGATAGCCGAGGCCGCTGTACCGCGACGAGCGACCCACCCAGTTCCACTGCTGGCGGTCGCCGGAGTGGTTGAAGTCGACGCCAGCCCGGCGCAGGTCGGCACCGACCTTCGATGCCTCGTCGAGCACGCTTTGCGGCGGCACCGGATCGCTCACGACGGCCGGCTTGCCTGACCGGAGGATGCCGGCCTTCTCGCGACCGATCGACTCGCGGTCGGGTCCGAGGAACTCGGCGTGGTCGATGTCGATGCTGGTGATGACCGAACAATCACCGTCGAACACGTTGACGGCATCGAAGCGCCCACCGAGGCCGACCTCGAGGATCACCAGGTCGAGGCGCGACGCAGCGAGCAACCGCGTGATGGCGAGCAGCGTGAACTCGAAGTACGTGAGCGTGGTGGCTCCGCGCGCCGACTCCACCGCGGCGAAGTGCGGCAACAGCGCTTCGCCCTCGACGCTCGCACCACCGACGCGACAACGTTCCTCGAAATGAACGAGGTGGGGCTTCGAGTACAGGCCGACGCGGTAGCCGGCCGCGAGTGCGATCGATTCGAGCATCGCGCACGTCGAGCCCTTGCCGTTGGTGCCCGCGACGACGATCACAGGCGCCTCGAACGCGATGCCCAGCCGTTCCTTGACAGCTCGCACCCGCTCGAGTGTGAGCTCCATCGTCTTCGGATGCAGGCGCTCGCAGTGGGCGAGCCACCCGGCTAGCGTCTCGGGCATGCCGGCCGGGCACCGGACCGCACAAGGGCCGGGCGCGCCCCCTCGGGGGGCAAGGAGCGGAGCGACTGTGGGGGCACCGTCACGCCACGGCGTCTGACGGAAGCCGTTGCAGCATGGCGAGCTGGCGGGCGATGGTCGACCGCAACTCGCGCCGGTCGACGATCATGTCGACCGCACCGGTCTGCACCAGGAACTCGGCCCGCTGGAAGCCTTCCGGCAACTTCTCGCGCACGGTGTTCTCGATCACGCGCGGGCCGGCGAAGCCGATCAGTGCCTTCGGCTCGGCGATGACCACGTCGCCCACGAAAGCGAAGCTCGCGGAAACGCCGCCCATCGTCGGGTCGGCGAGCACGCTGATGAAAGGCAGGCCGGCCTTGGCCAGACGCGTGAGGGATGCATTGGTCTTGGCCATCTGCATCAGGCTCAGCAGACCCTCCTGCATGCGCGCGCCGCCGGTGGCGGTGAAGCTCACGAACGGCGTCTTCTGCTCGATGGCTGCGTGCACGCCGCGTACGAAGCGCTCGCCGACCACCGAACCCATCGAGCCACCCATGAAGTCGAATTCGAAACACGCCACCACGACGGCCAGGCTCATCACCGCGCCGCCCATCACCACCAGCGCATCGGTTTCGCCGGTGTTCTCGAGCGCGTCTTTCAACCGCTCGGGGTACTTCTTGCTGTCCCTGAACTTGAGCGCGTCGACCGGCAACACCTCCTGGCCGATCTCGTAGCGGCCCTCGGCATCGAGGAACACATCGAGTCGGGCACGCGCACCGATGCGGTGGTGATGCGAGCACTTCGGGCAGACGTTGAGGTTCTTCTCGAGGTCGGTCTTGTACAGCACGGTCTCGCAGGCCGGGCACTTGACCCACAGGCCTTCCGGAACCGTCCGGCGTTCGCTCGGATCGGTCTGCTGGATCTTGGGAGGAAGGAGTTTTTCGAGCCAGCTCATCGTGCGTTCTCCGGAATTTCCTGGGGTCGTGCTCAAGCGTCGAGCGCGGCGCGGACTTCAGCGATGAAACGGCCGGCCGCGCGCGGCGCTTCGCCTTCGCTCAGAGGCTCGAGCAACTGCACCAGCGCGCTGCCGATCACGACCGCATCGGCCACCTCGGCCACCGCCCGCGCGGTCTTCGCATCGCGGATGCCGAAGCCCACGCCGACCGGCAGCTTCACGTGCGCGCGAATGCGCGGAATCATCTGCTTGACGCCCTCGATGTCGAAGTGGCCGGCGCCCGTCACGCCCTTGAGCGCCACATGGTAGACGTAGCCGCTGGCCACCCGGGCGACATTGACGATGCGCTCAGAAGACGATGTGGGCGCGATCAGGAAGATGGGATCGAGCCCACGCGCACGGAGCAGCGCCGCAAAGTCCGTGCACTCCTCGGGCGGGTAGTCGACAACGAGAACGCCGTCGACTCCAGCGGCCTTCGCATCGTCGGCGAAACGCTCCACGCCATAACGCTCGACCGGATTGGCGTAGCCCATCAGCACCACCGGTGTGGTCGCGTCGACAGAGCGGAACTCGCGCACGATGGCCAGCACCTGCGGCATGCCGATGCCGCGCGCCAGGGCACGTTCACTGGCTTTCTGGATCACGGGCCCGTCGGCCATCGGGTCGCTGAAGGGGATGCCGAGCTCGATGATGTCGGCACCCGCCGCGGCCATCGATTTCATGATCGCGGCGGTGCCTGTGGCGTGCGGATCGCCGGCCGTGATGTACGGGATCAGCGCCTTCGCGTGCCGATCCCGCAAAGCCGCGAAAGTGCCGTCGATGCGGCTCATGCGAGGCCTTTCGCGTCGAGCTCGGCGACCGTGCCGATGTCCTTGTCGCCCCGGCCCGAGAGGTTCACCAGCAGGTGCTGGTCGCTCCTCATCGTCGGCGCGAGCTGCATCGCGTAGGCCACGGCGTGGCTCGATTCGAGCGCCGGGATGATGCCTTCGGTGCGGCAGAGACGGTGAAACGCGGCCAGCGCGTCGCGGTCGGTGATGCTCACGTAATCGGCCCGGCCGATGTCGTGCAGGTAGGCGTGCTCGGGGCCCACGCCGGGGTAGTCGAGCCCGGCAGAGATCGAGTGCGTTTCGATGATCTGGCCGTTCGCGTCTTGCAGGAGATACGTGCGGTTGCCGTGCAGCACGCCGGGAATGCCGCCGGTGATCGAAGCCGAATGCCGCCCGGTTTCGATGCCCTCGCCGGCCGCCTCGACGCCGATCAGCCGCGTCTCGGCAAGGCCGATGTACGGATAGAAGATTCCCATCGCGTTGCTGCCACCGCCCACGCAGGCGATCACCGCATCCGGCTGGCGGCCGATCATCTCGGGCATCTGCACGAGGCACTCGTCGCCGATCACGCGCTGAAAGTCGCGCACCATCATCGGATAGGGGTGCGGTCCGGCGACGGTGCCGATGATGTAGAACGTGTCCTCGACGTTCGTGACCCAGTCGCGCAGCGCTTCGTTGAGCGCGTCCTTGAGCGTGCGCGAGCCGCTCTCCACTGGAACGACGGTTGCGCCGAGCAGGTTCATGAGATAAACGTTGGGCGCCTGGCGCTTCACGTCTTCGCTGCCCATGTACACGATGCACTCGAGGCCGTAGCGCGCGCAGATGGTGGCCGTGGCCACGCCATGCTGCCCAGCGCCCGTCTCGGCGATGACTCTCGGCTTGCCCATGCGCCGCGCGAGCATGGCCTGCCCGATGGTGTTGTTGATCTTGTGCGCGCCCGTGTGATTCAGGTCCTCGCGCTTCAGGTAAATCTGTGCACCGCCCAGCTCGCGCGAGAGCCGCGCTGCGTGATAGATCGGGCTGGGCCGGCCCACGAAGTGCGCGAGCTCGGAGCGGAACTCGGCCTCGAAGGCCGGGTCGCGCCGGGCCTCGTCGTAACAGGCCTTGAGTTCGTCGAGCGCGTGCACCAGCGTCTCGGCGACGAAGCTGCCGCCATAGGGGCCGAAATGGCCCGTGGCATCGGGTTGGTGGTAGTCAAGCATGGGGAACAGTCTCAGGCAGTGGCGGCATCGAGCCGGGCATCGGCTTCGCGTACCGCGTCGCAGAACCGGCGGATGGCCACGGCGTCTTTCACGCCGCGCGACGACTCGACGCCGGAGGAAACGTCAACGGCCCAGGGCCGCAGCTGCGCTATGCCGGCACCGACATTTCCTGCATGCAATCCACCAGACAAAACGAGCCGATGACTTGCTACGCCTTGCGGTACGAGAGACCAATCGAACACCTTTCCGCTGCCGCCGTAACCCTCGAAATGAGTATCGAGCAGAAGGCCCTGGGCCCCTTCGAAACGGCGGGCGAAGTCTAACAAATCGAACCCGGGCGCCATGCGTGCTGCGCGCAAGTACGGGCGGCCATACCCAGCGCACTCGCTCACACTCTCGTCGCCGTGAAACTGCAGCACGAGCGTGGGGATGGAAGCCGTCGCATCTTCGACCTCGGTGCGGCTCGCGTTGACGAACAGGCCCACCGGCGTCACGAAAGGCGGCAGTGTCGATGCGAGGCAGGCTGCCTGTTCGAGGCCGACGAAGCGCGGGCTCGCCGGATGGAAGACGAGGCCGATCGCATCGGCGCCGGCTTCGACGGCCGCTTCGACGTCGGCTGCTTTCAACAGCCCGCAGATCTTGATTCGTGTGCGTGCGCTCATGCCGCCGACCCAGCGCGAACGCAGTGCTCAGGGTAGCCAGTCCATGGCTGCGGTGCGCTCGGGAATGTCATGCACCGGATCGTAGTACGGGCCCACGAAGTAAAGCCCGTCGGGCAAGAAAGTGGGCGCTGCGAGTGCGCGGTTGCGCGCCTGCAGCACGTCGGCAAGCCAGTCGACGGGCCGCGTGGCGGAGCCAACGGCGACCAGGCAGCCCATGATGTTGCGGATCATGTGGTGCAGGAAGGCGTCGGCCTCGAAGTCGAAGCGCCAGTACGCGCCCCGGCGCTCGATCCCGATGCGGCGCAGCGTCTTCACCGGCGAGAGCGCCTGGCACTCCGCCGACCGGAAGGCGCTGAAGTCGTGCTCGCCGAGCAGCACCCCTGCCGCTTGTCTCATCGCAGTTCCATCGAGTGGACGAAAGCTCCAGCCCACCAAGCCTGTCTCGAGCGCCGGCCTCGCCGGCGATTCGCGCAACACGTAGGCGTAGCGGCGGCCGATCGCGTTGGCTCGCGAGTGGAAGCCGGCAGAGACGAAGCGGCACCACTCGACGGCGATGTCGCCCGGCAGGAACCGGTTCGTGCCGCGCACCCAGGAGAACGCTTCGCGCTCGGCAACCGTGTCGAAGTGAACGACCTGATTCAGCGCATGCACGCCGGCATCGGTGCGGCCGGCGCTGATGCACCGGACCGGCGCGTCGGTGAAGGCAGAAAGTGCCGACTCGACACGATCCTGCACCGTGCGGCCGCCGGGCTGACTCTGCCAGCCGCTGTAGGCCTGGCCACGATAAGACAGGCCGAGCGCGACGCGGGGCATCGGCTTCAGCCCGCGATCACGGCCGGCTCACCCCAGGTCGTCGAGCATGCCCTGCGCCTTGGTCTTGGTCGCGCCGCTCGCCGTGGCCAGCACCTCGCGGAGGAGATCGCGCGCGCCGTCCTTGTCGCCGATGCGCTGGAATTCCTCGGCCAGCTCGAGCTTTCTGGCGAGCGGGTCGCCACTGTCCATGTCTTCCACGAACGGGAGCTCGATGGCGCCGAGGTCGTGGTCGCTCTGGGCTGCCACGGGCTTGTCGAGGTCGAGCGTGATGCCGGAGAGATCGAAGGCGAGTGGCTCGTCGCGGTGGTCGGGTTCGCTGCGTGTTTCGTTGGCCACCAACGGCATCTTCAGCGTGGTCGTTTTGAACGAAGAATCGCCGCTGTCGAGCGGCATCGGCTGGGAGACCGATCCGATGTCGGGGTTGTCGAGGTCGAGATCGATGTCGGCGAACTGGCTGTCGCGGATCATCGAATCGCCGGTCGAGGAACCGAACTGCGAAGGAACCGGGATGATCGACTGCGGCATCGTGCTCGCGCCCAGCGGCTCCGGCGCCTCGCCATCGTCGGCAAGCTGTTCCGGCGTTCCGCCGACACGGTACAGCGTGTTGTCGGGGTCGATCTGCGCGCCGAGCTCCTGCGTCTTGGTCCAGTCCTCGCCCTCGCCGCGGGTCAGCGCGAACAATTGCGTGGCCAGCAGCTCGAAGCCCTTGATGTCGCGCCGCTTGGCATAGACCTCGAGCAGCTTGGTGCGGATCGCCAGGCGATCCGGATTGCTGCGCATCGCCTCCTTAAGGATCTCTTCGGCCTGCAGGTCGCGGCCATAGGCCAGGTACACGTCGGCTTCGGCAACCGGATCGACGTCGCCGATGGCATCGAGCTGCGAGAGCGAGTACGTCATCGACGACGAACTGCCGCCGGCATCTCGCGTGTCGATGCGCTGGCCACCGCTGGCGCCGAAGAACGAGTCGGGCTGCAGGCGGCTTTCGAGGAATGAGGTCTCGCCGCTGTCTTTCTTTGAGCGCTGGGTGTAGCGCCACGCGCCGTAGCCGGCGACCAGCAATGCCAGCAGACCACCACCCAGATACAGCGGACTGTCGGTGATGGAGTCGACGAAGCTCGGCTCGTTGGCGGGCTTGGCAGTCGGCCTTGATGCAGGCCGCGCCGCGCTGGCAGGCGGCCGCGGTGCTGGGGCAGACGACACCGTTGCAACGACAGGGGCCACGACTGGCGCAACGACCGCCGGAACCGGTGCCGCAACGACCGGTGGCGGCGCGGCGACGACGGGCGCGGGCGGCGGGGCGATCACCACCGGTGGCACCACGACCGGCGCGGGCGCCGGTGTCGGTGCCGCGACGGGCGCAGGGGCAGCGGGCTTGGGCGCGGCGGGCGCGGGTATGGGTGACGGCGGAACCGGCGGCGCTGCCGCAACGATCACCGGTGCCGACAGGCTTGGCGTGGTGGAGCGAGGCGCAGCGGCCGGAGCGGTGGCGACCGCTGCGGATGACGTTCCCGGCTGCGAGGCCGTGCCCTGGATTCGCTTCAGGTCGTTCAGATTCTTGTTGAGCTCGGCCACACGGGCGGCTGCTGCCTGACGTTCCTTCTCTGCCGAAAGCTTGGCTTCGCCGGCGGTGCCGGGTGCGGTAGCGCCCTTGCTCAGGGTCAGCTTGTCGGGCGTGGGCGCGGCGCTTTGTTTCTTGTCTTCCACGGAAGCTTGCACCTTGCCGCCGGATTGGCGCGCGCTGGCTTCGGCCCGTGCGGGAAGGGTGGACGACGCCAGACGCTGGCGATAGGCGCCGAAGTCGGCGCTCTGAGCCTGGATCGTCTGCTTGGCCTCGCCTGTTGCCACGCCTTGCGCGGCTTCTGCGGAGGGCACGGACAACACGACCCCGGCCTTCAGGCGATTCATGTTGGCGCCGTTGAACGCATCGGGGTTCGCGCGAAACAGCGAAACCAGCATCTGGTCGAGCGAAACGCCCGCGCGCTTCGTACGACCGGCGATCTTGGAGAGCGAGTCGCCGGGCCGCACGCGGTAGTCATCGGCCCCGGCAGACGCGCCTGCGGCGCGGGCGGCCTGCGGCACATCTTCGGACGCGCGCTGCGGCGCGGAGCGCCGCGCTGCGGCACGACGTTCGCCGGCCTCCGCACGGGCGGCTTCTCGCGCCTCGGCACGAGCCGCATCGCGCGCTTCTCTCGCATTGCTCGAAGGCGAGGCGCCGGAAGGGGCGAGCGGCACGGTGGTGGCAGGCGCCGCCGAGATGACAGGCGACGTCGTGGTGCCGCCCGTTGCTGGCGCGGCGGCACGAACGGCCGACGGCGGATCGAACAGAAGCGTGTATTCGCGAACCAGACGGCCCGTGGCCCACGAGATCTCGAGGATCACATCGACGAAGGGCTCCTGCACGCCGCGATCGCTGACAAGACGAACGAAGAGTCGTCCGTCTGCGCGCTTCTCGAGCGTGGCGCGAGTGCCGGGCAAGACGGGGTTGTAGTCGACGTTGGCGGTGCGATAGGCCTCGGGCGAGGCGACGCGAATCTTGAGGTTGGCCTGCTCTTCGGCCGTCATGCTGGTGATGTCGATCTCGGCTCGCAGCACCTCACCCAGGGACGACTGGACATTCAGACGGCCCAGGCCGAGAGCCGATGCGACCGGAGAAGCCAGACAGAGCGCTGCAGCTGCGACGCTCGTCAGCGCAAAGCGCCCCGAGAGTTTCAATTTTCTTTTCAAGGCGTCTCCCGGAATGACGATGCAGCTCGGATGCGAGCGTGCCTGGAACGATACGGGCTCTTCCGACAAGCCCGTCCGTCGATCTTGATGCAAAGCACCCGTCAGTTCGACGGCTAGCGCTTCCCGATCAGGGCGATACAAAGACAGAAATCACCATAACATCAGCCATATAGGGTAACAAGCTCATGCATTGTCTGACGTTTACGCAGTCGGACCTTCCGCGCGTTCTGCACGGTGATGTTGTCAACGCACAACGAGCGTGCTCACCAAGAGCAGACCGCTCATCGCTCCAGCAGGATGCGCAGCATGCGCCGCAGCGGTTCGGCTGCACCCCACAGAAGCTGGTCGCCGACGGTGAACGCGCCAGGTAGCGCTCGCCCATCGCAAGCTTTCGCAAGCGCCCGACGGGAATCGACATCGTGCCCGTGACCGCTACGGGCGTGAGCTCGCGCACGGTGTCGATACGTGTGTTCGGCACCACCTTCACCCAGGCGTTGTCGGCCGCAATCATGGCTTCGATGTCGGCCAGGGGCACGTCGGCCTTCAGGCGCATCGTGAGAGATTGGCTGTGGCAGCGCATGGCGCCCACCCGTACGCAGAGCGAGTCGATCGGGATGGGCGCACGCTCGCCAGCGCGACCTTCGCGACCGAGGATCTTGTTGACCTCGGCGCCGCCCTTCCATTCTTCCAGGCTGGTGCCGTCGCCGCGGTCGACGTCGATCCAGGGGATCAGGCTGCCGCCCAGCGGCACGCCGAAATTCGACGTCTCGTCGGGCGACATGCCACGCTGCCGATCGGCGATGCGCCGATCGATTTCGAGAATCGCCGACTTTGGATCGGCGAGCAGCTCCCGCACCTCGGCGTGAAGCGTGCCGTACTGTGTCAGCAACTCGCGCATGTGCTGCGCGCCCCCGCCGGAAGCGGCCTGGTACGTGGTGCAAGTCGCCCACTCGACGAGATCGGCCTTGAACAGTGCGCCCAGGCCCATCAGCATGCAGCTCACCGTGCAGTTGCCGCCGATGTAGTTGCGCACGCCGCGCAACAGCGCAGCGTCGATCACCTGGCGGTTGACCGGATCGAGAACGATGACCGCGTCGTCCTGCATGCGCAGCGTTTTCGCGGCATCGATCCAGTAGCCATTCCAGCCGGCGGCGCGCAGCCGGGGGTACACGCTTTGGGTGTAGTCGCCGCCTTGCGCCGTGATGATCACCGAGCAGCGCTTCAGCGCTTCGAGATCGAACGCGTCTTGAAGTACGGTTTCGTTGCGTGCCTGCCGCGGGGCTCGGCCGCCCTTGTCGCTGGTGCTGAAGAACAGCGGCTCGATGAAATCGAAGTCGCCTTCGGTCTCCATGCGCTCGAGCAGCACGGATCCGACCATGCCACGCCAACCGACCAACCCCGTGAGTTCCATGCCGTCGCCCCTTCCGATGAATCTTGCCGTCTGTGTTGCCGGCCCGGCCGCCTGGCCGGACAAGGCGAGACGAGCGGGCGAGCGCTAGCGCGTGGTGATGATCTTTTCGCCGCCGATGGCCGCGACGACGGCATCGCCCATCGCGCGCGTGCCGATCTTCTTCGTGCCCTCGGCCCAGATGTCGGCGGTACGCAGGCCGGCTGCCAAAACTGACTGGACTGCCTGCTCGATGCGAGCGGCAGCCTCGGGTTGGCGAAGGGTGTATCGAAGCATCATCGCGAGCGACAGAATTGTAGCCAGCGGATTCGCGAGATCCTTGCCCGCGATGTCAGGCGCGCTGCCGTGGCTCGGCTCGTACAGGCCTTTGTTATAGGCGTCGAGCGACGCCGACGGCAACATGCCGATCGATCCCGTGAGCATCGCGGCCTCGTCGGACAGGATGTCGCCGAACATGTTGCCGGTGACGACCACGTCGAACTTCTTCGGTGCCCGCACCAGCTGCATCGCCGCGTTGTCGACGTACATGTGGTCGAGCTCGACGTCAGGATAGTGCGTGTGCACCTGCGTCACCACGTCTCTCCAGAACTGGAACGTCTCGAGCACGTTCGCCTTGTCGACACTGGTCACGCGCCGGCTCCGCTTTCTCGCGGCCTGGAAGGCGACGTGCGCGATGCGCTCGATCTCCGGCCGGGTATAGCGCATGGTGTCGAAGGCTTCTTCGGCGCCTGCGAACGGGCCGTCGGGAGAGCTGCGCCGGCCGCGCGGCTGGCCGAAGTAGATGTCGCCCGTGAGCTCACGGATGATCAGGATGTCGAGCCCGGCCACCAATTCGGGCTTGAGGCTCGACGCAGCCGTGAGCTCCGGGTAGCAGATCGCGGGGCGGAAGTTGGCGAACAGGCCGAGCGACTTGCGCAACCCGAGGATGGCCTGCTCCGGACGCAAGGCGCGCTCAAGCTTGTCGTACTTCCAGTCGCCAACCGCGCCGAAGAGAATCGCGTCGGCGGCCTTGGCCAACGCCAGCGTCGCTTCTGGCAAGGGATGGCCGTGCGTCTCGAAGGCGGCACCGCCCACGAGTGCGTGTTCAGTCTCGAACGGGAGTTCGAGAACACTCATCACGCGCTCGGCCTGCGCGACGATCTCGGTGCCGATGCCGTCGCCGGCGAGGATGGCGATCTTCATGATGTGATGCGGTCTAGCGGATGGTCGCTGCGAGCCACGGCTTCTGCAGCAGCCGTTCGGCTTCGAAGGCGCGGATGGTCTCGGCGTGGCGCAAGGTGAGCGAGATGTCGTCGTAGCCGCCCAGCAGGCAGAACTTGCGAAACGGCTCGACATCGAACGCAATGTCTTCGCCGTTTCCGCCGATGCGCGACACGACCTGCCGCTCGAGATCGATCGTGAGCCGATAGCCGGGGAAAGCCGCTACTTCATCGAACAGGCGCACGACCTCATGCTCGGGCAACTGGATCGGCAGCACGCCGTTCTTGAAGCAGTTGTTGAAGAAGATGTCGGCGTAACTCGGCGCGATCAGCGCGCGAAAGCCGTATTGCTGCAGCGCCCAGGGCGCGTGCTCTCGAGACGAGCCGCAGCCGAAATTCTTGCGAGTCAGCAGAATCGAAGCACCCTGATAGCGCTGCTGGTTGAGGATGAAGTCGGGGTTGACGCGGCGGCTGGTCGGGTCTTGCCCTGGCTCGCCGTGATCGAGATAGCGCCACTCGTCGAACAGGTTCGGGCCGAAGCCCGACTTCTTGATCGACTTCAAGAACTGTTTGGGGATGATGGCGTCGGTATCGACGTTCTCGCGGTCCATCGGGACCACGAGACCAGTGTGTATGCGAAAGGCTTCCATGGGCTTTTGCGCGAGGTCAGACGAGCTGGCGCACGTCGACGAAGTGGCCTTCGATCGCGGCTGCCGCGGCCATCGCCGGGCTCACCAGGTGAGTGCGACCGCCGGCGCCCTGGCGGCCTTCGAAGTTGCGGTTGCTGGTGGATGCGCATCGCTCGCCGGGCTCCAGCCGGTCGGCGTTCATCGCCAGGCACATCGAGCAACCCGGCTCACGCCACTCGAAGCCGGCCGCCTCGAAAATCGTGTCGAGTCCTTCGCGTTCGGCCTGCGCTTTCACCAGGCCAGAGCCCGGCACGACGAGCGCGAGCCGCACGCTCGGCGAGATGCGCGCACCGAGTCGCCGCACCACCGCGGCTGCTTCGCGCAGGTCTTCGATGCGCGAGTTCGTGCACGAACCGATGAACACCTTGTCGATGCGGATGTCGCCGATCGCCTGGTTCGGCTCGAGACCCATGTACAACAAAGCGCGCTCGATGGCGCCGCGCTTGCTCGCATCTTTCTCGCGATCCGGATCGGGCACGCGATCGCCGATGCCGAGCACCATCTCGGGCGATGTGCCCCAAGTAACCTGCGGAACAATGCTCGCCGCGTCGACTTCGACCACGGCGTTCCAGGTGGCGCCGGCATCCGACTGCAGCGTCTTCCAACTTGCGACGGCCGCGTCCCATTCGACGCCACGCGGGCTGTAGGGGCGGCCCTTCACAT
>Ga0209511_1001796_pt1 | contig 18402 bp, 15 predicted proteins | sample SSSSmetaG_FD_184141 | JGI IMG/M metagenome (GOLD analysis project Ga0209511, IMG submission 184141) | Glacier valley bacterial and archeal communities from Borup Fiord, Nunavut, Canada, to study Microbial Dark Matter (Phase II) - ​SSSS... | ecosystem: Environmental > Aquatic > Freshwater > Ice >...
GCCAATATGGAATAATCGCCGCAGCCCGGGCACCACCTCACTTCCTGATCGGTCGCAAAATCTTTGGCGGTAAGCATTGGTTTTTCTGTAGTTAAAGTGTCTGCCATGGTATTATTTGAAATACAAATTTACAACAATTCAAATGTTTTGCTGCTGCCAAAATAATGATAAAGGTTTGGCTGGCTGCGCATTTGGGAATAAATGATAGGTTATTAAACTGTTTTGATAAACGAAACAGAAGATATAATTGAATTAGAAGAATATAAAAAGCCGTCGGTAGAAAAGCCGACGGCAGTGGTCATTACAACCTAAAATCGATGTTTTTGAATACCCAGGCAATTACATTGTAGCCGTGGGTATACATGATTTATTACTAGACATTTATACCTCCTTTTTCTTTGGTGAATTATAACACAATTTAAGGTGTGCAATTAGATGAACAAAATATTTGACCAATTTTTAGAAAGTTTTACCTAAAAGGAAAGTTGAATGGGTTAGAAGTTGTAAAAGACAGATTCAATGAAATGGCTCTTGTAATGCAAAGTATTTATTGAACAGATGTTGCCATAGGGTAGGGATACGCAATGCTTGAAGTATACACGGGTTTGGTTCCCTATAAGTTCCCTATAAGTTCGGTATAAGTCCCGTATAAGATTGGGTGTGTCTTGTACCGAAATAACTTTACAGTGGGTAGGTATTAATGCCGATATGGCGTTACAGTTTGTTTTATTTTCCCAATTTTTAATGAGCGTACCTTTAAGGTTTTAGCTATTATTGTATGGACAGTGTATGGTAAAATACAAAGCATAAATAAAACCAACGGTTCAGGTATTGCTTATGGCTATGACACCGGTGGAAATCGGATAAGCAAAGCCGTTACAGCAGCAGGCGTTACCAAAAGCACCTAATATGTGAGAGATGCGAACGGCAACCATACAAGCGGTATCTGAGCTATTACAAAATTATAAAAACAACGGCGGTGGGAGCGAGTTTGATGACCTATCTAATTATAATAAAACAACTAATGATAAATAAAATTATGATAATGTTAGTATTGCTTGCTGCCGGGCTTTCAGGGTGCAGCCAGAACGCTTTACAAGACCAAAGAAAAGGTACTATGCTACTCATTACAGATTGTATCCAGCAAAACGATACTGTACAATTATGGAAATTGATAGACACCTCTTTTGATAAAGAAGGACTGACTTACGACATTTCTTTTCTGCACCGGCAGTTCGTAAAAATCAAGCCAGTCATCGGTAAAAATGATTTTAAAATATCAGCCCAGGATAAAGAGTATTACCACCTCAGGGTACAGATACGAAGCAAAACCATTGATTATATAGATGTAAATTTTCTTTTCAGCCCCTTGGTTTCAAACAGAGTGGTTACAATGAATAAAAATGTTGAAACATTGGGGGATGATTTGCTCAAGCCACATGGGAAATAAACCTCTCCTCTTAGAGCAGGTATGCCCTACCGCAGAAATGACACTCAGGTTTTGTGTTTTGGCTTTCTGTGCCCACAGTGCTACTGTTGATGATGCTAAAGCGTTTGAACAAATACAGAAGACTGATCAATCTGAAAAAATATTCGTAACTCGTAATTCCAAGCAATGAAAAATAAACACACATACATATTTTTAAGTATGCTTTTTTTTAACTGTAAAAGCTATCCTCAATCTAAAATTGAAGACTGTAAAATTCTTAAAAATCCGATAATAATTAAAGCTGTAAAAGAGCAATTCAAAATGATTAAAAGTGATACTTTAATAGCTTCTAACTTTTTTATTGATTACAAGGGCAGAGGATACAAAATTCTTGACAAAAAATATAAATGGAGTCAACAAATTTCCGGGGACTATTTTGATTTAATTATAAAATACTTTGATCAATCTAATGTTATACTTTACTGTCCACGCTCTGGAGTTACCGCCGCCTATAAAATTTTAGGGAAAAAGTACCATGATATTTATCTACTAGATAGAAAAACAGGAAAGATTAGAAATAGTTTTAGATCAAAAGAAGGTATATTAAGTATTGCTATTACTAAGGATATAATTTATTTTGAACTACTTGATCCCTATAGGATAAAATATTGTTCCGCCTCCCTGGGTGCTAATGGTAACAATAAATGAGGAGTTTGTCTTGCCTCTGCCTCGGTTGGTGCTAATGGTAACAATAAATGAGGAGTTACCTATTGGGCATACTCCGTATGGCGCAGAGATGCCGCACCTACCGCAGAAATGATGCGAGGGTTTTGTGTTTTGGCTTTCTGTGCGCAAGTTATAAGAGAGCAATAAAAATATAAAGAAGTAAGCCGTTGCATTTTAAAAAAAGTGCACCGGTTTTTTTAAAGCGTAAAATGGTAATGATGGAGAAAGAAGAATTTATGCAACAGCTGCAGAAGTTGCATAAATTATAATTGTATTTACTCTTTGCACAAAAAACCCTTTCCTTCATTTCTGGTACATTATCAAACTTATAAAAATCTAGTGCTCCATTAAAATAAGATTTGGCGGAATTTGCAATTTTGCTTGAGAATAAACCGCTAGAATGAATGAAAGGAAAAAATACTAATAATTATGTTTCTCTTACGTTGCAAAATAAAGATCAAATATTAGCTTTAGAAAAAATACCACTTATGAAATCTCTAATTTTCCCATTTGTTATTAGCATATTTTTTTTACAATTAGCATCATGCAGGCAGTCAGAAAAAAATAACTTAACGAATACAAATACAGACAGCGTTCAAACCACAGCAAAGCCGGAAATAGCAGGGCTTTATGATCTTGCTCATCCATTAAGAAAATGGCGGCTGCCGGAAGAGTTGCTGGAAATATCAGGCAACAGTTATATAGATTCAAATCATTTAATGGTAATTGAAGACCTCCACCCCAATCTTTATGTGATTGGCTTAAAAGAAACCTCTGCCGTTATTGATAAAAAAATTGCTTTTAAAGAAGATCCATCAGGAAAGAAATTTGATGTGGAAGATGTTGTACTTGTAAACAATACTGCATACGCTTTGTGGAGCCATGGTAGCATATATAAAATTACTGACTGGCAAACCAAGCCACAGGTAAAAGAAATAAAAACATTTTTATCAAAAGAAAATAATACGGAAGGCATCTGTTACGATCCTGTTACCAAAAACATACTGATAGCCTGTAAAAACGATATTGCCCAAGCGGATGAAAAAAAATCTTCGAGGGGGATATACCAGTTTAATATGACTACAGATTCAGTCGCTGAAGCACCGTTTATGGTGATACATAAAAAGGATTTTAAGGAATTAACGGGAGAAAAAGAAAGCTTTTACCCTTCCGCTATTGCTGTGCATCCCATCTCGCATGATGTTTATATTCTTTCTACAAAAGAAACAAAATGTATGGCTGTATTTACGCATGAAGGGGCATTAAAAAACTTTCAGTTAATAGACAGAAATATTTTGCTTCAACCCGAAGGAATGTGCTTTGCGCCTGATGGAACCCTGTATATTAGTACAGAAGGTAAACCTGGAGGGTCTGGATTTATTTATGCTTATAAGATGGCTAAATAAAGAAAATAAAGCACAAAAAATCTTCAATATTTCTGTGAGGTTTTGTGAAAAGAAGCAGGCAAATTTTTAAACTTTTTGCTGAATGTTCTAAAGTTTCCGATAGACTGTTTCGACGAGCCTGTTTGTTGTTAGTCTTCCATTTCCATTAAATTATTACCATAGAAAATTATATGCCGATAAATGGATTATCAAACACAAGATTAAAAACATTTGCAAAGATTTGGTGCTGTGACAAAATATTTGTCAAAAGTATTACCTAAGGCTATTTGCAAGTTTGTATTTTGTGCAAGCCGATTAACAATAAGTATTTATAAAATTTGTACAAATGGGTTCGGATTTGACGAACTTTCTAACTTAACTTTCAATCTTGAGTTACAGCAGTTACGGGTGGATGAAATTCTTATGCCACACCTGGTACTAAATACTTTTGTTTTTGCATTCTTACTACGTTTAAAAATCTAATACTACTTTTAGTGACCCAAAAAATTCTATAAATATTTAAATAAAAAGTAAATGAAATATATACTTCTAGCCTTAATAGTTTGCTCGCTTTTTTCCTGTAAAACTTCTCAAAACACTACAACAAATCTTAACAAAATAAAGTGGATCAGTGGGTCAAATAATTGCAAAGAAAATAATGATTCTTTAATACAGGTTGTAAAGTATAATGATAATACTTTTATTTTAAGACAAAACAAATGCACCAATTATGAGGCACCTTTTCTATTTCTTTTTTTAGGTAATAAAAATGCTTTACTAATGGACACTGGTGCAACAGAAGATGAGAATCAGTTTCCATTATACAAAACCGTTAAAAAAATTATTAGTGAATGGGAAAAAAATATAAAAAATCCCATTAATCTTATAGTTGCACATACACATGCACACGGCGATCATACAGCAGCAGATATTCAATTTAAAAATAAGATTCATACAGAAGTAGTGAAATTAAATGTAAGCGAAGTATCAGCGTATTTTAATTTGACGTATTTTAATTTGAAAAACTGGCCTATTGAAAACGGACAGATTGATTTAGGTAATAGAGTTATGGAGATTATTCCAATACCGGGTCATCAACAGGCTTCTATTGCTGTGTATGATTATGCTTCTAAAATATTATTATCAGGTGACAGCTTTTATCCTGGAAGATTGTATGTTCATGACTGGTCAGCATATAAATTGAGCATACAGCGTTTGGTTGATTTTGCAGGCGCTCACAAAGTTTCTTATTTTTTGGGTAATCATATTGAAATGACAAATACAGCCGGTAAGGATTATCCCACAGGCACAACCTATCAGCCGAAAGAGCATATTTTACCTCTAACATTTAAAGATTTGAAGGAACTTAATAAAGCTTTACATACTGCAGGAAATATTCCAAAACATGAAATACACAATAGCTTTATTATTGATCCCAAATAATCCAATAAAAGAAAAGGTCAGCTCAATACTAACAGTACAAAAAATAAAATAAATCCAGCTGTTTTTCTTAAAATGACTTGAGTATGGAGTGCCTGATTTTATAAAAATGGAGAAATTACACAACTTAAAAAACGGCAACTGGGTGAAGGAAATTTAGAAACATGGGTTGGTAAATTTACTCAATAGTAATACCACCAACTATTGAGCGCTTTTGGAAATTGGAAAAAGTTTTGGAAATTGGAAAAAGCTGAGTACAGTTTTTCAAAATTTAAAGTGTAAAAAAGTATCGTATAAAAACCATGAAAAATTCTAAGTTTTACAAAGAGCGTCAGATGAAAAATAATAACTTATCGCTCACTTCAATTTTGGTAATACAATCTTTAAATAAGCTATAATCACTCTTCAAACTTTCCATCAACTCCAAATTGATCTGCTGTATTAAAGCGTCTTAAAATTTTTAATAAGTACCTCTAATATTTTTATCAAAATATTCAGCCAGTTTTTCTTTTCCCATTTGATGAAAGGGCACCCAAATTTGTTCAAGCGGAAGAAAAACTTCTATGGCTTTTTTGTCAGGAAAAAGTTTGTAATCGAATTTGTTACTTTCGGTGCTTATGTAACCTGTGTAATAAAATTCTATGTTATTGGCTCGGGCATAATCGAGTTTTTTTAGCATGAGGTATTTGCCCAGGCTGTATTTTTTATATGCAGGATTGTAAAAATTTAAAATTCCGGCCATGCTGTTTTTCCCTATATCAAAATAACCTGCTGCTATTAAAGTTTTGTGATCTTTTATTTGAAGCATTTTAGAATTAAAGGGATTTTCAATATAGATATCGTGCAGGTAACTGCTGCAACTTTCTGCAGCTTCAAAATCAATACCTTTTACGTAATTATTGTACAAATCATTTATACCATTATTTATTTTTGCCTTATTACAAAGTATTGCAAAGGCTGCACATTTTTTTCTGATGGATGTGGCTGCTGTGTTTTCAACAATATTTTTTACAGGAATGCGAAGCCAAAAAACAGGATAAGTTTTTTGATCATTACTGATTTGCGTTTGATGTGTAGTAAATAAAAGATGCTGCGTTCTGTAATATCCGGCTGCCAGGTAATTATCCAGCATGCTGTCTTTAAAACCTTTATCGTCAGGAAAAATAAAATCAGGCCATACATTCATTGTTGGACAGGTTTAATGGTTTTACTGTGCAGGAAGAATTTACGCCATTTTTGTTGAATTTCTAACAATTAATTCTGAATTGAGCACAACATCGCCAAAACGTTGCAGCGTTCCTTTGTTTTCAATCAGCTGAAAAAGTACCGATGCAGCTTCTCTTCCAATTTCGTATGCCGGCTGTGTAATAGTTGTGAGGGATGGATCAAGGATTGCTGCAGTTTGCAAATTAGAAAAACTTATAATTTTAATATCTCGGGGAATGTTGAGTTTTAGCTCCTGGCAGATGACATAACCGGAAACAGCAAGCTCTTCAACGCAGGCTAAAATAGCATCAGGTCTGTCAGGCCGCTGCAATAACTTTTTAATTAAAATTGTATTTGCTTCTTTATCGGTATCACAGTTAATGATCAGTTTATCATCTGCAGCAATACCATGTTTTTTGGAGGCATCTAAATAGCCTTTCATTCTTTTGTTTACAATGGAGAGCTTATTGGATATAGAAAGAAAAGCAATTTTTTTACAGCCGTTTTCTATTAAATGTTCAGTTGCTTTAAACCCACTTTCATAATCATTAGTAGTTATTTTAGGGGCGTTAATATTTTCTGCAACACGGTCAAAAAAAACCATTGGTATACCTTTGTTTTTAATATCCTTTAAATGATCGGTATTGGCCGTTTGGCTGGAAAGTGAAATTAATATACCATCTACCCGGCCATTTTGTAAATGTTTTGAAATAGAGATCTCCTGCTGTAAATCCTCATGCGTTTGGTATATGAGCACATGAAAGCCTTTTTTTTGAGCATAAGATTCTGCTCCATTAATTGCTGAGGAAAAAAAGTTGTTTGCAATTTCCGGTATTACAACAGCAATGGTTTTACTTTTTTGCCGCCGAAGATTGCTGGCAAAAGGATTAGCATGATAATTTAACTCCTTGGCTTTTGCCAAAACAATTTTCTTGGTAGAAACGCTTATTTCTTTACTATCCCTAAGTGCTCTTGAAACAGATGAGATAGATAAATTAAGTTCTTTTGCAAGTTCCTTTAGATTCATAATAATTTAGCAATTGTAATTAAATTTTAATTGATGCTGCATATAAAAAATAAGTAAAAAAAATATAATTGACTTTGCAGCGGCTTAAAGAAACAGCGTTTACGTATTTATTCAACAAGATTTTTAAATAATTTCTGCAGCATTTCTGCAGGCTCTATGCATAAACCGGGGTGTGTTTTAGATGTTTGAACAACTGTACTGCGGGTGGCTGTAAGCCAGCGAAAACGAGCTGCAGCGGGCAATAAACTTATAGGTCCGGCATCGCCTTTGCCCTTGCAGATATTTTTAAATGCAATTAAATAGGTTTCTATTTCCCGGGCATCGCAAGAGATGCAAAAAGCGCTAAGGCGTTGATGGTTTAATGTATAAACCGCCTCTAAATATTTTTTTGAACTACAATACAATACCACACCAACGTTTAAAAATTCTTCTCTTTCTACACGTGGCATTACCCGTATAACTGCATACTCATATAACTGTCTCTCTTGCATGTATTGCTTCGTTTACAAATATTTCTGCATGTGCCAGTCTGGTTATTAAAAAGTTAGTGTAAGCTTCTCTGTGTTCTTCTGCTGTATTAAATGGTGAATCAATTAACAACCATTCATCCGGCACTAACCCTACAATATCTTTTAAAAGTTGCGGGTTCAATAACATAATAAATTGCTCATGAACGGATTTTAATTCTGCAGCCAATGGCAATAAAACATGGTCTTTTACATAAGTAAATGGCTTAGTTGCCTGCGCAGTTGCATTTTGCCATGAATGGTGAAAATAGAGTGATGCACCATGATCTATCAACCACAATTCTTTTTGCCAAAACAACATATTTGTATTGCGTACCGTACGGTCCACATTGGTTATAAAACAATCCAGCCATACAATTTTTGATGCAAGTAATGAATCTATTGTTGTTACTGCAGGGTCGTAAGTAATAGCGCCTGATAAGTAATGTAAGGCTAAATTTAATCCCTCACTTGAGCGTAAAAGATCCTGTATTTCTTCATCGCCTTCTGTTCTGCCAAAGGCTTCATCTAAATTTGCAAATACAATTTCAGGAATGCGTAACTGTAAAGCTCTGGCTATTTCGCCGCTTATTAATTCTGCAATTAAAGCTTTTGCGCCCTGCCCCGCTCCTCTAAATTTTAGTACATATAAAAATTCATCATCAGCCTCCGCTATTGCAGGCATGGAGCCACCTTCCCGCAGTGGTGTTACGTATCGTGTAACATTTACATTTCTAATTGACTGCATTATTTTTATTTAGAACAGCTTTTAGAATCTTATTGAATGCATAGTATTTATATGTATGAATTGGCAAGTTCCTTAAGCTCAAGCAGGTTACTAACTTTTAATTTTTGAAAGATGCGGCCTTTGTGTGTACCCACTGTTGATAAACCAAGCGATAAATCGGCCGCTATATGACTAATTGTTTTCCCGTTTAGCAACATCTGTACGATTTCAAATTCCCGGGGAGAAAGTAAATCAAATAAATTATTGTTACCACCTGCATCTCCTTCTGTAAGTTCCATCAAAACTTCCTCGCTAAAATACTTTTTATCATTCATCACCTTTTCTATGGCCGTTTTTATTTCTTCCAAAGGTGCAGATTTACTTATAAACCCTTTTGCACCGGCTTTAATAAAACGTATAGCATAAATACTTTCAGGACTCATAGAAAACATAAGCACTTTTGCTTTTGGGTACTCTTTTTTTACATATTCCATCAGTGCAAAACTGTCTGTATTGGGCATTTGCACATCCATTGTAATTAAATCGTACGTACCATCTTTTAAAAGCGCCATAGCACTGTTCCCATTTTCTGCCTCGCTAATTTCTACATCTTTAAACATATCAGTAAGTAACAGCTTAATACCCGATCTTACTACCAAATGATCATCAATAAGTAAAAACCTTTTCATGTGTAATTGCCTTAAGTATAAACAAATCTATGAAATATAAGAGCAGTATTTAATACCTGCCTGTTTAATTTAATTAATTTATTTTTATAGTGTAAGTAATTTAATTTTTAAGGGGCGAGGATACTGATAATAATTTAAAAGACTTTAATGATTTTTAAAGAAAAAATAAAATATGCACTGGCAATATCCATGGCCCTGTTAATACTGGTACTGATTTTTGCATTCATAAATATGCGGATTACAATTGCCGGTTCCAACAGAGAAACAGTAGTACTCAGTATGATAAAAAATATTGAAGCCATACAGTTAAATGCAGAGCATTTGGAACATTTAAAAGATATGTATTTAAAAAGCGGTAATGAAAATTACCTACGTGAGTATGATACTGTATCCGGTAAGATAAAGAACGATAAAAATGAGCTGATTGCATACTCAATAAAATATGATTACAAAAAAAAGGATGTTTTACAACTGGCAAATATTGCAGCACGCAACATATCCAACAATAATAAAATACTGGATATTAAAAGATACCAAGACAGCAACCAGGCTGAAATTCCTTTTTTTGACAGTATTGGCAACAGGCAGATAGACTCTATTATAATACTCTCGGGCAGCCTTGAAAAAGATGCAATAAGTGTTTTTAAAAATACCACTGCCCAACAACAAAAGGCAAATACCCAACAGATACTTTGGTATTTATTGCTCGCATTCTTATTTTTGGTAAGTGCCTTTTTTACTTACTTGTACATGAAAGAAAACTTAAAAAGGGCAGAAAACTTAAACAGGTTACTGTTATATAATTCTACGCTTTTAAAAAATATTTACGACGCCATAATTACAACAGATAACAAACTGCTTATTACAGACTGGAACGTACATGCAGAAAACCTTTATGGTTACATTTTGGAGGAGGCTAAAGGAAAATCTTTATTAAGTTTATTTAAGCTGAAGGAAGAAGATATAGAAAATACAGATGTTCCAATTTTTGTAAATGATATCTGGAAAGGAGAGACTGTTCATTACTGTAAAAATGGTGTTGCCATAAATGTTGAAGTAAGTAAAACTGTTGTAAAAGATAATGACGGTAAAAAAAATGGGTGTATTTATTTGGTAAGAGATGTAACAGCAAGAATTCAGTTACAGAAAAAATTAAAGGCTCTTTCTGAAAATTTACAAGAGGAAGTTAATTTAAAAGTATCTGAACTTAATTACTTTTTTGAAAGAATTGCAGATGCATTTATAGCTTTTGATAATGATTGGAATTATACTTATTTAAACAAAGCCGCACTGCAACTTCATGGCGTAACCGAAGCAGAAATTATTGGGAAAAATATTTGGGAAACGTACCCTAATCTGGTAAAAGAACCAATCTATGAGGCTTTACAATTAGCTAAAGCAACCCAGCAGCCACAACGCTGCGAGCTGTATTATTCCGAAGAAGATAAGTGGTTTGTCGATTTAATTTATCCTTCAGAAAAAGGAATATCAATGTATTACCATGATATAACGGGCAAAAAGAAAGCAGAAATTGAACTGTCTATTACTCGGCAGGAACTGGTAGATGCTGAATCAAAATTTAGAGCCCTGGTGGAGAAATCGATGGTGGGAGTTTATATAAGAAAAGGGAAAAGGTTTATTTATGTAAATCCCAGGTTTGCCGAAATTTTTGGTTATAGCGAAGAAGAATTGTACAATGATTTTGATGTAATAAATTTAATAGATGAAAGTGAGCGTTTAAAGATGGAAAAAAATGTTAAGGCTTATGCAGACCATATAGTTAATACACATAATTATGAATTTACAGGATTAAATAAAAATGGTAATTTAATTTATACTGAAGCTTATGGTTCTTCTACCACTTTTAATGGTGAGGATGTAGTAATTGGGACAATAATAGATATTACGGAACGCAAAATTGCCGCACAAAAACTTTTATTAACTGATGAAGCATTGAAAATCTCCAACGAACGTTTTGAATTGGTGGCAAAGGCTACCAATGATGCAATATGGGATTGGGATCTGGAAAATGATATACTAACCGGTAATGAAAGGTTTAATAAAATAGTGGGCATTACTGAAAACGAATTAACGAACTACGATGGTTTTTTTAGTAGAATACATGAAGATGACAAAGAAAAATTATTAAAGAATTTTAAGCTGGCTATTAAGGAAAAAAAATCATTGTTAACGGAAGAGTTTAAGTTTAAGGATAACAATGGCAACTATAAAGTAATGTATGACCGTGGTTATATACTTTATAAAAAAGATGTTGCGTACCGCATGCTCGGCGCTATGCAGGATATTACATTACTCAAGGAAAGTGAAAATAAATCATTGCTGGAAAAAGCTTTATCTGACTCCATCATTAACAGTTTACCCGGCATATTTTACCTCTTTAATAAAGATGGAAAATATTTGAGATGGAACAACAACTTTGAAAATGTAACCGGTTACACAGCTGCTGAAATAATTAAAATTCACCCGCTGGATTTTTTTACGCCCGAAGAAAAAATTGCAGTTGAAGAAAAAATTAAAAATGTATTTATAAAGGGCAGTGATATAACAGAAGCAAACTTTAAAACCAAAGGTGGTAAACTTATTCCTTATTATTTTACAGGTATGTTTATAAGATATGAAAATGAGGATTGTCTTTTAGGTGTAGGATTAGATATTTCTGAAAAAATAAAATCGCAGAAGGAACTTTTTGAAAGTGAACAAAAGTTTAGAACGCTGGTACAGCAGGCCTCAGACGGCATTATTGTTACTGACGGTGATGGTAATTTTATAGAGGTAAACGAAAGCGCTGCTACCTTAACCGGTTACCAAAAACAGGAGCTGGATACTATGAATACGGATGATATATTTTTTGAAGAAGGCGGTATAAAAAGACCATTGCGTTACAATGCCATGGCCAATGGCGCAGTAGTAATATCAGAACATTTTATAAAGAGGAAAGGTGGCAAAATGATTAATGTGGAAGTGAGTGCAAAGCAGCTTTCTGATGGACGTTTTCAAAGAATATTAAGAGATATAACTGAACGTATACAGGTTGAAGACGCATTAAGGGCATCTGAAAAAAAATACCGGTTGCTGTTTAATGATAACCCTTTGCCTATGTGGATTAACAGCCAGGCAGATAATAATTTTATTGATGTAAACAATGCGGCATTGATTGCATATGGTTACAGTAAAAAAGAGTTTTTAAGGATGAAGTTATCTGACCTTGATTCGTTTACCAGCAGTTTAAAAAAACATTTACCCAACGAAAAAAATACTGCTACCTCCCTTGATGGTGTGTATGAGCATGTGAAAAAGAATGGTCAGTTAATTAAAGTTGATATACTTACACATGATATTATTTACGAAGGAAAAGATGCTATTTTATCTTTGGCAAATGATATAACTGCAAAATTTGAAGCCGAAGAAAGTTTACAGAAATCCAACGAGGCATTAAGAGATCTGGCATCGCATTTAGAAACCATAAGGGAAAACGAACGCAGCCACATGGCCCGTGAAATACATGATGAACTGGGGCAACAGTTAACCGGGTTAAAAATGGATATTTCATGGTTGAACAGAAAAGTAAATTCCCAGGATGAAGCCGTAAAAGAAAAAATGAAAGATGCAATTGCGTTAATTGATAAAACAGTTATTACGGTAAGGCGTATTGCTACTCAGTTAAGACCAAGCATATTGGATGATCTTGGTTTAATTGCTGCTATGGAATGGCAAAGTGAAGAGTTTGAAAAAAGGTCGGAAATAAAATCAATATTTAGCTCCAATGTTAGCCAGTTAAAAATAAATACAGATGTTGCAACTGCTGTATTCCGTATTTTTCAGGAAAGTTTAACCAATGTACTGAGACATTCTCAGGCTACAGAAGTGATATCATTTTTTAGGCTGGAAAATAATATTATTACTTTGTTTATTGAAGACAACGGTATAGGATTTAAAGAAAATGAAATTAAAAATAAAAAGACACTGGGCCTGCTTGGTATGAAGGAAAGAATACAATTAATTAACGGGAAATATGAAATAAACGGCAATTCGGGCAAAGGAACTTCCGTTATAATTACTGTACCTTTAAACTGACAATTATATTATTTTTTTATGATCAGAATATTAGTTGCAGATGACCATACTGTTGTAAGAAGAGGTTTACGGCAAATTCTTTTAGAAGGTTTTCCTGGAGCATTGGTGGAGGAAGTGGGAGATGCGGAAGACCTAATAAAAAACGTAGTAAAATCAACCTGGGATGTTGTTATAAGCGATTTAAGTATGCCCGGCAGAAGCGGGCTTGATGCACTGCAACAAATAAAAGTAAAATCAACCTGGGATGTTGTTATAAGCGATTTAAGTATGCCCGGCAGAAGCGGGCTTGATGCACTGCAACAAATAAAACAACTTCACCCAAACTTACCTGTACTTATTTTAAGCATACACCCCGAAGAGCAGTATGCCCTGCGGGTTTTAAAATCGGGCGCATCAGGTTATTTAAGTAAGGATATGGCACCGGATGAACTTGTAAATGCAGTGAAAAAAGTAATGCTGGGTAAAAAATATATAACAGCAGCTGTGGCCGAAAAACTTGCCGCAACGCTGGATCAGGATCACAACAAACCATTGCATGAATATTTATCTGACAGAGAATTTAATGTTTTAAAAATGCTGGCTGCAGGCAGATCTGTTTCTGAAATTGCAGAATCTCTTTTCTTAAGTGTGACCACAGTAAGTACCTACCGTTCCCGTATTATGGCAAAAATGAATTTAAAAAACAATGCTGAACTTACGTTGTATTCAATAGAGCATAAGTTGTTGTAAACCCCAATATATTTACTTGTAAATCCTTTCTAGTGCGGGCTTATATTTTTCCATAATAACTTTTCTTTTTAGTTTTAAAGTTGGGGTAAGTTCACCACTTTCAATCGTCCATTCGTTGGGTAATAATTCAAACTTTTTAACCTGCTCCACATGGTTGAAAAATTTATTAAAAGATTCTATCAATTCTTTGTAAAGCCCACGAACTTTGGGGTTGTGTACTGCATCTTCAGCTGTAGTAAAAGGTATATCCTGTGTGCGCATCCATTCTTTTAAACTTGGCATTGATGGGACAATAAGTGCACCCACAAATTTTTCCTCAGCACCAATAATTATGATTTGTTCAACAAAGGGAGACTCCTTCATTTTATTTTCAATTGGCTGTGGAGCTACATATTTGCCGCCGCTGGTTTTAAAAAGTTCTTTTTTTCTATCCGTAATCTTTAAAAATTTACCTTCAAAAACACCAATATCTCCTGTAAGCAGCCAGCCTTCTTTTATGGTTTCGGCAGTAAGTTCCGGTCGTTTGTAATATCCCATCATTACACTCGGACCCTTTACGCATATTTCGCCATCTTCCAATAATTTTACTTCCTGTCCTTCCATAACGGGGCCAACGGTCCCAAATTTCATTCCGCCTTTTTCACGTCTGTTTACGCTTATTACGGGGCTGTTTTCTGTAGGGCCATAGCCCTCAAAAATTGGAATTTGTGCTGCATTAAATATTCGTAAAAGCCTGACCTGGCAGGCTGCACCACCTGTAATAATGTAAGAGATATTGTTACCGAGCGCTTCTCGCCATTTATTAAAAATAAGTTTATTGGCTAAGGCTAATTGCAAATCATAACTTATACCACCACTTTTTAAATTGTCATATTTATTAGCAAGATTTACCGCCCAAAAGAAAAGCTGTTTTTTTAATCCTTTTAATTCTGCACCCTTTGCCATTATTTTTTCGTACACTTTTTCCAGTAATCTGGGTACCGTACAAAACACTGTGGGCTTTACTTCCTTTAAATTTTCACCAATACTTTCCATACTTTCTGCAAAGTATATGGAGTGACCGCTGCTCATAAAAATATAGGAAGCAAGTCTTTCAAAAATATGATTCAGCGGCAAAAAACTGAGGGTTCTTCCCTGAGGATTGTCACTGAAAGGAAAACTTATTTTACCGTTTTCAACATTACTTACAATGTTTCTGTGGCTTAACATTACACCTTTTGGAAAACCTGTTGTACCCGATGTATAAATGATGGTTGCACAATGATGCGCTTTTATAGAAGCCTTTATAAGTTCTAAATTTTGTAGGTCATCATCTGTAACATTTATGAGCAAATCTTTCCAGAACTTTACACCGTCTGCTACATCAAAATCATAAACATCCTGTAAAGACGGAATCTTGGATTTGATGTCGTTCACCTTTTGCAAAATATCGTTACCACTTACAAAAGCTATTTTAATTTCTGCGTCATTAAAAATAAATTCCAGCTCATTTACATTGGTAGTGGGGTAAATGGGGCAGAGTATGGCGCCTATTTGCTGGCAGGCCATATCAAGCATTAGCCACTCAGGTCTGTTGCGGGAAATGAGTGCAACTTTGTCCTGCTTGTCTACCGTCATATCGTTTCCACCTACACCAATCTTTATTAATCCTGCACTAAGTCTGTTTACCATCACAATTGTTTCAGCAGTACTTATTGGCTCCCATACATTTTTTATTTTTGCTGCAAACATATCAGTTTTAGGAAAATGCTCCAGCTGATAATACATAAAATCAAATATTCTGGAATGTTCGTTCATCGGTGGAAATTTTTTAACAAGCAGTTTGGGAATAATCGTTTTCTGAAAAAATTATTTGCTATAGTTATTAAAACAGCAGCAATAACTTTATAAAAACTAAGTTATATAAAAAAAGCCATCCTTTAGAGATGGCTTGTCAAAAAATGGAAGGTCATTTATTTTGAAGCTGCAGTTAAATTTAATTTTAATTCTACTGCTTTAGCAATAAACCAATTCTGCGGATTATCGGGACCTTTATAGTTCATACCCCATAAAGTTCTGTCAATGCTAAAGGTTGCACTTGCAGCCAATGTTTTTGCATCTAGAGTAACTCTTGCGGGTATGGTAATATTTTTAGTGCTGTCTTTTAAAGTAAGGTTGCCTTTTATAATGTGAGTAACCTCTTTTTTAGTTGTATCAGGATTGGGCTCCACAGCAGTTATCTCAAATTTGGCAGTTGGATATTTTGCTGCGTCAAAAAAATCCGGGCTTTTTAAATGGCCTTCCAGTTTAGCTTTTGATCCGGCATCAGCTGCAAGATCTTCGTTGTTTAAAGAATTGATGTTGATGGTGAATGTACCACCTTTTAATTCGCCATCTTTTACAATAAATGCTCCCCCTGAAAGTTTAAAAGTCCCCGTGTGTTTACCTGTAGGTTTGCTTCCTATCCAGGTTAATGTAGAAGTTGTATCTACAGCGTAAGGAGTGCCATCAATATTTGCCGCTATTTGTTTTTCTGTAGTATTTACTTTGTTGGCTGTGTTATTTTTGCATGCTGCAAAAGACGTTGCGGCCAGAGCTAGAATAAATAATTTTCTCATGTTAGTATGATTTAATTTATACAAACATAAATATTTAGTGTTTAAACATCCAATATTATTTAGTGGTAATATTGATCTGCAGGCACTTTAAACATTCTGGATTTTTGTAAGGCTAGAAATGATTTATATTCGTCAGGGTGTGTTCTAACCCAATTTTCGTAAGCACTTAAATTTTCAGTAGCGCCAAATAGCCATTGGTTATACGCTTCAAAAATTCCTTCTTTTAACAGTTGCTGGTGGTATGAAAATAATTTGAACGCAGGCTTGTTTTTTCCGGAAAACCAATCAATTACAAACCTTGTTCTTATCATAGAAAGTATTTCAGCATTTATGCCGGCAGCGGTAACTGAGCTCTGTTTGTTTATTACTTCCAGATAATCTTTTACAAACCCTGTCTTGTCTTTATCTGTTCTTTTGATATCGGGTTCAGTAAATAATTTTTTATAGGAGTCTAAAATAAGTTGTTTTATCTCGGGTGTTTTTATGCCTGTGGGATCCATATTTGCATACATTTCCCCGTATATAATTGCCCATACTCTATCAGCAGAAAAAAAATAATACCTGGCAGCATTATAATAATTTTTGTTGTAAGATGGGTCTGTCTCAATTCCTTTCTCCCAATTTTTTATCGCATCCAGTTTACTGTCAACAAAAATAATTTCCCCAAGTTCGCTGTACAGTGGGCCACTCGCCGGAAATTTCTTTAACCCTTTTCTATAAACCTTTTCGCACTCTTTTATTTGGTCGAGTTGTTTATAAATATTGCCTGCAATCTGAAAACACTGGTCATCTACATCTTTGCTTTCCAACACAGGCTTAATTATTTCAAGAGCTTTTAAATTATCTTTTTGGTAGTAATAACTAAGTGCAAGATCTTTTGCAAATGCAGTGTTTTCGGGCATCTGTCGTAAAGCCCTGTTTAAAACAAGTACAGCATTCGAAAAATCGCCCTGGCGCATAAATGCTTTAGCGGTTTCGTGCAATTGATCTGTGCTCTGTGCTAAAACACTCTTACCTAGCATAAGGGAAGAAAGCATCAGTATTGATAATATTTTTTTCATGCGGTTGCAAAGATAAAAAAGGGTCATTAAAATGTATCCTTTTGTTAATTAATTAAATGTGTAAGTAAACCATCACGCAATTTAGGTTCGAACCAGGTGCTTTTTGGCGGCATCACATCTCCACTATCGGCCACTGCAAATAACTGGGCCATGCTTACCGGGTAAAGGCTTATTGCTAATATCATTTCTCCGCTGTCAACCTTTTTCTCCAGCTCTACAAGGCCTCTTATTCCACCTACAAAATCTATTCTTGCATCTGTACGCTGGTCAACAATATTTAACAGCGGAGTCAAAATATTTTCCTGCAAAATATTTATATCCAAAACTCCCAATACATCTTCTTTAATAATATTTTTATGTGCTGTAAGGCAGTACCACTGCTTGTTTAAATAAAATCCAAATTGGTGTATTGCAGCGGGTTTATAAGCTTCGTTCTTTTTTTCTATTGTGAAATTGCTTTCCAATTCTTTTAAAAAACTTTCAGGTGTATATCCGTTTAAATCTTTAATTACCCTATTGTAATCCATAATGTTAAGCTGGTTTGCAGGAAAAAGTGTAGTTAAAAAAATCCCTGCATTTTTATTTGCTTCATTGCCTAAAACTGCCCTTACTTTAGCGGCTGAAGCAGCTCTGTGATGCCCATCTGCAATATACGTAGCGGGGACTTTTTCTTTAAAAAGACCGGTAATAAGTTTAATAGTCTTTTCATCATTTACCACCCAAATATTATGCTGTACATCATCATCTGCAGTAAAACTGTATTGCGGGGACTTTTCCTTCATGCA
>Ga0209511_1001799_pt1 | contig 18378 bp, 14 predicted proteins | sample SSSSmetaG_FD_184141 | JGI IMG/M metagenome (GOLD analysis project Ga0209511, IMG submission 184141) | Glacier valley bacterial and archeal communities from Borup Fiord, Nunavut, Canada, to study Microbial Dark Matter (Phase II) - ​SSSS... | ecosystem: Environmental > Aquatic > Freshwater > Ice >...
AAGCGAAAGCGCCCTGTGGCAACACAGCACGCGAGTACCCAACGCCGCGTATCACAAGAAAACAACAACGGCCCACCTATGCCGTGCAATGTGCTCCTTTCTGTCACTGTTCAGTCGTTAACCGCGTATGCCCTGCAACCGCATAATCTGCTCAAAGCGCGCCCCTGACATCTTGTCGAGGCGCTTTTTTATTTGCGTGTCAGCTTACAAAAAGTAAGAAGTCGATACTTCAACCAGTCTGACCAAACATGACAATAAAGCAAATAACTCATGAGGAATTAACGATGCAAAAGCCCGCTACCGTACAGTATGACATTCACGAACTGCTTAAGCAGCGTTGGAGTCCCCGCGCCTATTCCAGTCGGTCAATTGAACCTGCAAAATTGTGGAGCTTATTCGAGGCTGCACGCTGGTCACCATCGTCTGCCAACGAGCAGCCCTGGTCATTTATCGTTGCGTTCAAGGGTGACGCCACACACGACAAAATGGTGTCCGCATTAGCTGGGCGTAATGCGGATTGGGCTCGTAACGCGCCCGTACTGATCCTGACTATCGCGCAGCAAAACTATAAAACGGCTGGCCGCCCGTATCGCCACGCCCTTTATGATGTTGGGCAAGCGGTCGCACACCTGAGCGTGCAAGCCACCGCCGAGGGATTGCACATCCATCAAATGGGTGGCTTTGACGCTGATAAAGCGCGCGAATTGTTTGTCGTGCCGGAAGGTTATGAAGTCGTTGTTGTCTTAGCCGTTGGTTACCTGGGCAACATCGCTGATTTGCCGGACGATATGCGCGAACGTGAAAACGCGCCGCGTACCCGTAAAGCGTTGTCGGAGTTCGTATTTGCCGATCAGTTCGGCGCGCCGCTTTCTGCTGAAACTGTGCAAAACGAAGTAGTTGAAGAAAATATCACTGGTCAAACCAACGCCGCGCGGTAAATTCACCGCTAAATCGCTAATTCCGCTAACCCGTGGTAACTTTGCACAGGTCACCTTGCAAATAAGTCACGGGTTAGCTTTTTGATTCCTATAACCGACGGCGCTTTAGATGGTCTCCGCATCCTTGACTTTAGCCGCGTGCTGGCCGGGCCATTTTGTACCATGCTGCTTGGCGATTTGGGCGCAGAAGTGCTCAAAATCGAGCAACCAATTATAGGCGATGAAACGCGCGCCTGGGGACCTCCATGGGCAGGCGATCCGCACGATCGGTTGAGTGCCTACTTCATCAGCGTGAATCGGAACAAGCGCAGCCTGACGCTCAATCTTAAGACTCCCGAAGGACAATCGTTAGCGCGACAGCTCGCTCTCAAAAGTGATGTATTGGTCGAAAACTTCAAAGTCGGACAAATGCGCGGTTATGGTCTTGATTTTGCATCCTTGCATATGCTTCATCCCGGCTTGATTTATTGCAGCATCACGGGTTATGGGCAGGACGGCCCTTACGCGGATCACCCTGGCTACGATTATGTGATTCAAGGGCAAAGTGGGCTGATGTCGATCACCGGTGACATAAACGGTGAGCCGACTAAGGTAGGGGTTGCCGTCTCGGATGTGATCACCGGTTTATTCGCGGCCAATTCGATTCAGGCGGCGCTGCATCATCGCGCCCATACCGGACAGGGACAGGCGATCGATATTGCGTTGCTAGAATCGCAAATCGCGGCACTGGTCAATGTTGCCAGTAACTATTTGGTATCGGGCGATCCGCCGCAGCGCTTCGGTAATGCCCATCCGAACATCGTTCCCTATCAGGTGTTTGAGGCTTCCGACGGATCTTTTACGTTAGCGGTCGGCAACGATGCGCAGTTTCGGCACTGCTGCCAGGTGCTCGGCACGCCTGAACTGGCGAGTGACACGCGCTTTGCCACTAATCCGGCGCGCGTTGTGCATCGTGACGCATTAATCCCACTGTTGAACCCACTGTTTGCCGCGCAACCCGTTGCACATTGGGTATCTGCGTTCATCGCGGCAGGCATTCCAGCAGGCGAAATCAACGATATTCCGGCTATGTTCGACAATGCGCAGGTGCAAGCGCGCGGCGTCGTGCAATCAGTTCAACTGGCAAATGGCGCGCAAGTCGATCTGGTCGGACCGACGCCCAAACTTTCTGTGACGCCACCCACTATACGCCGTCCACCGCCAACGCTCGGCGCCGATACAGATAGCGCCCTACGCGATCTGCTTGGTCTGGATGCAGCAACACTTGAGCGTTACCATCGGTTGAATATTCTGTGAGCAGACGCTGGATCACATTTCTTGCGTGACGGAATGACGCAGGCCGACCCACTGTGCGAAGGCGGTGGCAAACGGCATTCGCGCGCTGATTGACAGCAGTACAGGAAGCAGTCGCTGTGTGATCTTGATTGCCAGCAAATCACCGATCACGTAGCAGCTAAACGCGCCCAGCGGCGGATTGGTGGTGTGCAGCCAATGAAACGCCGTCGGTGACCAGAACCAACAACCCAATGCTGTCCCCACAAGCTCCACGTACAGTACCGGAATCGCCATGAACAAATACAGGAACTGCGTGCGTTTTCGATAGATAATCACAGCAAAAGCCAGTTCAAAGATCAGGCTCAGCGAATCGCCAAGCGCGATGATCGCAACGATGATCGCAATATGAAAAATGATCAGCGCTATCGATACCTGCTGCGTGCAGCGTTTCACGAACGGCGACTCCGCAATCAACAGCCCGCTGCCGAGCAAAATGGCGTGACCGAATGGGACGTAAGGCGGCACTACATCGAATTTGTAGGTGTACAGCTTGAAGATCAAGCTGAAGATGTTCTCAGCGACGACGGCGACCGGCACGAACATCAGCACCGCAAGCCGTTGTTCAGGGCGCAAGGCGTTCACCAACAGCAGCAAATATAACGGTGCTAACAGATCGCTCAAAAGCTGCCAGTTCAGCCCGATATTCAGCAGTACGCGCGAGTCGAACAACAGTACCAACGGTACCAGGAGCACAAAGCCGACGGTCAACAAACGTTTGGCGCTGGCAGGTGACACGATTTGCGATGTTTCCGATTCACTGGTCACGATAAAGCACGCTAAGCATGAGTTGCAAAATTCAGCATTCTCTCTAAACTGAGCAGAGTTTATCGCTTATTGCAGAGTTTCTTATTTGGCAAACATAGAGTTTGACATTTGGCAGGGCTTGCGGTCATGACGGCTGACGTTCTTTTGCAACTCGACTCGATCACCAAAGTGTACCCCGGTGTAATCGCCAATCGTGCCATTTCGCTTGACGTGCGAGCAGGCGAAATTCACGCGCTGCTCGGTGAAAATGGTGCAGGTAAATCAACGCTGATGAACGTGATCTACGGGCTAACGCAGCCGGACAGCGGGCGCATCCTATGGCAAGGCGTGCCAGTGCGGATCAGCAGCCCGCGCGATGCCATGCGCTTAGGGATCGGCATGGTGCATCAACATTTTATGCTGGTGCCGCTGTTTACCGCGCTGGAAAATATCGTGCTGCAAAACGCTGGATCGTTGCGCCATCCGCAGTTGGCGACGCATGGCGCGCGCGTGACGATTCAGCAGTTGTGCGACGATTACGGGTTAGCGATCGATCTGGATCGGCCCGTCGAACAGTTATCGCTTGGAATGCAGCAGCGGATCGAGATCGTCAAGGCACTGTATGGTGGCGCGCAGCTCTTGATATTGGATGAGCCTACCGCCGTGCTCACCCCGCCCGAAGTTCTCAGTCTCTTTAATATTCTGCGCCGTTTGACCGCTGCTGGCCGCGCCGCACTGCTGATCAGCCACAAATTAGAGGAAGTCATGGCAATCAGTCAGCGGGTGTCCGTGCTGCGCGATGGTCAACGGGTGGTCACCGTGAACGCGGCGGACAGCTCACCTGCCGAGCTTGCGCAATGGATGATCGGGCGGCCCGTCAGTTTGATGATAGATCAGGCGGTTGATCGGTCGGTTGATGTCGTGGGTAAAAATACTCAGCCGACGCGCATCGAACTGGCGCATGTGAGCGTGCCACCACCGCTTGATCAGCGCGATCGCGAGAGGTTGAGCGATGTTTCGTTGATGATCGAAGCGGGCGAAATCTTGGGGATCGCGGGTGTCGATGGCAACGGTCAGCGCGCATTATTCGAGGCATTGTGCGGGCTGCGGACGCCGAACGCCGGAACGATCCGACAGCTTGGCAGCGATACGACCCACTGGACAGCGCGCCAAGTGGCAGCGCTCAATATCGGGCGCATTGCTGACGATCGGCAGACGATGGGGCTGTTATTGGCGATGCCTGTACGCGATAACCTGACCTTGCGCCAACTGCAACCGCTGGCATGGCATGGCTGGCTGCGTCCGGCACAGAGTCGCGCCTTTGCCCGTAATTTGATGCGTGCGTTCACCATTCGAGCGGCCAGCGATTCTACGCCGGTACGCGCACTCTCCGGCGGCAATCAGCAGAAAGTGATCCTGGCGCGCGAACTGGCAGGCAATCCAGCAGCGCTGATCGTGGCAAATCCGACGCGCGGGTTGGATATCGGCGCGACCGAATACGTGCATCAGCAGCTTCGCGAACAGCGCGATCGGGGCGCTGCCGTCTTGCTGATCAGCAGCGATTTGGAAGAAATCTTCGCGCTCAGCGATCGGATCGGCGTCCTGTACAGCGGCAAATTAATCGGGCTGCTCAGTGCTGCGGAGGCTGATCGGCAGCGGATTGGGCTGTTGATGGGCGGCGCGCGTGCTGAATGAGTCAGGTTTTACACAATACAACAATAGACGCACAGTTGTTTTAGCTGCCAATTACGGTTAGAATCAAGAAACTTGCTGGTTTACTGTGAAAGCGACCGACTTTTTATGACGTTATTTTATTACGAAAGGTTGACACAGTGGGCGTCCAAAATCTGGCATGAACACGAGCCGGGCGTGTCGTCATTGCCAATTTGGGCGGATACCGATTGTGCTAGCAAACGAGCGCACACGCGTTTGGAGATCGGTCAAACGGTCAGCGGAGACGTGACTTATCAGGGTTATCAACCGATTGCTTGCCCATTGGTCACCGAGATCGACTTTGTATTGCAGAACGAAGACGCTGCCGAACCCGGTTGGGCGCCTGGTGCGTACTGGTTCAAATTCAGCACCTTCAACGTCCTGTATGCGGCAATCTATACGTCAGAGCACACCAACGACGACACGATGGCGATCGCGTTGGTGCCGCTCGATCGCTTGAATGAGTGGCTCGCCTTTCAGAAGGTATGCGAAGCGCTGGTGCGCAACCTGCCCAAGCGACAGGATGTGTACGTCATTGGTGGCACAAACTCGCATTTCAAGCCGACGATCGCCTGGGAAGATGTGATCCTGCCTGAAGCGTTCAAAACTGATCTGGCAAATGACATGGAAGCCTTTTTCGAGAAGGGCGTCGAGATTTATAAGCAGTTGAACCTGGCGGCCTTCCGCAAACTGCTGTTAGTCGGGCCACCCGGCACTGGCAAGACGATGCTGTGCGCGGCATTGGCTCGGCGAGCGATTGAGCGTGGACGGATCGTCGTGTATGTGTCTGGCTCGGATTTTCGCGGCGCAACCTTTCAGAAGATTCATCAGGCGTTGCAGATCGTGGCGCAGTCCGCCGAACCCGTCGTATTGATCGTTGAGGAGTTCGATAACTACCTGACCAAAGAGAACAAAGCGCAAATCCTGAATGTGCTGGATGGCATGGAAACGCCAAATAATCCACGCGGCGCACTGCTGCTGGCAACGACGAACTACCCGGAGATTATCGATCGGCGGATCGCAAAGCGTCCAGGGCGACTCGACCGGATTCTGATCGTGCCGCCGATCGAAAATGAGGAGCTAGCGGAGCGGATGCTGACCCGTTATATGGGCAACCATTGGCAGGAGTCGCACCGCCGGATTTTGGCGAAGTTGGTGGGGCAGACCGGCGCGTTCGTCCGTGAAATGTCGCTGCACGCGCGCATGTTGGCGGCACACACCTATCAACCCGAAGTATCCTTTGAATTGTTGGAACAATCGTACGAAACGCTGCGCGCTCAATTGGCCGCCGCCGACGATCTGATCCCACAAAACGAGGACGACGAAGATAAAGACGATCTGCCGCCGAGCAATGGCAGCAATGGTCATCAGAGCGGCGGGCTGCTGCGCCGACTCAACGGTACCGAAAATTAAGCACATAGGGACGCCTCATTTGGCGTCCGCTGTATCTACCAATACTATGAAAGTCGCGAATTTGTCAGAATTTGTCGAGGCTAGCGGGTGACTTTTTCATTTGAGTCGGAAACTGAATATGTCGGCCAAACGTTCAAGCGGCTGATCGAGCGCAATGTGCGGCTCACGCGCTGTGAGTTTGACGCCTGCACATTCAGCCACTGCTCATTTCAGGAAAGCACGTTTGAGCTGTGTACTTTTCGCGACTGTACGTTTACCGATTGCAACCTGCCTTTATTGCATGTCAAAGGGAGTTCGTTTCAGGATGTGCGCTTCAACCGTTCGACCGTGACCGGTGTTAATTGGGTAGAAGGGTCATGGTCGGCAGGTGGATTGTTCAACGCGCTTCACTTCACCGAATGCGATTTGAGCTATTCCACGTTCATCGGCTTGACCTTGAAAAAAATGACGCTGACAAAATGCGTCGCCAAAGATGTCGATTTCTCGCACACAAACTTGACGCAGGCGAATTGTAGTTATACTGATTTCTTTGAGAGCCGTTTTGCGCATACTGACTTGACTTCTGCTGATTTCACGCACGCCTTCAATTACGCGATCGATGCCAACCTGAATACGCTCAAAAACGCTAAATTTTCGCTGCCAGAGGCGATCGCTTTGCTGCGCAGCATGAATATTACGCTGGTTGATTAGACTATTAATTTACGAGATCGAGAAACGCTTATGGCGACCATTCGGCTGAACAACATCACCAAAAATTATGAGCCGGAAGGCGCGGACGCAACGCGCGCGTATGGCCGCGTGATCGGTCACGCCACAGACATTACCTCGCGCAAAGTAGCGAACGCCTATCGCCGCGATCTGCAAAGCGCTGGCAAGCCGCCCGAACCGCGCCGCCGTGAAGCGCTCTCGCATGTCAGTCTGGAGATACGTAACGGTGAGACGCTCGGCATTCTGGGGCCGTCCGGCTGTGGCAAAACAACGCTGCTCAAAGTGATCGCGGGCTTGATCGCGCCCGACGATGGGATCGTCACTTATGACGGCGTGGATATGCGCGATGTGTCTCCCGGTGAGCGCCGGATCGGGATCGTCTTTCAGGATTACGCGCTGTATCCGCATATGAAAAGCCAGCAGAATATCGGCTTTTTCTTCAAAGTTCACAAGCGCACCGACGAAATTCCCGAACGTGTGCGGCAGGTGTCGAAGATCATGGGGATCGGCTTCGATCGGCTGTTGTCACGTAAGCCGCCCACATTGTCCGGTGGCGAACGGCAGCGCGTCGCGGTCGCGCGCTGCATCGCTCGCGATCCGCTGTTGTTTTTGTTCGATGAACCGCTCTCAAATCTGGATGCACAGCTCCGCACGCAAACCCGCATCGAACTGAAACGGCTGCTCGATCGCTTCCACACCACGGGCGTTTATGTCACGCACGATCAGACCGAAGCGATCGCGCTGTGTGACCGATTGGCGATCATGCGCGATGGGCGGATCGAACAAATCGGCACCTTTGAACGGCTGATGGAGTATCCCGAAAATACATTCGTTGCGGAATTTCTGGGCACGCCACCGATGAATATCCTGAGCGGCCATTGGACGGCTGACGGCTGGCACAATAAAGATTTGAGCTGGCTGCTGCCACCCGATCGCCGCCACGCAGAAGGCCAGCGCGGCGTGTTAGGCGTTCGCCCGGAACATGTCACCGTCGCGGCCACATTACCCGATAACGAGATGGGCGAAGCGCCGCATGGTCGCGTCACGCTGATCGAGCCGCTCATGTCCGAGCGAGTGCTGTTAGTTCATTTGCAAGTTGGCAGCACGGGTATTGTAGCGCGTGTGCCGAATACGCTGGACGTGCGCAACGGGGATAACCTGGCGCTCACCTTTGCGCCCGATCGAGTCATTTTATTCGATGGGGTGAGCGGACGGCGGCTGGATTAGGATCAGGGGATTTTGACTCCCCACCCATTCGACGTTGTATAATAGGCAGCATTCAAGAATAGGGAAGCCACTATGCCGACTCACCGGATATGCCGCCTCGCTGAGCTTGTGCCGGACACGCCGCGTTATGCACGTATTGACAATATTGATGTGTTTGTCGCGCTCCATGCCGATCGCGTGTATGCGCTGCAAAATCGCTGTGGACACGCGGGCGCTGCACTCAATCAGGGCGAATGCACCGACGGTTTGATCGTGTGTCCGCTGCATGGCGCGGCGTTTCGGTTGGAGAGCGGCGCGGTCGAATGGACGGCGATCATTCCGCCGCCGATGGCGCTGTATCATTTGAGCGATAACTCCCGCTTGCGCAAATTTGGTGAACTGCTGGAAGGAATTGAAACGCTGCCGATCCGCACGTTTCCGGTCGAAATCCGAGATGGCGATGTGTTCGTAAGCATACCAGAAATTAGCAAGCTGGAGTCGGCGGTTGGCTGAGTACGATTCGTCAGTGCAAGCGCCTTTGACAGCCGTCAGCGCGCCTGCGTACGCCGAAGTCGTGGTTAATCAGGGCGGCGTGCGACAAGCCTACCATTATGCGATCCCGGACGCGATCGGCGTAGTTGAAGTGGGTCACATGGTGCGGGTGGCGTTCGGCACGGCGCAGACGGCGGGCATTGTGATCGGCCTTAGCGAGTCGAGTCCGGTGGCGCACGTCAAGCCGATTCTGGAATTGCTCGACCCCGATCCGGTGCTCACGGCTAATCAAATCGCGCTGGCACGCTGGCTAAGTGAGCAAACGCTCGCGCCGTTGGGAGCGTGTTTGTGGCTGATGCTGCCGCCCGGCGTCACCCGATCGACAGATAGACAATATGCGCTGACGGATCCGAACGCGCCGCTTGATCCGAACGCCCACACGATCGCCGCTCGGGTGCTGCGCTTATTGCATGAGCAGGGCACTTTGCGCGGCGCACAGATCGATCACGCGCTGCCCGGCGTCGAATGGAAACGCGCGCTCACCCCGTTGATCGCCAGCGGCGTTATCCAGCGCGAGTCAAAGCTCAGCCCGCCGTCGGTCAATGCGCGCCACAGTCGAACGGTCACGCTTGCCGTTTCAGCAGCGGACGCCGAAGCGATGGCGACAAAGCAGCGCGAAGGATCGGGACAAGCGCGTGTATTACGCTTTTTGGCACAGTCCGCCGATCCAGCCGAGCCAATACCTGCCGATGCGTTGATTGAGCAAGCCGACGCGAACCCCGGAATCCTCAAGCGGCTGGCCGAAAAAGGGTTGATTACCTTTGGGCAAACCGACGCATGGCGTGACCCGTTAGCGGGTCGTGAATTTGTGGCCGCCGATCCGCCGGAACTGACGCCTGCGCAAGCCGCCGCGCTGAATCAAATTAACCCGGCGATTCACAGCCAGACGGCGCAGACTTTTTTACTGCATGGCGTGACCGGATCGGGCAAAACAGAAGTGTACCTGCGCGCGATCGAACAGGCGCTCAGCCAGGGGCGCGGCGCGATCGTACTGGTGCCGGAGATCGCGCTGGTGCCGCAGACAGTGCGGCGCTTCATGGCACGCTTTCGCGATCGGGTGGCGCTGGTACACAGCAGTTTGAGCGACGGTCAGCAGTTCGATACGTGGCGACGGGCGCGCGCTGGCATGATCGATGTGGTGATCGGTGCGCGGTCGGCCTTATTTACGCCCTTACCAAATATCGGCGTGATCGTGATCGATGAGGAGCACGACAGCAGCTATAAGCAGTCGCCGCCGATCGTACCCCCGTATTATCATGCGCGCGATGTGGCGATGCACCTGGCAGCACTGCACGGTGCAACCCTGATCTTAGGCAGCGCAACGCCCGATCTGGTCACCCGCTGGCGAGCCGATCGCGGCACGATTCATTACGTGCATTTGCCGGATCGGGTGATGGTGCATCGCGGTCAGTTCGATCAGCAGGTGACGCGCTTACCCGTCCCGGCGGATCGCTACACAATCACCGATACGCCGGATGCACTGAGCGCGCCGCTGCCGCCCGTGGATGTGGTGGATATGCGGCAAGAGCTGCGCATGGGCAATCATAGCATCTTCAGCCGCGCCCTACGTGAGTCCCTGACAATGGTTCTGGCACGCGGCGAACAGGCCATGCTGTACCTGAATCGGCGCGGCACGGCCACGATTGTGTTGTGCCGTGATTGCGGCTACGTGGTGAAATGTCCGCGCTGCGAAACGCCATTGACCTATCATGATAGCGACAAATCCGCGCTGATCTGCCACGGCTGCAACTTTCGGCAGCCGCCGCCCACCGTTTGCCTGGAATGCAAAAGCAAGCGCATTCGCTATTTTGGCGCGGGTACAGAGCTGCTTGAGAAAACGGTTGCTGCTGAATTCACAGACGCGCGCATTTTGCGTTGGGATCGCGATACCACGCGCGCAAAAGGCGCTCACGAGGCGATCCTGTCACAGTTCCTGGCGGGTGACGCGAACGTGCTGATCGGTACGCAAATGATCGCGAAAGGGCTGGATATTCCGCGTGTGACGTTGGTAGGCGTGGTGTTGGCGGATACCTCGCTTGGCTTGCCGGACTATCGGGCGGGTGAGCGTGCCTTTCAACTGCTGACGCAAGTGGCGGGGCGTGCTGGACGGGGTTGGCTCGGCGGGCGCGTGATCCTGCAAACCTATCAGCCCGAACATTACGCCGTGCGCGCTGCCAGCCACCACGATTACGCAACCTTTTACGCGCGCGAACTGATCTATCGGCGCGAGCTGAGTTATCCGCCGTTCAAGCGATTGGCGCGCATCCTGTTTCGTGATAAGTCTGAAATGCGTGCTCAGCAGCGCGCCGAAGAAACCGCCGAGGTCCTGCGCGAAGTGATCCGACGCGAACAACTGACGGCGACTCAGCTTATTGGGCCAGCGCCTGCTTTTTTCGCCAAATCGAATGACTTTTACCGCTGGCAACTGCTTGTACGCAGCACCGATCCGGCAGGACTGCTGCGCCATTTATCGCCTGCGCCGGGGATGTTCATCGATATTGATCCGCTGGATATTCTGTGAGGTTGCTAATGAGGGGACGATGAAAACTCAGGACGATCGCTTGCTGCAAGATTTGGAAGCTGGTCATTACAAGGAAGAAACCATCGACGCGCTAAAGCAGCAAGGCATCACCACCTACAGCCGCCTGTTTGCCTTGCTGCTCGATGAAGCCACCGACGTTTCATTACGGATTGAGCTGTGCCAAGTTCTGAGTTCGCTGTACAAGATTGTTGATAAGCGCCGTGTCGCAACCCCTTTGATGGTTGCGCTTGCGAGCACCAACGCTGATCTGAGCACGAGTGCGGCAAGAGCGCTTGGTCAGATTACAGTTAAACGAGCCATTCCGCAATTAGGGCAATTGGCAACTGATAAAAGTTTGCCGGATGATGCACGCCTTTGGACGATTTTAGCGTTAGGTTGGATGCATGACCAACGCGCGACTCCTTTCCTATGGCAAATCGTCTACGACAAAACAGACATCAGTAGTTTGCGCGGCGATGCACTTGAGCAAATCAGTTCCTCATCCAATCAAAACGATGTGCAAAAATACATTGACCTGTTACAAGATGAAGCGCCGGATGTGCGATTTTGGGCGGCCTACTGCTTAACTCAGGGAGGGTTAGATGTTTCTGCTGCCTTAAATGTATTGGATAAAGTAGTTGCATTCGATCATAACTTACCAATTGGTTGGGCGTGGCACGTTGACCGTGAAGCGCTGCTGCCTTTTGAGAATATTCACTTTCGGCGTCTACAACCACCTGTGACTGACGACGAAAAGGATTACTTCTACAGCTATTCAAATACCTACCTTGTCAGCCCGGCGTCAGAATACGCCTCATTTATTCATGACTATCGACATTGGACAGAGAGTTGGGTTTATACAACCGATCCCACGCCGCCTATTACCCTGAACATCGATCCGGCGTGGTTTGCCGATCAATTACGAGCGCGTTGGCCGGATGTTGCGCTTAATGTGCGAGAGCCGCGCCCACAAGCCTATTCAGTTGATTTTCAAGTAACGATCGACGGTCAAGCCTTGATCGGCGGCTTGCACCGCGATGGCTACGCATTGGTGTTGACCAGCCGTAAAGATGCACCTGTATTTGCTTTCACAGCGTGGTATCGTAGCTTGTTCGCACCCGATCAGCCGCTGTATCTCTACGAATGGTCGCACACTGCTATCCCAATAAATGCAGGCATGAGTGCCAGTAACGTTGAAACAACTTATAACCTGCTTAATGCGAATTATGGCCCACCAATGACTGTAAGCGAGAGTGACGATATTACGGCTAGCCTGACACTTCCGGCTGACCCACCAGCACCGGCAAATGTACCGTGAACACGCTGCCCTGCCCCGGTTCGCTTTGCACTGAGATCGAGCCGCCGAAACTTTCGATCAGATGTTTGGCGATCGGCAAGCCCAAGCCGATGCCGCCGAACAGGTGATCGCCGTAACTATCACGATGCTCGAAACGTTGAAAGATGCGCGGCAAATAATCCGCCTCAATGCCGATGCCCGGATCGCTGATAGCAATGTTGATCCGATCGGCTTCCAGCGACACGTCGATTCGCACGTCGCCACCCTCCGGGCTGAACTTGATCGCGTTGTCCAGTAAAGCGCGTAACGCTCGCACCAACCCATCGGGATCAGCTTGCAAGACGGGCAGATCAGCGGGAATCTCGCTCAGGATGTGTACGTCGTTGTCGTCGGCATTGTCCGCGCATTCTTCCACAACATGCTGAATGGTTGCAGATAAGTTAACAGGCTTAATGGCAGGCGCGATCAAGTCCATTTCCTAAACGAATAGCAGATCGTTGACCAGACTCACGATCTGTTCGAGTCCGCCGCTGATCTTATCGAGCGCCATTGCCAGGATCGGGCCGCTGACGTTGCCGCTTTTGATCAACTGCATAAAACCCGACGCTGAGGTTAACGGCGTGCGCAGTTCGTGCGAAAGCGAGGTCAGAAAGTCAGTGCGGCGGCGTTCTTCCGCTTTCAGGGTATCGTAAGCGCGCTCAACGGCTTGTTTTTGCACGTCCAACTCGCTGATCAGGGTTTGATCGTTGGCGCGCATCAGCTCAACTGATTCGCGGAACATGATCAGCACCGCCGCCGGACTATGCCGCATCAGTTCGGCGAACAGCGATTTATCGATCTCGACAACGCTCACCGGCTCAATAGCGCGCACGGTCACGTTACGCGTAGAATTGGTGATCAGTGCCATTTCGCCAAAAAAGTCGCCAGGGCTATAAGTACGCAGCACATATTCCTGATCGCCGCCGAAACGTTTAGTCACTTCGGCCTGTCCATCAGCGAGCAGATAGAAAATGCTCTCTTCCGCGCCCTCACGACAAAGCACTGTGCCGGACGGATAGCTGACTTGTCGCGCATCATGGATCGCTTGTGCCAGTACGTCATCGTCAATACCGGGAAAAACTTCTTTGAGCAGGCGGATTGGCTCGATCATGCCCACAATACCTTATCACTCGTCCCGAATGCAGTGGGAGTGTAGCACGCCTGAAAAAATTTCGATAGCGGCGAGCAGGCAAGGCGCTTTCAAAATCATTGACCCCTAACCCCCTTTTTCAAAACTGTGCCCTGTCAGCCGTAATCGGGGAAAGGGAGTCAAACCATGTGAAAATCCCTTCTTGTGGGAGCGATTTAGGGTGGGGAAAATTGTAAGTTAAGCCTCATAAACTGCAACCGAGTCGGTTTCGCGTAGGGAGCGTAGGCAAGACGGCGGCACGCTCTAACCGATTTATATCCGTGCTGCAACAAGTTCAGTCGAACTGGCGTGCTATACTGTTCGTTAATAACATTCATCGATTACTTTATGGCGAACAAAAAGGCCGTTGTATGACCGCTCCCCCAACCCTTCTGACCTTATTTGTCGATCCCACCGGCGCATTGCTCTACTTCCTGGCGATGATCCTGATCACGCAAGCAGCGCTGTTCATGGCGCTCGGCCAACGGCTGCGCGGATCGCAGGAACGCGCCGCCGGTCGCTATCTCATCGGCGCAATCGGCGTGCTGCTATGCTGGACAGCGCTGATGATCGGCGGCTTGTTGGTGCTGCTCACGCATACGCCGTCCAATGGTATCCTGCCACCGCTCGATCGGGCGCTTACCGCGCTGCTCGTGCTGATCGTCGGTTGGACATTCGCGACTGCCGATGCACCCACAGAAGATCGCCCGCTCAACATTTTATTTGGCGGCTTAGCGGTAATCGTGCTGATCGGCTTTGGGTTGACCGAAGTGCAGTGGCTGGCGTTATCACGCACTGCAACGATAGGCAGTGCAATTGCCTTCAACACATCGTCGTTCGGCCTGATCTGGACGATCATCCCATTGGTCGCTGCATTGCTCGGTCTGGCAGTGAATCTGGCACGCGCCCGCCAGAATGTCGATGTACCGTTGAAGCTGATCTTCTTCGGGTTGGTGGCGGCAGGTTGCGGCTATACGCTGTACGGCATCCTGAGCAAGACGCTGAGCGGTGACGACTCCGGCGCGATTCGGTTGGCGATGTTGGCGGCACTGCCAATTATGCCCGTCGCGATCTATCGGCTGGTGATCTATCGACTGACCCAAAGTGCCGCTCAAAACACCCGATCGCGGACGCTGCCTGCCATTGCCAACGGCAGCAGCGGCACTACGAGCGAACCCACTAACGATCGCGAGGCGGTCAGCGTGCTCAAAGCGCTCGGCGGGATGCTTGAACGGGATATGCCCGATGACATGCCGCAGCAGATCGTGATCGCCACGGCGAATGCGCTCAAAGCCGATGTAGTCGCCTTGATCGCGCTGGATGATGCCGAATACGCTGACGTGATCGCCGCGTACGACAATATTCAGCAAAAGCCGATCGCGGCAATGGCGCTCAAATTGGATGAACAGCCCACCCTACTCGACTCGGTGCGAAACCGTGGGCAGCGCACTTTGAGCATTGAGCACAATCTCAATGAACTGGTGGATTTATATACACGGCTGGATATTCAGCGGCTTGGCACGGCTTACTTTCAACCACTGCTGCGCGACGGAATGCCGGTGGCTGCGTTGATGGTCGGTTTACCCTACACACAGCGCCAACTCCGTGAAAATGAGATGCGGCTGTTGGGCGCGTTGGCCCCGATCGCGGCGCGCTTACTCAGCATCAGCCGCGCTGCGCAGCGTGCTAAAGCGGAAAGTGGCAGCCGCGCAGTGCAGACCGTCGTTGACAATGCCAGCAGCGCAACGGCGGAGTTTCAGGCCGGACAGCGTCAGGAAATGCAATCGAGCCTTGAGGTAGCGCGCGGCCAGATCAGCGAATTAGGCAGTAAAGTACGCGATCTGCAAATCGAATTGGACTATGAGCGCAGTCGTCTGGCACAGCTTAGCAGCGGTGATGCCGAAGGCTTGTCGATCTCGCAGAAGATGCAGGCCATGTCCGCTGAACGCAGCGCCCTTTCTGACGAGCGCGAACGGTTGGCGCAAGCGCTGCAAGAAGCACAAACCAGCATCCTTGGCGTGACCGCTCGCAATGAGGACGATGTGTACGGCACGATGATCGATGTGCTGCAAAAAGAGCGCGACGATTTGCAGGCGCAAAAAGCACAGCTTGAGGCGCAGCTTGACGATATTCGTAAACGCGGAAGTGGACCAGCGCCTGCCGTGGTGCGCCGCGCACTGGTCACGCTGAGCGAAGAAAAAGCGCATTTGCTGGTTGAGCGTAACCACATCGCATCACAGCTTGCGCAGGTGAGCGAGCAATTAAAATCGCTCGGCATTGAAGGGCCAAGCGGATTGGTTCAGGTGGTCGCGCAGTTGACCGAGGAGCGCGCGTTTTATAAGCTGCTGGCCGATAAAGCCACTCAGGATCGCGATATATTGCTCACGGAACGGCAGCGCCTGGGCGAACAACTTGCCAATGAGTCGGCGCGCGAGTCGAAATTTGCGGCGTTGGAAGATGCAGTCCGGCGGCTGGCGCAAGATCGCGAAGCGATTGCCAGCCAGCGTGATGCGCTGCGTCAGGAACGTGATAATGCCAGTGCCGATGCCGAACGTTGGATGGCAGAACGGACGCGGCTGGTCGCTGAGATGAGCGGCTTGCAAGCCGAATTGGAAGAAGCGGTATTCGAGCGCAACCGCGTTCAGAGCGACGCCGCGCGTTTGTTAGTGGTGCGGGCAGCGCTCGAAAAGGATCGCGATCAACTGGCTGCCGAGCGTACCAGCCTTCAAACCGAACGCAATCAACTGCGCGCCGCCACCGATGGCAACCGCGAACTGTTGCAGCGATTCGGTGATAACGGCGTTGATACGCTCAAAGTGATGATCGATGATCTGACCGAAGAACGCAGCGAGCTGGAACATAAAGTTTTGCGGTTGCAAGCAGAAATCAAGACGCTGCAAGGGTTACTACAAAAGGCGAAAAGTACGCTGTCCCGCTCGATCCCGCTGCCCACGTCAGCCGCAGTCGATGCCTCGCAAGCCGAAGTGATGCTGAGCATTGCGCAAGAGCTGCGCACACCCATGAGTTCGATCATCGGCTATGTTGATCTGCTGTTAGGTGAATCGGTCGGCATTTTGGGCGCATTGCAACGGCAGTTCCTGCAACGAGTCAAAGCAAACGTCGATCGGCTCGGCCACCTGTTGGAAGATTTCGTCCGCGTCACGGCGATCGATACGGGTCAGCTCGCGCTGCAACCCGCCAACATCGATGTGACCGAAGTGATCGACGACGCGATCACGCAAACCCGGATGCAGTTTCGCGAAAAGGGTATCACGCTGAAAATGGACGTGCCTAATACCTTACCCACGCTTAACGCTGATCGCGACGCCTTGCAACAGATCGTGATTCAACTGCTCTCCAATGCTTATCTGGCCTCGCCCACCGACGGCGAAGTGTCGATCAGTGCGCGTCATGCGCCGCGTTTCACCCTTGATTCACAGGCCGCCGAAAGCGCCGATGTGATTTATCTGGCCGTTCACGATCAAGGCGCAGGAATCCCGAAAGAGGAGCAAATGCGCGTGTTCAGCCGCTTATACCGCGCTGATAACCCGCTCATTCAGGGTTTAGGTGATACGGGTGTCGGTCTGTCGATCGCGCGTGCGTTGACCGAAATGCACGGCGGGCGCATCTGGTTGGAGAGCGCACCGGGTGGCGGTAGTACGTTCAAGCTGATTTTGCCGCTCGCTCACGTTTTCAATACGCCCAAGATAGAGAAGGTGCCACATGCCGCAGCGTAATACGGGAAGTGAATTATTGGTCGCATTAGTCGCGATCGGAGTGTTGGTGCTGTCGCTGTCTTTCGGGATTGTGCTGACGCTGAGTCGCGCCGGGCTGCCCTCATCGGTGCTGCAACCTACTGCCGTCGTGCTCAATGTGTCGAGTACCCCATTACCGCTCGTCACTCGCTCGCCAGTCGCGCTGAGCAGTGCTAACGCGATAAATACTGCTAACGGGCTGCCTGCCGCACTATCCAGCCTGACCAATACCGTCGCGGCCACCCTCGTATTTGCGACAGCGACTAACAGCGTGCCGCTTGCAAGCTCACGCACGCAAATCGCGACACGCGCCGTGACACAAATAACGCAGGCTGCCACGTCCGCTGCACAAATGAGTGCAATAAGTACCGCGCAGCTTGCCACCGTGTCCGCTACCGCCGCCAGCACACCAGCCACTACCGCCGCTCAAATCGCGACGCGCTCACCCGTTACTGTTGTGCCCGTCACGGCGCGCGCTACACAGTTCAGCACGCAGCTTGCTACGGTTGAATCGAGCAGTTTAAGCGTGGCGCAGGCGAATACAAGCGCGCCATCCGCAACACGCACCCCGTCGCTTACCGATCGTCCCTCAGTGACGGCTGCCAGCACGCTCACAAATACTGCTGTGCCGCCAACGCTCACCAGCACGAGCACCAAAACGGTCACGCCAAGCAGCACTGCAACCAAATCGCGCACGCCTTTGCCAATCGTAATAGATACGTCCATTCCGCCCACCGTGACGCAATCTAAAACGGCCTTACCGACCGCGACTGATACGGCCATTCCACCGAGTGCGACGCTTACTAAATCAGCGACGCCACTTCCACCGACCGTGACGCAATCCAAGACGCCTTTACCGACGGCTACCAGTACAGTGCTTCCGCCGACTTTAACGGCTACTTTCACAGTCATTCCACCCACCGCGACGCGCATTCCGCCGACGGCGACCTATACCTTTACGCCCACCTACACGTTCACGCCGACTTATACCTATACACCGACGTACACATTCACACCCACCTTCACGC
>Ga0209511_1001800_pt1 | contig 18375 bp, 17 predicted proteins | sample SSSSmetaG_FD_184141 | JGI IMG/M metagenome (GOLD analysis project Ga0209511, IMG submission 184141) | Glacier valley bacterial and archeal communities from Borup Fiord, Nunavut, Canada, to study Microbial Dark Matter (Phase II) - ​SSSS... | ecosystem: Environmental > Aquatic > Freshwater > Ice >...
GCTAGCTCACTAGCTCATTAACTAACTAACTAACTAACTAACTAACTAACTAACTAACTCACTAACTCGACGACGGTCGAGTGAGGCTCCACGCACGTGGGGCCTCTTCTCGTTTGGGCTATAACCGCTGCATGCGTTGGCTCGTTTTCTTCGCTTGTGCTGCCAGTGGCAACGGATGTCGCGGCGACAAATCGGCTCCGGGTGCGGGCAGCGCGAGCGCCGGCAGCGCGGTCGTCTCGCCGCCCGCGCCCGCGCCCGAAGCACCACTTCCGGTCGCGATCGGCGGCGATGGCTTGCCGCTCGTGTGTGGCGATTGGAAGGCTGCGATCGACAAGCTCGCAACGTGCAAGGAGCTGCCGCAGAACGCACGTGATTCGCTGCTCGCTGTGTACAAGGAAGCCTCTACCGGTTGGGGCCAATTGCCCGCGGATGCGAAAAAGAATCTGGCAGGCGTGTGTCATGCCGGCGCTGATTCGATCGTCAGGGGAGCGAAGGCAACCTGTGGGTGGTAGCGTCCGCCTCATGAAGACGATCCTGTTGTGCGTCGTGCTGGCGTTGTCGGGATGCAAAAAAGGCGGCGGTGGCGACTGCGCAAATGCGATCGGTCCGAGCATCGACAGGATGACGGCCGCCGGCGCGAAGCGCATGGAGGCCGCAAACGTCGCGCCCGAGATGAAGGCGAAGATGGACGAGGCCGCGAGCAAGCTGAAGGTCGCGATCATCAATCGCTGCACGACGGATAAGTGGTCGAACGACGTCGTCGATTGCTACAAGAAGGCCGAGAAGCGCGAAGACCTCAGCGCGTGCCGCGCGAAGCTCCCCGAAGATCAGGCGAAGGCACTGCACACCGACGAGCTTGGCGTGATGACATCGCTCGGCGTCGGGCGTGGCATGATGGGTGGCCACGGTGGTCCCGGCGGTCCCGGTGGTCCGCCGCCCAGCATGGGCGCATCACAGCCGTCGGGCTCGAATGCCGTGGGCACGCCGTCGCCTGCACCGCCTGCACCGCCTGCACCGCCTGCACCGGTTGCCGGCTCGGCCGCTGCTGGCTCCGGCATGTAGACCGAGCGGATCCGCGCGGCAGATTGTTCACGACGCACACTTGTCGCGTTCGCGCGCACGCGAAACGCTGCCAGCATGAAGAAGTCGCTCTTTGTCGCGCTGCTCCTTGGCACGTCTGGCATCGCCTTCGCGGAGCCGACGATCACCGTCTCACCCGCTGCGATCCACCCCGGTGACCCGGTGCTCGTCACCGTGACGGGCACGACCGAGCCGCCGCAGGGCAAAGCGGGTGGCCAACCGCTCGTGTTCTTCGCTGCCAAGACCGGCTATCAGGCCGTGTTCGCCGCGCCGCTCGCGATCAACGAAGATCACATCCTGGTCGAATTCTCAGGCGGTCCGAAGCCAGTCTCGGTCGCGGTCACCGCGAAGACGTTTCCCGAGACCAAGCTCGTCGTCGAGGAGGAACTCGCGAATCCCGACAAAGCCGATCGCGAGAAGATCGACGCCGACAACAAGGCGATCACCGAGGCGTACGAGAAAGGCAACCACGCGCCACAATTCACGCACGCGTTCAAGCGGCCACCGGGCAGCGTGACCTCGGTGTTCGGCGAGTGGCGCACGTTCAACGACGGCCATCGCTCGCAACACCTCGGCCTCGATCTCGGCGCGCGCGAGGGCTCGAAGGTCTCGGCGGTTGACGACGGGACGGTCGTGCTCGTGCGCGACACCCTGCTCGCGGGCAATGTCGTCGTGGTCGCACACGGCGCGGGCATCTGTTCGCTGTACTTTCACCTCTCGAAGACGCAGGTCGCCGGAGGCGATCCGGTCAAGTTAGGTACCGTGATCGGCCTTGCCGGTCATACCGGTCGGACGACCGGACCCCACCTCCACATCAGCATGCACGTCGGCGGCGCGATGGTCGATCCGGCCGCGTTCTTCAAGCTGGCGATCGCGCCCGCGAAGGCGACTACCGCTGCGAAGTGAGGTCGCGCGTGATGTTCTTCTGGTGCGCTTCGATCGTGCCGCCGCCGATCTCGATCAACTTCGCATCGCGCAGAAACTGCTCGACGCGAAACTCGGAGCAGTAGCCCCAGCCGCCGAGCACCTGGACCGCGGCATCCGCGACTTCCTTCGCGGCGGTCGAGGCGAATAACTTCGCGGCATCCGTCCCGAGTCGGTTGCGCGACTGCGGACCGACCGTGCTGGCGACATTGTACGTGAGCGCGCGCATGGCTTCGAGCTTGGCGTAGCTCTCGCCGATGTAGCGCTGGATCTGGCCGTGCTCGGCGATCGGCTTGCCAAACGTATGGCGCTCGGTCGCATACTTGACCATCACGTCGACGCAGCGCCGCGCGATGCCGATGCTCATCGCTGCGAGTCCGAGCCGCTCGATCTCGAGGTTGCGCATCATGTTCGTGACGCCGCCGCCTTCGGTCCCGACGAGGTTCTCTGCGGGCAGGAAACAATCCTCGAAGATCAGCTCGCACATCGTCGAGGACCGCATACCCATCTTCGAAATCTTCGCGCTGGTCGAGAATCCCCTGGTGCCGCGCTCGACGACGAACGTCGTGATCCGGCCCTCGACCTTCGCGTACACGAGGGCGAGCCCGGCCTCGGGACCGTTCGTGATGAACGTCTTGCGACCGTTCAGCACGTAGCCATCGGCTGTCTTCTTCGCGACCGTGCCCATGCCGAGCACGTCGGTGCCGACCGCGGGCTCGCTCATGCCCATGCAGCCGACGACCTCGCCGCTGATTACGTTAGGGAGGTACTTCTTGCGCTGCGCGGGGTTGGCCGCCCAGTAGAAGTTGTTGACGAATAACAGCGCGTGCGCGAGGTAGCCGAGCGCGAACCCCGGATCCGAGTACGAAAGCTCGTCGTGCACGATGCACGATGCGAGCGCATCCATGTTCGCGCCACCATCGGCTTCGGGGATCGTGATGCCGATCAGGCCGAGCGTGCCGAGCTCGCGCAAGAGACCCGTATTGAACGTGCCTTTCTCGTCGTGCTCCATCGCCTGTGGCTCGACGCGTGTCGCCGTGAATTGGCGAACGGTCTGCCGCAACAATTCATGTTCTTCGGTCTGCCCCATCATCATTGCCCGGACCTTACCCGACGAATGTGGCCTACCGTTCGGTAGGAATAGCTGCCGACCGTTCGGTAGGATGTTACATGCCCAAGCCCTCCGTCGCGCGCTGGCTCGAAGGTGGTCCTGCCGTGTTGTTCGCGAACCCGACCGCGCAATCGGGGAAGGCGGCGGACTGGATTCGTCACGCGCGTGCGCTGCTGGACGAGGCGGGCGTGCCGCATCGGTTTGTTGCTACCGAACCGAACGGTGCAACCGTCGTGCGCGTCCGCGAAGCGATCGACCGCGATGGCGCGCGCCTCGTGATCTACATGGGCGGCGATGGCACGTTCGCCGAGGTCGCGAAGGGCTTGCTCGGATCCGATCACGCTGGCGACGTCGCGATGGGGATGTTGCCGACCGGCACCGCGAACGATCAGGGCAAATCGTTCGGGCTCGATGCCGGGCAGGGCGCGCTCGAGCGCAATGTCGAGGTCGTCGCTGCCGGCCATACGGTCGGGTGCGATGTCGGCACGCTCGTGATCGATCGCGGCACCAAGGAGATCCATCGCGACCTGTTCTTCGATTCGTTTTCGGTCGGGCTCGGTGCCGCGAGTCTCGCGACGCGCAATCGCGATCGTCAACGCGTGCGCAAGATTCCCGGGCTCGGTGCGATCTATCGCGACCAGCTCGTCTACGCAGGGGCGCTCGCGCGTCACCTCGCGGAGAGCTACGTGGTCGATACCAAGTTCGATCTCGATGCGGTGATCGATGGCAACGTGCGCAACTGGCCGGGCCTGCTCGACGTCATCGTGAAGAACACCAAGATCTTCGGTGGCGAATGGATCTTTGATGCGAATTCCGAGTCCGATGACGGCCTGTTCGAGCTCGTTCCGGTCGCGGGTCGCCGCGACTTCACCGCGAAGTTGCTCGGCGGCTTACGCGCGAGCCCGATCGGCACCGCCGAGCTCGAGCAGCTCGGCATCGAGACCGAGCCCGCCGTCTCGGGCACGCGGATGGAGATGGTCGTACGGACCAAGACCAAGGCACTCCCGGCCGCGCAGGTCGACGGCGAGGAGATCCCGGCAGGCGAGCGCTACGTCGTCGAGGTCGCGAACCGCGCACTCCGGCTGATCGTGCCGCTCGAGCATGTCGATCCGTCACATACCGATCTCAGTGCAGCTGTGAGCACACGCTAGTGCGCAGTGGAGAGCGTGGACCCCGCGGTTTGCGATGTCCTCGCGTGTATGTCTGCACGGATAGCGCATGGCGTGTGACTTGCTGAAGGAGTCGTTGCCCGCGCATTTCCATTTCTGGACGTGCGTACATTCGTCAATACCCTCATCATCAACGCGAGTGTGTGCACGAACGCGGGCACCTTTTCTAACGCTGATCGTCGCCGCTGGTTGCGGCGGGCAGCCCGCTGTACCCAAACCGTCGCCCCCGATCGTGGAGACCACGACGAGGGTCCGGAGCTGTGCCGAAGCCGCGGTCGGCATCGAGCAAGCGACGCGGGCGATCCGGCCACCCGAAGGTTCGATCGTCCAGCCCATGCGCGCGCGCTGCGCCGATGATCACTGGGCCAGCGACGCGATCGATTGCTTTGCCACGATGAAAGAAGGCGAGCTCGCGAGGTGCGCGAGCATGCTCCCGGAAGAGTCGCGCCATCAGATGTTCGCGGCGCTCGGTGGTACGGACCAAGCCGCAGTCGCGATCGCGAAGCTCCGGCTCGCCGACATGCACGTCGGCGTCACGGCGTGTGACGAGCTGTTCGCCACGGCGCGCGAGCTCATGGGGTGCGAAGCCATTCCGCTCGCGACGCGCGCCGAGATCGGGCCGCAGATCGCTGACTCGTGGGATCTACCGGACAAGCTGCCCGCCGACGCGCAAGCACGCATGACCACCGTATGCACGCAATCGCGAGAAATGCTGCGGCAACAGTTAGTTACGGCCGGCTGCCAGGCGATACCGTAGCCCTCTGGGTAGCCCTTTACGAACCCCGAATTTCAGCCCATCCTCCTCGCATCAACCCCCGTCAGGAGCTGTGATATGGCTGATGTCTTCATTTACGATGCACTTCGTACGCCGCGCGGTCGCGGCAAGGCCGGCAAGGGTGGGCTCTCCGCGATCCATCCCCAGGAGCTGCTCGCGCAGACCCTGAACACGATGGCCGAGCGCCGCAACCTCGACAAGAACTTGGTCGAGGATGTCGCGATCGGTTGCGTGACGCAGACCAGCGAGCAAGGCGCCTGCATCGCGCGCACCGCGCTGATCGCCGCGCAGTGGCCCGAAGATGTCACCGGGTACACCGTGAATCGCTTTTGCGGCTCGGGTCTCGAAGCGGTCAACGGCATCGCAGCAAAGATCGGCGCCGGTTTTTTGCAAGCCGGTATCGGCGGCGGCGTCGAGTCGATGTCGCGCGTGCCGATGGGCTCGGACACCCAGTTCCTCGACGCGGGCAACGAAAAGTTGCGCAAGCGGTTCTTCCTCGTGCCGCAGGGCATCTCGGCCGACCTCATCGCGACGCGTGAGGGGTTCTCGCGCGCCGATGTCGACAACTACGCGCTCCACAGCCAGCAGAAGGCGGCGCGCGCGATCGAAGAGAAGCGGTTCGCGAAGTCTTTATTCGCGGTCAAGGCCGATGACGGTTCGCTCGCGCTCGAGCGCGACGAGCATCCGCGTGCGGACACCACGCTCGAAGGTCTCGCCGGTCTCAACGCCGCGTTCGAGAAGCTCGGCGCGATGAAGGTCGGCTACAACGGCGAGTCGCTCGATCAACTCGCGCTCCGGATCTATCCCGACACCAAGGTGATAAACCACGTCCACACCGGCGGCAACAGCTCCGGCATCGTCGACGGCGCGGCCGTCGTGTTGATGGGCTCGAAGGAGTGGGGCACCAAGGCGGCTCAGAAGCCGCGCGCGCGGATCCGCGCGATCGCGACCGCGGGCGCCGAGCCCGTGATCATGCTGACGGCGCCGGCGCCGGCGTCGGAGCGCGCGCTCAAGCAGGCCGGGATGTCCGTCAAGGACATCGATCTGTGGGAGATCAACGAGGCATTCGCGACCGTGCCGATGCAGACCGCGCGCAAGCTCGGGATCGACATGGACAGGGTCAACGTCAACGGCGGCGCGATCGCCCTGGGCCACCCGTTGGGTGCGACCGGCGCGATCCTGCTTGGCACGGTCCTCGACGAGCTCGAGCGTTCGAACAAGTCCACCGCGCTGATCACGCTGTGTATCGGTGGCGGCATGGGCATCGCGACGATCATCGAGCGCGTCTAAGTCTGATAGGTTGCCGCCGTGCTCTGGCGGCTGTGCGCTGTACTCGTGGCGGTCGGTGGTTGCGAAGCTCCTCCGGTTCTCGAAGAGCCCGCACCAACGCACTACGTGATCGCGCCGGCACCATCGGTGTTTCCGCTCGGGGTGGCGCGCGGCCGGGTCGGTCGCGGCACCGCTCCGCAACGCGTGGCGCTCGCGACGCTCGAAGGTACCGCACTCGTTGACTCCGCAGCGCCCTTCAGCGCGCCGGCGCTGTGGACGCTCGATACGACCGGCCACGGTGCGTACGCGTTCCTGGGCGCGGGCGGCGCGGTCGAGCAGATCACGCTCGATCCGATCGCGGTGACGTGGCGGTTCGCGTGCAACGCGCCGATCGTCGGCACGAGCAACTTCGGGGTGGTGTGCGGCGATGCGAAGGGCACGCGCACGCTCGATGTCACCGGCAAGGTGACGTGGGAGCAACCCGCTTCGTTCGTGATGATGGATGGTCCGCGGATCGCGGTCGCCGCACCGGCGGGCCTCTCGGTGATCGCGGCCAAGGATGGTCACGAGCTCTACGAGCTCGCCATGCCCGCAGGTGCGCGCCCGCTCGCGGTGTGCGATGGCGAAGCGTACGTGCTGCTCGCCGATGGCCGGCTGCAGAAGCTGGTGCCTGGCGCGAAGAGGCCTGCGTTCACGCTCGCGCTCGGCAACACCGAGACGATCGCGAGCACGGACGCGTGCACGGTGCCCGCGGCGCCGATCCTCGTCACGATCGCGGGCGAGCGTGGCACCTCGGTGGTCTCGATCGATCGCAGCGCGGGCACGGTGCTGGGCCGCGTCGAGGACGTCCACGGCATGTGGCCTGCGCGCGGCCCCTTCGCAGATACGATCGAGATCGCGACGAGCACTGGCGTGGCTCGCTGGGATCGCAAGCTGCTCTCGGGCCAGCCGCTCGATCTGCCACCGCTCGGCGCGCTGCTCGCGAGCCACGGCACGCGCCGCCTCGTGCGCGCGACCCCGGCGACCGCCGTGCTGCTCGATGCCGACGGCATCGCGGCGTACCTCCCGATCCGCGAGCCGAGCGCGGTCCTCGGCGATGCGACCGTGTTCACCGGTACGCGCTTGATCCAGCTCCCGCGGCGCTGGCAGGGACCGCTGCATCTCGGCGGCCATGTGCCCCTCGCCGTGCCTGCGGAGCTGCGCGATCTGCCGGCGCCGGTCGCGGCACCTTCGCCGAGTGCCGCGCCGTTCGGCCTCGGGGCGACGCTCTCGGGCACGACGATCGTGGGGACGTCGCTGTACGTCGCCACCGACGGTGGCGTCGCGCAACTGGATCTCGCGAAACTCGCGTGGGGTTGGCACGTCGCCGAGCCCGGCGCGCGCGCGCTCGTCGCCGATGCGACCACGATCGCGTTCGCGACCGAGCGCGATGTCGTCGTGCTCGATAGCAATGGCGGCAAGCGCACGCGGATCGCTGTGCACGCCGAGGCCTTGGGGCTCGCGGGTGTGCTGTTGCTCGCGCGCACGACGTCCGCGACGTATGTCTACGATGCGGTGACGGGCTCGTTGCTCGGCGTGCTCGGGAGCCGTGTCGTGCCTCTCGCGCTCGAGGGTATGGAGCTCGCGATCACGTACGAACAGAATCGCATCGTCGCGCGGCTACCGCGCGTCCACCTGCTACCGGTGTGGTCGCTCGAGGTCGCGGGCGTCGTCACGACGCTCGAGCGTTCGGGCGACGGGGTGCTGGTCGGACTCGAAGATGGCGATGCGTACTGGCTCGATGCCCGCACCGGCGCGGCGACCGCGGTGCCCGGGCTCGGGCTCGCGTGGCATGCGAGTGGCGATGCGATCACGGGGGAAGCGCCGGGCGGTCCGATTCCACCCGCGGTGATCGTGCCTCCGCCGGGCAAGCCCGAGATCTACGTGCCGACCGATCTCGAAGCAGCGCCCGCGATCGCGACACCATGGCCGCCGCCGCCGCGCATGCCTGCGAGCTGGGAGCTGACGATCTACGACCGGGCGGGCGGGGTGCGAGCGCGCAACGACTACGCGTGGCTCGAAGGGGTAGCCGGCTTGCGCATGGGCACGGCGCCGTTCGTCTACACCGCGGGGGCCGAGGCGCTCGTGATCGATAGCGTGCGCGGCGATCCGCTGCGACGCGTCAGGTTAGCGGCGCCCGCTGCCGGCGACGCGTTCTCGACGATCGTCGACGGGCGCGCCGTCGTCGGAATGATCCTCGCCGGGCCGCTCCGGCTGGTGGTCTTTTAGTGCTACAGATCGAGCATGGCTCTTCCGCTTCGAGCTGCGTTGCGCTCCGCTGGCCGCTTCATGGTCAAGAACCCCACGACGATGCTGAGCATGGCGCGCCATGCGCTCGGCATGCGGATCGCGGTGCCCTTGGATTCGCTGCGCTGGTTCATCGCGAACACGCCGCCTTCAAAGAAGGCGCCGCAAGACATCACGATCACGCCGCGCCCGCCCGCGATCGGGCTCGGCGCCACGATCGATCTGATGGGGACCACGGTTCGCGCCGGCGCCTCGATCCGGATCGAGCAGATCGAAATCACCGATCACAAGTTCAAGGTCACGCTGCGGATCAGCGATGTCACGATGAAGGTGCTCGGCGAATCGTTCACGCCGGTCGCCGGCCTCATCAAGAGTGGCGCGCTCGATCTCTCCAAGCCCGGCAACCTCGCCAAGTTCATGCCGAAGAAGCCGCCAGTGCTCGTCGAAGCGCATGACGACATCGTCGTGCTCGATCTGATGCAGAACCCGAAGTTCGCCGAGAATGACAAGGTTCGCGCCCTGCTCGGCACTGTCACACCGGTCATCCAGGTCTCGGGCCTGTCGACCGAGGGCGACTTCTTGATCCTGCAGCTCCGCGCGTCGCCGTTCGGTCTGCCGCGTGCGATCAGCGCCGCGCGTCAGCTCGCTGCCGGATAGGCACGCGAGCAGTGTCCGAGTCCGTCGCGCTCGAGAGCACCGATAAAGCGGCGCGCTACGCCGAGCTCCTGCCGCAACTCGCGAGCCTCGTCGAGGGTGAACCTGACCTTGTCGCGAACCTCGCGAACCTCACAGCCGCGCTCCGGGTCTGCGTCCCGAGCGCGAGCTGGATCGGCTTCTACATCGCGCGCCAAGGCGAGCTCGTCCTGGGGCCGTTCCAGGGCAACGTCGCCTGCGTGCGGATCAAGTTCGGCAAGGGCGTGTGTGGCACCGCCGCCGCCGAGCAGCGCACGGTGATCGTTCCCGATGTCGAGCTGTTCCCCGGCCACATCGCGTGCGATACCGGCTCGCGCTCCGAGATCGTGGTCCCGATCGTGCGCGCGGGTGCGGTCGTCGCGGTGCTTGATCTCGACAGCTACGACCTCGCGGCGTTCGACGACATCGACGCTGCCGGCCTCGCTCCGATCGCGGCCCTCGCGGCGCAGTTCGCATGGTGAAGTGGCTGTTGTTCGCGACGCTGGTCGGCTGCCAGAGCCACGAGCACGATGCGGCGCCGCGTGTCGAGACCGGCAGTGCGGTCGCTTCCGATGCGCGCCTCGTGCGTGATGGCGACGAGCCGCGTGCCGATGCACGCGTGAAGGTCGACGAGCCCGAGTCCGAACCCGATCCGGGCAAGCAGATCTACAGTCTCGGTGCGCTGCCCGCGTGGCAGGCCGTCGTCGATCGCAACCTGTATCTCGATCGCCGCGGCCAGCACGGGGTTGTCTACGGCACGCTCGGCGAGCCGATCACGATCCCAGCAACCGGCAGTGGCGACGCTGCGCTCGCCGCGGTCGCGACGCCGTACCTCTGGCTCGTCGACGATACCGAAGGTAACGGCGCGCTCGCGATTCGCGTGCTGCCGAGTAACTCCGCCAAGGCCGGCGATCGGATCGCGTTCGCGGGCGCCTGGGCACTCGACGATCAGCGCCGTTACTTCTGGCAGGCCTCGCTCGCTACCGCGCTCGTGCCGGCGCCGCCATCCAAGCTCAAGGAGCTCAAAGAACCGGCGGCGCTGCCGGGCCACACGATCACGAACGGCGAGCTGCCTTCGGGTGCGCGCCAGATCAGCCTCGCGAAAGAAAACGACGCCGCGTACTTCACCGTCGTCGGTGCGGTGCCGCTCGCCGATGGCGATGGCTGGCTCGTCGCCGACGAGCTCGGCAGTACACCCTACGCGCTCCTCAACATGCCGGGCGAGCGCGCGAGCTTCGGTGCGCAAGATCTACGCACCACCGACGAGCACTGGTCACTTCGCCGAGGCTGGACCTACTGGGTGCGCATCGGTCCCATCCACAAACACGGCGCCGACAAGCCCGCAACGATCACCGCGCGCACGCCGCCGGTCCGCGTGAAGTAGACGGACGTTTCGAAACCTTCCTCGTTAGAGCACGCTCCGAATGTTAAGGTCCCCGGGGGGTGACCATGCGGCAGAGTCGAGCGTTGTTGGTGGTGGTCTCGAGTGCGGTTTTGGTAGTGCTCGCGGTGCAAGCCTTCGGAGATTCGAAGGATGATCTGAGCCGCGCGAAGAGCGATTACGATTCGATGAAGTCACGACTCGACGACGAGAAGTTGAAGACCGACAAGTATCTCGATGAAAGCGTCAAGCTTCGCCAGATGGACAAGGACCAGCTGACCGATCTGATCAATCAGATCTGCCGTTTAGATATCGAACGCAATGATGACGAGGCCGAGCGGATCGCGAAAGATCTTGCGGTCAAGGTTGTCGATAAGGTGCGGCGTTCCTACGACCAAACGGTCGACGATGGTTCTCATGTCTGGGACGAGCTGGGCCACCTTGAAAGCGACGCCAAGTCGCTTCGAGGTCGGGTGCACGATCTCGAGAGCAAGGAGGACGTGAAAAGCGACGCTGAGCACTTCCACCAGGACGTCGACGCGCTAATCGAGTCGGTGGACAAGCTGATGGAAAAGATCAATCGCGACAAATCCACGCTCGACAACGTCAAGGACGGGGTGATGAAGGGCGCGAACACCCCCACGATTCGCGCCCGCATGGACTACGGCAAGGAGATGCACATAAAACTGCAGAGCAGCCGTAGCTGTGACGAGAAGGAGGTCGAGCTATCGTCCGGTCGGCCCGACTGCATCAAGTTCGATCAGGATGACTGCAAGGTGGTCGAGTTCAAGCCGGATACCTATCGCGAGAGCGAGGCCGCCGACCAAGCGAGCCGCTACTTGTCAGACGTGCGTTACCGGTTCAAGGACGACACCCGCTCCAAACGCTGCAAGCACAGTTCAGACGGAGCGATATTCACTGCGGTTGGCGAGCTCTACACGGCATGTCGACCATGACCGACGGGCTCGCGCTCGGCGCCGCACTCCATTTCGATCACGAGCTGGCGGCCGATCCTGCTCCGTTCACGGCGATCGTGAAAGAGCTGTTCGGTGAGTGCTCGCCCGACAGTGCATACCGCCACCACTACATCTGGGCCGATCAACGCAAGTCACCGCCCGGCAGGCCGCTCGATCTCCGAGCCTTGCTCGCGCTGATCACCAAGGGCTCGGTATGGCGCGCAGCGGTCGAGAGTGGGCTCGACGCGAGCGACGCCGACCAGAGCCGCGTCGCAGCGGGCACGGCACCGATCACCAAGCCTTCCCACTCGATGACTGAGTGTCGATATGGGTTCGACGCAGCTTTCGGAGCGAACCGGCAGCGAGAGCTCGGGACGCAACGGATCCTCGATGCCGTAATCGCCTTCGCGGACGCCGTCGCTGCGCGCGCGGGAGTCATCCAGTGGGCAACGTCCACGCTCTACGCATCTTGTCTCGCTTCGTGTGGTGGAAGCTCGAAACTTTCGCGCGAGCAATGCGGGCACATCCAGGACCTGATGTACTGGCAACCGCGGTGGGGAGACGTAGTCCGCGGCCCTCAGTGGGGCACGTTCCTCGGTGCGGCGCACGTCGAAACCCTCGGTGGTATTGCGCGGATCGAGCAGGATGCGGGGTGCGCGCGCGTGATCGCGCTGAGATCGGGTGGAGCGTTCCTTCAGGTCACGCCCATGGATCGACCAATCGTTGAAGACCAGCATGAAGAAGGCGAGCTATCTCGTCTCGCAGCGTTCCTCGGGCCAGTGATGGGCAAGCGCGCGTGACCGCACGAGACGGTCTCGTTGGTAGGTCATGCGGGACGTCAGTCGACAAGCTCGGCAGCACCCCGTATGAGCTCCTCATCATGCCCGGCGAGCGCGCGAGCTTCGGTGCGCAAGATCTACGCACCACCGACGAGCACTGGTCACTTCGCCGAGGCTGGACCTACTGGGTGCGCATCGGTCCCATCCACAAACACGGCGCCGACAAGCCCGCAACGATCACCGCGCGCACGCCGCCGGTCCGCGTGAAGTGATGCGCTGGCTGCGTCACTACTGGGACGAAGAAGACGTGACGCAGTTCTTCGAGATCGACGACGAAGGCTGGGTCGTGCGCCAGGTCGAGCTGCGCGGAGCCCTCCAGGTGCCGACGGTGGCCGGCACGCGCGCCGAGTTGCCCGATGCGAATCGCGACGGACTCGCAGCGGTGCAGGCGTACGAAGCAAAATACGGCGTGCTCGCCGAGCAGCCGATGTCGAAGTGGGACGCAGATTTTCGACATGCCGACATCGAGCAGGCGGAGCTCGAAGCGATCTGGAAGATGGCTCGTGCGCACCTCGAGGATCACGAGTGACCTTCGACTCTCGAACGGGTCGGAAGGTCTACTCGGACCAGGTCGACGAAATTAAGGCGCGCGCAGGCGATGCGCTCGGCGGTAGAAATCCTAGCTACTCACGTGAAGCAGCCCTCGCGAGTGCGCGCGCGTCGCGACAGCGATGTCGTGGCCGCTATCGCCACAGAACAGAACCGGACTTGTCCTTTCAAAACCGGACCCGAGACACGGCCGAGGCCGTATGATCCCGCTGATGCGGCCGCTCGTCGCAATGATGCTGTTGAGCGCGAGTGCGGTCGCGGGTCCCACCGACCCGTTTGCGCCCTCGCTGGTGCTCGACGCGAATCACGTCGCCGCCGCGCTGACGTTCGAGGCCAATCTGGCGCCCGGCCAGGTCGCGAGCCCGGCATCGATCGCACCCGATTTCTGGTATGGCATCACCTCGGAACTCGCGCTCGGCGTGATCCACAGCGACGCGAGCATCGATCGCGTGCCGGTGTTCTTCGAGCCGGGCGGCAGCATCTGCGTGCGGCTCGAGACGGTCTCGTGTCCTCGCCACTATCACGGTAGCGGGATCGATGGGCTCTACCAGATCGTGCGCGGCGAGCTCGACATCGCGGTGCACGCGCGGCTGCTCTTGCGCGACGTCGATCCGATCAAGCCCGCGATCACCGGCGGCGCGACGCTGCGGTGGATGAACCACTGGTTGAGCGTCGTTGCAGATCCGTACATCCAGTTCGGCCTACTCCATCTCTCGGCCGGAAACCGCGCCGAGCTCTGGCTGCCGATCACGATCGCGTTCGCACCGGTCGCGCTGGTTTCGCTCGAGCTCCACACCGGCTACGACTCCGACCTTGCGGTGTGGAACGACGGCTATCACGTACCACTCATGGCTCGCACACGCATCCGCGTGACCGGTCACCTCGACGCCGGGGTGGCAGCCGGCTTCGCGAGCCTGATCGGCACGCAGAACATCCCGCGCGAACGCATGATGGCGTTCGATCTCGCGTGGCGAAACTAGATACGCCGCCCTGAAACTAGAGCGGACACGCCGAAGCGCGCGCTGGGTTCGGCTGGACGAGGGCGCGCACGGTCTTCGCGTAACCGCTCGCGAGCACAGCCTGATCGATCTCGTCGGTGCGCATGCCGAATGGATACGCATACGACACGGGGTCGTAGCCGTCGGCGCGCAGGACCTCGAACGAGGGGATGACTTCGTTCGCGATGTAGTCGTCGAGACCGTGCGCCTCGACGTAGTTCGGGCCGCGGATGTGGTTCACGCTATGCGCCTCGATATCGTGGCCGTAGGCGGCGAGTTGGCGAATCCCATCTCGCGCGTGCTGATCGATTCGCGCGTACCACGTGATGTAGAGCGTGACGTGCGCATTGTACTGCATGAGAAGATCCTCGACCCCGAGCCAGACATCGGGGTAGGCATCGTCGAACATCAGCGCGACGCCAGCGCGCGGTGGCCCTGCGATCATGTCTTTGACGGTGAGAAACGGCAATTGGCGCTCGGAGACACCCTGGAGCAGCGTCGTGAGCTCGTCGCGCGTCATCGAGACGCCAGGTCGGTGCACCAACAGCTCGAGCACGCTGCCTTCACTCGACGCGCGGTCGAGCGCATCCATGATGCTGGTCATCGGGATCGAATCGCTATCGTCGATCTCGGCGGCGCAGTGAATCGTGCGGTCGTCCCACGTGTAGAACGCGCCGGGCTCGTCGACGAGCGGAGCTCTGCCACAGCACGCGAGTAGGATCAGCCACCACAGCTTCATCGACCTCGCGAGACTACCACTGCGCTTCTGGTTCACGACCTCGCGTTCCACTCGGACGGCGACCGGTCCCACGGTCTTGACCCTACTGCGCGAGGCCGTTCAGGAGTTCGAACACCGTGCTTTCGTTGCCGAGACAGTTCGCACGGTCGAGCGTCGTGTGGGTCGTGGGCGTCGTGAACACGATCTGATCGGTGATGTCACCGCCGCAGAGGGGTTGCGGTCCGGTGAGGCCATGCAGCGCCGTGGTCACTTGCTCGAACTGGACCTCGCTCAGGGTGCGCTGTCCCGGCACCAGCGAGTACACCTGATCGTTCGCCGGCGCGGCGCAGAATTTCCACGCGAGGATGTGGGACGCGATCGTCAGCGTGTAGTGATCGTCCATCGGCGCACAGGTCGACCCGGCTCCCGGGGTCGGGGCGAAGCCACCGCTCCGGCTGATCGCGATCTCGGTGGTATCGGGGACGAATGGGTCAGAGGATGCATTCGTCGTACAACCGAATGCGAGGAGCGAGTAGGCGAGGAATCGCATGGTCCAGGTCGAGCAAGTTCATAGCCACGTCGCTGTCACGAGGTTTCGCGCGGTTATCGCGCCGGATCCTCAGTTATTCGTCGCGGCACGCCGCGAGCTCGTCGAACTCGAATCCAACGCGACGGCGCACCCGACTCCAACGTCGGATCCGTACGACCGCGAGATGCGCGCCCGGTGAGGTCGCCGGGTCGGTGGCAACAGCGTCGCCGACCGAGCGCGACGGCACGACGATCACGTTTCGCCCCGATCCCCCATGCGACATGAAGGACCTCGCGACCCACACCGGGACCTACGCGGCGGCGACGGGCCCGATCGATGTCGAGATCGCATTCGCGTGGCGCATGACGAGCGGGACGAGAACCGCGCCGCAGCCGTGGATAGCCAGTAGCCGCCACAACACGGACCGCGCTCGAGCGGTGGTCAGAGACCCACGCCGGTCTGGTCGACGCGCTGCGAGCGCGAGCTTGTTAACCGGTTAACCTAGTCCGCGCGACGGATCCGAACACAAGCCGTCCGTCGATCGTCACCTGCAGAACGCTCGCGGTCTGCACCAGCAACTCCCATTCGCTCCGGTCACTACTCGTCGCCACCGCCGGGCACTTCGGCGAAGCTGATCAGGCCGTAACGTCTCCACCCGGTGGTCATCAACCAGGTCCGAGGCAGCCAGATCCACGAGCCGTCATAGCCCGGTGGGCTCTTGAACCGCTTTCCTTCAGGACGCTCTCTCCAGCCGTCGAACGCCAGCGCACTCGAGAATGGATCGACCTTGGTCCACACATCGCCCATCCACGCCTCGCTCTTGATCCCGTGGTGGCGCCAGTTGTTGAGCACGTACGACACGCAGTTGCGGACCTCGCGCGGCGTCTTCAAGATCCGCGCGTAGTAGCGATCGGCGAACACGCTGCCGCACCGCCGCTTCCCGCGCCGAGCGCCGACCGCCGCGTTCAGCTGCTTCGCGCACGAGATCCCGAACACCTGCATCCCTTTCCAGAGGGCCTTGCGGTCCTTCGCCTCGACGATCAGGTGGATGTGGTTGCGCTGGATGCTGAAGTGGATGATCCGGAACGTGTCCTCGAGACGCAGTGTGCTGTGCCTCGCCTCGCGCACCGCTTCGAACCCTTCGTGGCAGCGCAGCGAACCGACCTCGGCGGTTGCACGCAACACGACGTGCACCGGCTGCGATGCCTTCAACGTGGGACGAACCTTGTGCGCTTCGCTCGCACGGCCCTCCGACAACTTTCGCTTCGGCCTGCCTGCGCCTTTACGAGCACCGCCTCGAAACTGGCCGTTCTTGTCCCGCTTGCGAGTCATCGGCAGCTCTTGCTGCACGTGCCGTTGGAGCGGTCGCCGACCCATGCTCCATGCTACCGGGTCCAAAAATTTGCGCAATTGAATAGCGCCGATAAATATACGAGATGCGAGAGTGCGCAGTAAATTAGTTCCTAGGCCATTCAAAGCGTTCGAACAGTGGCACGACAACTGCTCTGGCGGGCCCGTACCCGACCCGCTCCTAGAACGCGAACGCTCGGCGCGAAACGGTTTAGAGATGTCCTGACCTGGTTCGTTGACAAGCTGGAGCTGGCAAGCGACCAACCCTGTTCCTGTGGGTCAGCCGCGAGGCGAAACGCACGGGATCTCCGGGCGGCAGGCGCGCGAGAGCTCAGCAGTTCTCCAGAATGATCGCGTCAATGCCGCTGCAGAATAGCGGCGAGCTCGTTAGCGCTTGCGGCGGCGGACCAAGAACATCGCCCCGAGCCCGAGCAGGAACAGCGGCGCGCCGGCGGTGCCGGTCGTGCTGCAACCGCCGCCACCACCGCCGCTGTCTGCGCCGGGCCAGCACACACCCGACGTTCCAGTCGTCGCGAGACAGCCGAAGCCGCTCGGGCACGTATTGTTCGTCGGATTGCAACTCGAGACGCAGTACTTGTTGCCTGCGCCGTCATCGCCGCAGCTATCCGAGGCGCAGTCGCTATTGTTGACGCACGTCGAACCGAGACCACCTTGCGCTCCGGGGCCGGCGACGCAGACCTTGTTGTCGCAGACCTGGTTCGCGCCGGTGCAGTCGGAGTCCTGCGTGCACACGGTGCCGTACGCGACGTCGAGCGACGCCGTTGTCGTGTTGCCCGCGAGATCCTTCGCGGTCGCCACCAGGTGATGCGCGCCCTGGACGAGCGTCGTCGGCGCGGTCCATTTGAACGGCGATGTGGTGATGATGCCGAGCGACGTGCCATCGAGGGTGAGACCTACCGTGGCGATCGCTTGGTCGTCGGTCGCCGTCGCGGTGATCGCGAAGCCCGGCATCACCGAGGCGTTGGCTGTCGGCGCGGTGAACGCGACGGTCGGAGGTGTGGTGTCTGGCGCGGAGAGGCCGAACAGCGAAGTGATGACCTGGACTTCGTTTTGCGTCGCTCCGCCTGCCATGCAGGTATGCGTCGACGTCGTGTCGTCGCTGCCGCTGCAGGTCAGGTTGAGCGGCGATTGGCCATTCTGGCAATCGCTGCCGCAGTGCTGGCTATCCTTGAATTGACGGATGCCGTCGTACGAATTGTACGAGAGTGGGTCGGTGGCATCAACGACATGATCGAGTGCCCACGAGTGCGCGATCTCCTGTGCGGCGGTCGCGCAAATATCGTTCGCGCCGTACAGCTTGGCCTGCGCATTGTAGTAAAGGGGGTCGTTCGCAAAATCGAACACGAGCGCGTTCGCCTGGAACGTGCTGCAACCCTGGCCAACGCCCTGACATGCATAGTCCGCGACTCCGAGGATGCCTTGCTGCATCCCGAGTTGGCTACCGGTGCCGGCGACCATGATCTCGAGGTGCGGTGCCGTCCCCGGATCGACGTCTGTGATGGTCACGTTGAACCGCGAGAACGTGTTGCGCATGCACGACATGACCTTCGCCCACTCGGTCGCGCCTTTGCTGAATGCGGACAACTGCCCCTGACCAATATCGGACCAGTCGGTCTGGTTGTTAGGCGCCGCGCGTAAATAATCGAGCGGCAACTGCGGTGGATGGAATTTCGGTTTGGCGTGGACGGTTTCTGCGTTCAGATGCCCGACGTGGAACGGATTCGCAGGAAATATGAGGCGCTGGCCAG
>Ga0209511_1001806_pt1 | contig 18306 bp, 11 predicted proteins | sample SSSSmetaG_FD_184141 | JGI IMG/M metagenome (GOLD analysis project Ga0209511, IMG submission 184141) | Glacier valley bacterial and archeal communities from Borup Fiord, Nunavut, Canada, to study Microbial Dark Matter (Phase II) - ​SSSS... | ecosystem: Environmental > Aquatic > Freshwater > Ice >...
CCACAGGTAGAGGCTTATCAAGATGCCGGCCACCAGGCCCGCGTTCATGGCCCGGCTGCCCACGCGGCCGGTGAGCACCGCCAGGGTGAACGTCGCCAGGATGGGTCCGTAGAACACCGAGCCGATTTTGTTGATGGCCTCAATCACGGTGTCGGCCACGCGGCCGGCCACGGCCGCCGTGAGCATGCACACGCCCACCCAGAACAGTACGCAGAGCTGCGAGTAGCGCAGGTACTGCCGCTCGGTCAGGGGGCGCAGCTTCACCACGTAGTCCTCCATGAGCACGGCGGCCATGGCGTTGACGCTCGTGCTCAGCGAGGACATGGCGGCCGCAAAAATGGCCACCAGCACCAGCCCGATAATGCCGTTGGGCAGGTAGTGCAGGATGAAGAGCGGCAGCATCTTGTCGGGCTGTGCAGCCGGAATCAGGGCCCGGAACTCGGGGGTATGGCCCACGAACGTGCCGATGGCCAGCCCGGCCACGCAGTAGCTGAGCGTGACCATAAAGCGCACGATGCCGTTGAGCACGTACATTTTGCGCACCTCGGCCAGGCTGCGGGCGGCCAGCGTGCGCTGCACTTGGGTTTGGTCGCAGCCGTAGTAGGACGCGTAGAGCACGAAGCCCCCAAAAATCATGGGCCAGAAGCCGTAGGTATCGCCATGAAAGCCCCAGCTGTCGAAGTTGATGACCTGGGTGCGCACCGGGTCGGCGAGGCGCACAAAGTTGGCCCAGCCGCCCAGGTGCCAGAGCGCGAACCCCAGGCACACCAGGATGCCAAAAAACTTGATAAACATCTGGATGACATCGGTGTACACCACCACCTTGAGCCCGCCCTTGAGCGAGTAGAGCATGGTCACGACGCAGATGATGAGGATGGTTTCCCAGAACCGAATCTGAAATACGCTCTCCAAAATCAGGGCCACGGTGTAAACGGCCACGCCGGTGCCGAAGCTGCGGCTGAACAAGAACAGCAGGCTCACCAGCCGCCGCGTGCTGGGCCCGAAGCGCCGCTCCAGCAGCTCGTAGGCGCTCACGATGCCGGCCCGGTAAAGTATGGGCGTGAGCACGGTGCCCAGGAAAATCATGGCCAGCGGCACGGCAAACTCGAACGTGAGCCACTTCATGCCGCCGCCCTGCTTGAGCCCCACGAAGGCCGGCGCCGAAATGAAGCTGATGGCTGACAGCTGCGTGGCCATGGTGGAAAGCAGCAGCGAAAACCAGCCGAAGTCGCGGTCGCCCACAAAATAACTTTGGGCCGACTTCTGCTCCCGCATGAGGTAGCCGATGCCCAGCATCAAGCTAATGTAGAGAGTAATAACCAAGTAATCAAGCCAATTCATGCGGCAGGAGGGGGTAGGACAGAAAGGAAAAAGAAAGGCGTGGGACCGCCGGGGCAGGCGGCCCCACGCCGGCCAGCCAATGGGCCGGCTCAGCTTCGGTTCCCTACCACTTCTTCTTCGCGCAGCATGTCCAACAGCAGGGCGGCCGTCCAGGAAAACTGCTCGCCGCCAAAGCCGCCCTCGCCGGCTCCGACCTCCCGCACGGGGTCAAAATACTCGTAGAAGCCGTGCTGACGCACCAGCTCCACGGAGTCGGCCCGGACGCGGGCGGCGGCTTCCGGGAAATCGTGCTTCAGCAGGCCCCGGTAAATCAGCCAGTTGACGTTGAGCCAGACGGGGCCGCGCCAGTAGCGGCGGCGGTCGAAAGCGGGGTCAGTATAAGCCAGGGATGGGCAGAGGTAGCCCGCGCCCGCGGGCCCGGTGAAGGCCGGGCTCAGTAGCGTGTCGCGCAGGCGCGCGGCGCGCGCGGGCGGCACGGCAGCGCCGGCGAAGAGCGGCGCGATGCCCGGTGCCGAAACCGACGGCAGAAACCGTTCGCCGCGCAGGTCATAGTAGCCGTAAAGGCCCAGCTCCTCGTCCCAAAGCTTGGCGTTGAGGGCGGCGGCCGTGCGGGCGCTCCAGGCGCGGGCCTGGGCGGCTTCGGCGGACAGGCCCAGCAGCTCGGCGAGCCGGGCGAGGCTGTCGTTGGCGGCGATGAGGATGGCGTTGAAGAGCGGGTCCTGCACCAGAAACGGCAGAATTTCCTGCATTTTTGCCTCGTCATAGCCGACCTGCTTGCTCAGGTCAATGAGGTAGAGGTAGTGGTTGTAGTCTTTTTTGGTGGGGCGCATGGCCTCGTTCACGTGGCTCGTGTCGCGGCGCCGCACATCGTAAGCGGGCGGCTCGTGGGTGGCCCAGATGGCGTCCCACACGGCGCTGTTGTCGGTGCCCGACTCCCAGTTGTGGCGGATGTAGACCAAGCCCTCGCCCCGCGGGTCGCGGTCACGGTAGAGGTATTGGTGGAATTTAACGGTTTGCCGCACCGCCCCCTCGTAGAAGGCGTGGTGCGCCGCCGGGTCCGCTTCGCGCTCATAAAGCATTTCGAGCACAAAGCCCAACACTGGCGGCTGCGTGATGCCAGAGGTGCTCACGTAGCCGGGCGCGCCGGGCAGCCCGTCGGTGCCCTGAAAGTCGGAGCCCGGGAAGTAGCTTTTGGCCGCCGAGTCGTCGTGGTAGATGATGTGGGGCAGGAACCCGTTGGCCCACTGCGCTTGGAGCAAGGTTTTGATTTCGAGACGGGCGCGCCCCAGGTCGAGCCACGACCAGCCCAGGGCAATAAAGCCCGAATCCCAGAGCCACTGAAACGGGTAGAGCTGGGCCGAAGGCACCGTGAAGGCCGTGCGCCAGTTGGCGGCCAGCACCGCCGCCGCCCGTGCTTTCAGGTCGGCGTGGTCGGCCGGGCCGGGCCGGGAGGGGGAGGCAGGGGCCGTGGTCGGAGTAGCAGAAGGAGTGTTCATCGCAGAATCGTCAAGCGGAGTAAAAGCCGAATCAGATTGAAAAAGGGGGTGGGCGCGCGTGCCGACTGCTTGTTTCTCCCGGACTAGAACCGGAACGTGAGCGAGCCGGTGAGGCGGCGCGGCAGGATGGGCCGGGCGTTGTAGAAGGGGTCGGTGCGGATGGAGTTGGTATCCCCCACGCGCGGGTCGCCTTCGGTCAGGCCGCGGCTGTTGAAGGCGTTGTAGAGGTTCAGGCCGACCGTGATGCCCTGGCGGCCGCTGCTGCCCACGGCGAACGTGTAGTTGGCGCGGGCGTTGATGAGGAGATAGCCGGGCAGGTCGATGTTGTTCTGGTCGTCGGCGTAGCGCTTGCCGACGTAGTTGGCCAGTACGCCCACGTCGTAGCGCGACGTGACGTAGGAGAGGCCGCCGTTGGCTTCCACGCGGGGCTGGCGCAGCACCCAGTTGCCGCTGTAGTCGATGCGCGTGTCGTCGGCGGTGCCGATGATGCCATCGGGGCCGGCCAGCGTTTTAGCGTACTCATCGTACACCGAGTGCTGCAGGGTCAGGTTGCCGTTCACGTTCAGGCCACCGATAATCTGGTAGGCGGCGGCCAGCTCAGTGCCGTAGGACGTGGTGGAGCCCACGGCCCGCGTGATTTCGCGCAGTACCCCATCAGAACCGGCTTCAATGTCGGCCTGCAGGCGATTTTTGATGGTGTTGTAGAAAAACGCCGCGGTACCCGAAAAGCGGCCGGCCCCGTATTTCAGGCCCGCCTCGCCCTGATACACCGTCTCGTTGGAGCTGGGCAGCGATTGCACGAAGTTGCCGTTGGCGTCGCGGGCGATGTTACCGAAGGTGCGCAGCTCGGGAAAATAAATGCCGCGGGTGGCGGAGGCATACACGTTCAGGCTGTTGCCGACCTGGTAGTTGGCCCCAGCCACGAGCGAGTAGTCGCGAAAGTTGACTTCGCGGTGCGTGGTGCGGCCGGTGAGCGAGCGATAGGTGGCATCGGCCAGGCTCGTGGCGCCGGGGATGGGCAGCGTCGCGGAGCTTTCCACGTCGATGAGGCCCTGCTGCCAGTCGTAGCGGGCACCCAGGTCAAGGCGCAAGGCGCCAGTCTTCATCTCGTCGCCCAGGTACAGGGCGCCGCGGTTAGCTTCGAAGGTGCTGAAGGTGCGGCTGGCCACGTTTTGGCGGAAGCCGTCGCGGGTCACGTTTACGGTCCCGGTGGGGGTGGTGGCGCGCAGGTTCACCAAGCGCGGTTGGTTGGCAAAGTCGAGCAGCACACCGGTGCCGGTTTCATCCTGCAACTGCCGAGTGCTCGCCCCAAACACGCCAAAGGTGAGGTTGTGCTCCAGGGCGCCGGTGGCGAGCTGCTTGGTCAGGCGCGTATCGATGGAGAGGTCGCTCAGCGGCCGGTTGCGCAAAACAATGGCCTCCTCCGTAACGAAGGTGCGCCCGTCGTTGGCATCGTTGCCGGCCAGGCGTAGGGGCTGGCCGTTGTCGGCGTAGGCGTAGGTGGCGGCCGTGCTGGTGGGCACGCGCAGCTTAGCGTAGTCCCCGATTTCGTAAGTTTTGCCGGGCGAAAACAAGTCGAAGGTGTGGTCGAAGCGCGAGAGACGGGCGCGGGCCTGCACCGTAAACTGATTACCCAGTTCTTTGACCAGCTCGACCATCACCGACTGCCCCCGTGCGGTTACGCCCTGGCCGATATTGCCCTGGACGGTGCCCACGGGGGTAGGAAGCCCGAAGCTGCCGGCGCTGGGCGTGTTGAAGGTACGGATGGGGTTGCCGTCGTTGCCGGTGGCCGCGGTGGTCGTGTTGCGGGCCAGCGGGATGGGCAGGTAGAACTGGGCTGCGTCGTCGATGGCCCGGAAGTAGAAGCTCACATAACCGCCCTCCAACTCGCGGGTCACATTGCCGCGCAGCTGATAGCCCTTCGAATTCAGGCCCGTGGGCAGGGGACCCTGGTCGTAGCGCGTCCAGCCGCTGAGGTTGTACTTCCAGTGCTCGCCGGCCGGGCCGCCGTGGTTGAAATCGAGCCGGTAGAGGTTATACTGCCCGCCCGAGAGCCGCACGGTGGTTTCGGATTCCGCGCCGCCCTTCTTGCTCAGGTAGTTGAACACGCCCAGCGGCGAGCCCATCCCAAACAGCACGGCCGAGCCGCCCCGGGCAAATTCCAGGTTGGCCACGCCCAAATCGGGCCGGAAAAACACGTCCTGCGCCGAGGAAGTGAGGTAGCCCGTGGCCTGCACCGGCATGCCGTCTTCTTCCAGCGGCGTGTACTTGTACTGGCCACCCGAGGGCAAGCCGCGCACAAAGATGTTGGAGGCCACTTCGCCGCCGCCGCCCTCGGCGTGCACGCCAGGAATGAAGCGCAGGATGTCAGCCTGCGAGTTGGGCGCGGTGGCCTGAATCTGGCGGGCGTTGAGCTGGGTGAGCGAGCCGGTCGTTTCGCGCTGCACCCGGCCGGAGCCGCCGGTGCCGGTCACCACCACCTGGTCGAGGTTGAAGGCATCGGGGCTGAGGCGGAAGTTGAGGACCACGTCGCCGCCGCCGAGCGTAACGGCCTGCTCGGCCCGCTTGTAGCCCACGTACGACGCCGCCACTTGGGCCGGCCCTTGCTGGTCGGTCCGCAGCTCAAAGTTGCCGTTGGCATCGCTCGACGCGCCGACGCTGGTACCCTTGAGCAGCACCGTAACGCCGGGAAGGGCCTGGTCCTGCTGGTCGGTGACGCGCCCGCTGAGGCGGGTGGTCTGGGCCTGGGCCGCGCCGCTCAGCAGCCCGGCCACCAGAAAGAGTAAAACATGTCGCATATTGGGGGGTGAGAAAATGGAAAGAAGAAACGGCGGTTACCAAAATGGAGCGCGTTGACTAGCGCAACCCGTGTACTGGGCAGCTCGGTGAACGTCCGCGGGCCAAACCGCGGGGAGTTGACGGCCAGCAGGTTGCGGGCTGGGTCGCCTCTGCGCTGTTGCCGTTGCCGCCCGCAACAGATTGGGGCGACTGGCCCACGCCGGATGACGCGCGGCGCGCGGCCAGGTTTGTGGCAGCGCCCTCAGCAACGGCGAGCAAAGGTTGAGGCGACATCGACCGAAAAAAAAGTTTTCGTGATAAAATTTGTCGTTGATTTACAGTAGTTTAACTCGCAACCGATAACGTAACCGATTACGCCCGCATGAAAAAATCTCCGCCGCGCCTCAAGGATATTGCCCTGCGCCTGGGCGTGTCGACGGCCACCGTGTCGCGTGCCCTGCGCGACCGGCCCGACATCAGCGCGTCGCTGCGGGACAAGGTGCACACCCTGGCCCGGGAGCTGCACTACCAGCCCAATGTGTTTGCCCGGCAGTTCAAGGCCCAGCGCCACTACTGCCTGGGCGTGGTAATGCCGCACGTGGTGCACCAGTACATGTCACAGATGCTCAGCGGTATCCTGAGAGAAGCCGCGGCTCACGACTATCAGGTGCTGGTGTGCGAAACCAACCACGACTACGCCCGCGAAGTACACCTGGTGGACCAGCTGGCCGCCGGCACCGTGGACGGCCTGCTGCTGTGCGTGGGTAACAACACCCGCGACTACGCCCACCTCACCCGCCTGCGGCACAACGGCATGCCCTTCGTGCTGTTCGACAAAGACATCAGCCGCCCCGACGCGCCCCGCGTGGTGGTGGATGACTTCACTGGTGCCTTTAATGCGGTCGAACACCTCGTGGAGCAAGGCTACCGGCACATCGCGCACGTGCAGGACAACTTGGTGGGCCACGCCTCGCAAAAGCGCCTGAAGGGCTATTATTCGGCTCTCAAAAAGCACGGCCTGCCCAAAGACCCCGCCTTGGTGGTGCAGGTCGACGAGGTGTCCATCGCTAACGGCCGCTACGTCACCGAGCGCCTACTCAAAACCCACCCGCGCGTCGACGCGGTGTTTGCCATCACCGACGAGCTGGCCATCGGCGTGCTGCAAGCAGCCGAGTGCCTCGGACTGCGCGTGCCCCTGGAGCTGGGTGTCGTGGGCTTCAGCAATTGGCAAATTGGCGAAGTTGTGCGCCCCACTCTCACCACCGTGTCCCAACCGGGTGCCGAACTCGGCCTCACGGCCACGCGCCTGCTGCTGCAATGCGTGGAGCAGCCGGGACGCTTTGGCGACGATTTTCCCACCAAAATATTGAAAACCAAGCTAATAATCCGGGATTCTTCGCGACGCCTGCCGCCTACTGATTGACGCGGGGCCGGGCCTATCCTGCCTGACCGGCCGCCGCGTAGAGCCGGTCCATCACGTTTTGTAGCTGGGCGCCCTCCGTGGCCGTGCGGATGGTCGAGGGCCGGCCGTCACAAGCGCCCAAGAAAGCCACCGTGTTGGCCAGCTGCCGGTCGGCAGGCGGCAGGAACGGGAACTGAAAGTCGGCCAGCTCGCCGGCCACTTCCGCGTGCAAGACCAGCGGGAAAAGGGTGGCGTCGAAGCCCGAAGGGTTTGGCCGTGATTGCTGCGTGTTCCGGGCCCGACTCGGGCGCCCGCTGTTGGTGTTCAGCACGGGGCTGTAGCGGCTTGACACGTCCCGCACCGCGTAGTCGCGGCCGGCGGTCGCGCTGCTGAGTCGGAGCTGGTTGCCGGCGATGGTGACACTGCCGGGACCGCTGGTTTCCACCTCCGTCCAGCCTTTGCCTACGGTCGGGCTGTTGGCGCGGTTGAAGTCGTCGAGTAGTGCGAGGCCCTGGCCGTAAGCATGGTGCCAGTCGAAGCCGATTAGCAGCCAAATGACCAATACGCGGGAAAAGAACGGTATGTGTAGCGGAGCCGGGAAGAGTCTGTAGAGGTCGGGCACCGAGATTCACTCCAATCGGGCGGCATGTTATTATTTACCAAACAAATGCCCAAAACCAGGCGAAATGAAGGCGTTCTCACATTAAAGTAATCGTCTGCCAGTCAAAAGATTAGTTTTAATCTAGAGATAGTTGATTTATGTTAATCGGCCGAGAACTGCATCTTGTGGATAGCCGCTATCCCACGTTTCATTTCTAAAAGATGTTATCTTTAACAACTTTTAGAAATGAACTACTTAGCTGTCCGTTCCCACTTCGCTGCTCAAGGCCTCGTCTCCAGCTATGAGTTGCGCCAGGCCTTCCCCGACTTCGATAAGCGCCGCTTGGTCGAGTGGCAAGCCCGTGGCTACCTCCAGCGCATCGTCAACCGCTGGTATCGCTTCACTGAAACGCCCGTGGATGAGCCCCTGCTGTGGTTCACCGCTAACCGCATCTACCAGCCTGCTTATCTGTCTCTGGAAACGGCCCTCTCCTACCACGGCCTCATTCCCGAAGGCGTGTACACGCTCACTTCCGTGAGCCCGCGCAAAACCCAGGAGTACCACACGCCCATCGGCACGTTCCGCTACCAGCACCTGCTGCCGCGCCTGTACTTCGGCTACGAAGTGCTGCGGCCCGTCGGCAACCGGCCCGTGCTCATGGCCGACCTTGAAAAGACCCTGCTCGACTATTGCTACCTGCACCCGGAGTTGCGCACCGCTGACGACTTCGCCGGCCTGCGTCTTAACACTGACGTGCTGCAAGCCAAGCTCAACCCCGCCCGCCTCGCCGACTACCAAACCCTGTTCGCCCACCAGCGCCTCAATCAACGCATTCAGACCCTGCTTTCCCTTCTACCAGCTCATGCTTAGCCTCGCCCAGATTCAGGCCCAATATCCGGCCGCGCTCCAACCGTTCAGCCGCTTCATCCTGCGCGAGTACCTCCAGCACAAGTTGCTCCAGCTTATCTACGACAGCCCGCTGGCCAACCGTTTCTTCTTCCTCGGCGGTACCTGTCTGCGCATCGTACACGGCAACAGCCGCTTTTCCGAAGACCTCGATTTCGATAACACCGGCGTTACTGCCGCCGAGTTCGGCGAATTGGCCGCCATCGTCGTCCGCGGCCTGGAGCTGGAAGGCTACGAAGTCGAGATGAGGCTCGTGCTCAAAGATGCTTACCACTGCCACGTTCGTTTTCCCGAGTTGCTGTTCAAAACGGGGCTGAGTGGTCACCGCGAGGAGCGCATCCTTATCCAGCTCGACACCGAGCCCCAGCATTTTGCCTTCGAGCCGGTCCCCTACCTGCTCAACCGCTTCGACATTTTCACTCAAATTCAGACCACACCCCCCGACCTGTTGTTGGCCCAGAAGTTCTACGCCATTCTTAACCGCGTCCGCAACAAAGGCCGCGACTTCTACGATGCCGTATTTCTGCTCGGCCGCCAAGTCCGGCCCAACTACGCCTATCTCGCCCAAAAGCGCGGCATAGAACCCCCCGCCGACCTCAAAGCCCAGTTGCTGGCCCACTGCCAAACTCTTAACATGCAGGCCATGGCCGACGACGTGCGTCCCTTCCTTTTCAACCCTCGCGAGGACCGTCTGGTCATCCTGTTCCCCGAATATATTCAGCAGGTACTAAGCTGAGTAAGCTTCACATTATTTTTTGTGTTACCTATGTTATGCGTATTATCGTATTTAAGGGAAAGTTTTCGAGAAGCTCCCTGGTGAACGTTGTTTTGTACCTCTTAGGTGAATTGACCAGGAAAATTGGTACACACTCACGCACGGAACTTAGACAGATTATTAAGCAATTGCACTTAGAATTTGTGTACCTGTTTTCTTGGTCAATTCACTTAGGTGCTAAGCAATCGCGGTTTGGGAGTCTGAAGCAGTCGTTCTTTAGCATCTTCTGTAAAGTCGCATTGGGTAGGCTCAGTGGGTAAAGTCGTTGGCTGGTGAGGCATATGAACCTTACGGGATGATTGGTCTTTTCATCAAGACACTGCATGTACCAGTCGATTTTGCTGGGTGCTTAACTTAATCAACTCAGCATTAGTCCGGCTGTTGCCGACGGCCCCGTTGGATACGCTCTCGCCGGAGCTGCTCCAGCTCGCGGGTCTGAGCCGGTCGGGGGGGCCGGTTTCGTTGTGGCAAAGAGCAAGTCAAGGGCTTCTTGTAAGGCTTGCTTTTGCGAGTAAGTGTAATCGCCCTGAGACCGACGAGCATGCACGAAATCCCGCAGTTGCTCCAAATGCCCCCGGCTCAGTACAAAAGTCTGCCTCACTTTCTCTGCTTCTACGTCAAGTGAAGCGTCATTAGACTCTATCGGAGTGTTTCTAGTATTACCTGGATGAGAATCATTACTCACCTTACCTTTATTATTAGGTCACTATAGTTGCTGTTATTACCCCTATCAGAAGTATTCTTAATGTTCCTTGAGTTACGCGGGGAGGGCGTTCTTCCAACCGCTGGCTGTAACCATCGCGTTATACTGCACCACCAAAGGGTTAGCGCTAAGAAAGACAAGAAGTTGCATATAGCCGGCGGGAGAGGATGAACAGGCCAAAGATAAGAAAAACCGCCTATTTCCCCACAATCTTTTTCAACTGTGGGGATATGTGCTTGCAATAAATTGTTTATCAATACGTTATGAGGACCGTAAACTAGTATAAACTATACAAAAAAAGGAAACTGCTAGTTTACTTTAGCAGTTTCCTTTTTTTTGTTAGCTAGTTGGTCAGTTAACAGTTGTCCATCAAAGGGAACTTGCGTCAAGTAAGAAACCGGGGGGCGACCCCATTTTTGTGGGGGAATGCGCTTCGCTTGCTGAAGAACATGTGATTCTAGCATTTGAAGGGGTTTTTATAAGTACTAAACTCAAGGAGGTCGTTGTTCATGCCCCCACAAAAATGGGGTCATTGGGCTTAAATCGGAGTTGGGTTGGACTCAGAAAGTCTCTATGTATCATAATTTGGTTGCTTTAACTTGATAGTCAGCTATTTACGACCTAAAAGACAGGACTGAGCTATAGTGACCCCATTTTTGTGGGGGTATGTATTGTTTGGTCTGAAAATGGGTCTGGTGAATCCCAGCGTTGTTGTATCTGGTCGGATGTGGGCATATCCCCACAAAAATAGGGTCATTCCTCCGGCTAAGGTTGCGGCAAGTGAGTTTCGGCAGGCACTATATCCAGTCACCAAATGGGTGACTCAGTAAAGTGGTATGCAGTGACCCGATGAACTGCTCTGGTAACTGAAACGGGTGCAACCTGCTAAAAATATATTAATACTATACTTTTTTTACATGGTCTTGAAGTCGTTGTTCCGCTGCTGGAGTCTCAACAGTGACTCATGATTTTTTTACATCTTGAATGGGGATTTTTTTAGCAGAAGAGTAATATTTGGTCATTGTATAATTGGCCTTGGTTAAAAGTTTGGTACAGATGTTACATGCCGGGCCTTTACATCCACGCCTGGGTACTAGAAAAGCCGTCAGAAGCAGCCACTGGGTACTTTAGTAACGAACACGGGTTTCGAACACCGAATTTTGCCGGGCTAAAAACTGGCAGGGGAAGGGGGTAACGGGTACCCAACAACGCCTGTTTTTGTGCTTTATGCTTGCTTATCAGCTCTCTAGGCAAAGTGATGTGTCCGTGCCAAACTTTTAACCAAAGCCAACGATTGAGAGCAAGTCCCGGACTTATTTTTTATCGGCCGGGTGCTGCTCAAAAAAGCCTACCTGACGCAAGAAGGCAACTTGGTCAAAATACGTTGATTCGGTCGTGATTTTGCCATTTTTCACCGTGAAAACCGCGCAGTTTTGCAGAGTGTATGTTTTGCCGGTCATGTAATCGGGCTCGCCGTTCTCGGGCTTGGTCATAGTGCCGGTCGAGCGGTATTCCACCGTCACGGCCTGGGGGGCCACCACTACATTGGTGACGGTGTAACGCAAATCCGGCGACGTGGCGAAGTAGCGCCCGTAGGCCGCCTGCACGGCGGCCCCGCCTGTATGCACGCCTTCCCAACTGGGCGAGCGCACGGCCGCGTCCGCCGCGTACTGCCTGGCCAGCCCGTTGAGGTCGTGGCGGTTGAGCAGGTCGAAATGCGCCCGTACCACCGCTTCTGGCGCGAGCAGTGCTTGTTGCGCCGCCGCCTGCCGTCCCGGCACAAGGACCAGCACCACAACTATAAAAAATGGGCAGAACTTCCAGGTAAAACGCATGGCCGTAGGTGCAGTAGTGAAGCAACGAATGTACAAAAAAGCCTCGTCGGCAGCGGTGGCTGGTCGGACGTTAGCCCGATGCCGTGGAGGTTAGCGCTACGGCTTGACCCTGGGGGCACTCACCAGAGAATAGGAAGCCGCTGAAAACAAATCAACTACAAGTTCAAATGCGGCTTTCGGACCAAACTTTTAACCAAGACCGTTATCCCGAAGCACGGGGTATTAATTTGCGGCTGCATTAGGTGAAAATACTGCTTCCTTTCCCACAGTTTCCCCTCCGCATCATCCTACCATCACCTTATTCGGTTCGCACGCACGGGGTGCTTGGCCTGGTGGCAGCGGTTGTTATCGGCGGCCTCCTGCGGCTGGTGGTCGGACTGGAGCCGGTGGGCTGGCTGGCGTGGCTGGTACCAGGACTGCTGTTGGGGCTGGCGCTGCGTATAAAAGGCCGCAACCCGCGCCCGCTGGTCGCGCTGGCGGCCGCGGTGGGCACCAGCGTCAATTTTCCCTATTATGGCGTGGTCATGCCGGGGCTGGCGGCGGTGGCGGTCGTAGCCGCCCAGACGATGCTGTGGGTGTTCCTGATTGCAGCCACCCGGCGCTTGGTCGTGCGCTACCAAGCCGGGTGGACGGTGCTTGTGTACCCGGTGCTGTGGGTGGCAGTCGATACGCTGATGGCCGCGCTGCTGCCCGATGGCAACTGGGCCAGTCTGGCCTATTCGCAGGCAGATTGCCTGCCCCTGTTGCAGGTAACTGCCCTGTTGGGCGTGCCGGGCCTGCTGTTTCTGCTCACGCTCGGGTCCTCGGCGCTGGCGTTGGCGCTGGCCTATGGCACCCGGCTGCGCGGGGCCTGGTGGGCGTACGGGGCAACGGCCGCGTTGGTGGTGGCCGCGCTGGGCTACGGCGAACGGCGGCTGCAACGCCCCGTGGCGGGGCCGGAGGTGACGTTTGGCTTGGCGGCTATCGACGATGCCATCGGCCCGCACGCTTCGGCAGCTTACACGGCGGGCATCCTGCACCAATACGAAGCGCACGTAGCCACCTTGGCCGCACAGGGGGCCCGGGTAGTGGTGCTGCCCGAAAAAATCGGGGGACTGCTCACGCCCGCGCAGGCGCAGCGGTGGCAGCGGCAGTTCAGCGGCTGGGCCGCCCACTACCGGGTGTGGCTGGAGGCGGGTGTCGGGGTCGATACCGGCCAACAGCGCCTCAACCTGGAGTGGCTGTTTACGCCAGCCGGCACCCTAACGACCCCGTACCAAAAACACTACCTGGCCCCGCCCGAGCGGGAATTCGCGCCGGGGAAAGCGTACGCCATCCATTCCATTGCGGGGCAGTCCTACGGCTTGGCCATTTGCAAAGACATGCACTTTGCCGCGCTGGGCCGGGCCTACGGTGCCCGGCAGGTAAGCGCCATGCTGGTGCCCGCCTGGGACTTTTACGTCGATAGGTGGATGGAAGCCCGCATGACGACGACGCGGGGAGTAGAAAATGGCTACACGGTCGTGCGGGCCTCCCGCGAGGGGCTGCTGACGGTGAGCGATGCCTACGGCCACATCCTCGCCGAACAACCCAGCCGCCCGCTTCCTGGCCAGCAACTGCTGGTCAGGGTCCCCATAGCCGCCCCGGTGCCTACGCTCTACACCCGCATCGGCGACGTGCTGGGCTGGCTGTGCGTAGCGGTTAGCGCGGTTTTGTTGGCAATTGGCCGCCGGTCACCGGGGAAGCAGCTGACAGCTACACGCGCAGAGGAACCCAAGAGAAGAGACAACAAGGCTCCGGCAGCGAAATAATTCAGGAGATGCCCTCCCGTCGGTGTGGGAAAGGATAGCCTATTCTACATCTTGGCCTTGGTTAAAAGTTTGGTCCAAACGTTAAACGAGCTGCTGGGTACCGGCGGCGTGCTTGCCTGCGAAGCTGACGGAGGGTTCTTATGAAGCACCAGTAGGCCCAGAAAGGCATCCCTATTGAGCCGGCCTCTGCTACCCCCTGGGTTTACCGGCTGAGAGAGCTTATTTCCTCCCCCCGTCCGCTTGCCCCACTGGCAGCAGGCGGCGGCCCCCGTTGTGCGCCTGCCTACCTGTCTAGCTCAGAGAAGACCAACGCCTCGCGAACAGCGAAGCTTTTTACCTTTGTAAGCAAGTTTTTAACCTTTATGGCTGAGCAGATGAAGAAAATTGGGTTAGTCGGCGGGATTAGCTGGGTGTCCACGCTGGACTATTACAGGCTTATCAACGAAGACGTTAATCGCCGATTGGGCGGGCTGCACTTTGCCGAATGCCTGCTCTACTCCCTCAACTTTGCCGACGTGCAGGCCGTAACCTGGGAAAATGCCTACGGGCTGCTGTGGGAGGCATGTGCCAGCCTGAAACGGGGCAACGCCGAAGCCATCGCGCTGTGCGCGAATACGGCTCATTTGTTTGCCGACCGGCTGGAAGCGGAGTTGCACCTGCCGTTCGTGCACATCGCAACGGAAACGGCCAAAGTCTTACGGCACGAAGGCCACACCACGATTGGGCTGCTGGGCACAAAATTCACGATGGAAATGCCCTTCTATCGCGACCGATTGGCCACCTTCGGTATAAACATGCTGACGCCGCCAACGCAGGCCACGCGCGACTACGTGCAGTTTACCGTGAAGGAGGAATTGGGCCGAGGGCTGCTAAAGCCGGAAACAAAAGCGCGCTACGTGGCCATTGCGCAGGAACTTGTGAGCAGCGGGGCTACGGCCATCGTGCTGGGCTGTACGGAGATTCCCCTGCTGATTAGTCAAGCCGATTTTTCCGTGCCGGTGTTCGATACGGTAAAAATTCACTCGGATGCCATTGTGGACTACATGGTGTCGTAAGTTGCTTCGCTACTTCCTACAGATAGTCCAAAACGTAATTGTGTGCTGGAATTGCTTGTATCTCAGCCAGTATTTATTCCAGACCCCGGCGGCCGAGTGCCAGTCGGTGGCCGATGCCATCGCCGCCAGCTCGCCCGTGAGCTGGCAGCATATTAACCCGCACGGCGAATTCGACTTTTTCGACTAAGCCCTGAAAGACTCGCTCCGCTTCGATGTGGAAGCGCTATTCGCCTTTAACTGGGAGCCTCAAGCGGCCCCACCCGTTTAACTTTTGTGCCAAACTTTTAAAAGGCCAATAGTGTCCGGGTCGCCAGGCCGTGGCCCCTGCCGGACTCAGGGGCCTGCCCCGCGCCCGGTAGGGGCCACGACAATAATAGATAAAGGGTGACCCGCTAAAACCCTAGCTGCGGTGGGCTACCCGGCGCGCGGCTTCGCTGGGCGCGTAGCCGAATTGCCGCGAGAAGCTGGTCGAGAAGTTGGACGGGTTCGAATAGCCGACCTGGTAAGCGGCTTCGGCCACGGTAACCGCGCCGGCGGCCAGCAGCTCGTGGGCGCGGTTGAGGCGCACGAAGCGGATGAAGTCGCCGGGGGCCTGGCCGGTGAGGGCCTTGAGCTTGCGGTGGAACTGGGTGCGGCTCAGCGCCAGCTCGCGGCTCAAGCCTTCCACGCCCAGGGTTTCATCATCCAGGGCCGCTTCGACGGCCCGCCGTACCCGGTCCAGGAAAGCTTCTTCCATCGTGGGTGGGCGCGTGGGCGGGGCCGGGTCGGCGAGGCCGCGGCGGTAGGTGGCCTGTAATTGCTGGCGGCCGAGGATGAGGTTGCGCAGCTGGGCCAGCAGCTCGTCGCGCCGGAAGGGCTTGGTCAGGTAGGCATCGGCCCCGTAATCGAGGCCCTGCACCCGACTGGGCAGGTCGGCGCGGGCCGTGAGCAGCACCACCGGGATGTGGCTCGTGCGCTCGTCCTGCTTCAGCGCCCGGCACACGCCGTAGCCATCGAGGCGGGGCATCATGGCATCGCTGAGCACCAAATCCGGTAAGTGCTCGCGGGCGGCGGCCACGCCCGCCTCGCCGTGGGCGGCTTCGAGCAATTGGTAATCGGCCCCCAGCACGGCCCGCAGGTAAGCCCGCATGTCGGCATTATCCTCCACCAGCAGCACCAGCGGCGCATCGGCCGCCGGCTGGGCCACGGGCGCGTCGGCGGCGACGGTGGCCGGGGACCAGACTTCGGCGGCGGCTTCGGCGGGCGTGGACAGTTCCGGGCTGCCCGCCGGGGCGAGGGGCAGCGGCAAGCGGACGACGGCGGTGGTGCCCCGGCCCGGCTCGCTGGCGAGTTCGAGGGTGCCGCCGTGCAGCTCGACCAGCTCCTTGCTCAGGGCCAGGCCGATGCCGGAGCCTTCGTGCTCGCGGGTGGTCGAAGCATCGGCCTGGTAGAAGCGGTCGAAGACGTGCGGCAAGTGGGCCGCCGCGATGCCCCGGCCGGTGTCGCGCACCGTCAGCTCCAGACGGGCGGGGGCGGCCGCTTCGACCCAGCGCAGGCCCACGGCTACCTCGCCCGCGCTGGGCGTAAACTTAAAGGCATTTGAGAGCAGGTTGAGGATGACCTTTTCCAGCTTATCGCCATCGAACGCCACCCAGAGCGCGGGCCGGTCGGTCTCGAACGAGTAGGCGATGCCGCGCTGCTCGGCCAGCGACTCGAACGCGCCGGCCAGCCCGCGCACGAAGCCCACGGCCTCGCCCGGCGCGGGGTGGAGCAGCTGCTGGCCGGCTTCGAGGCGACTCAGGTCGAGGAGCTGGTTGATGAGGTAGAGCAGGCGCTGGGCGTTGCGCTGAATCAGCCCGGCCTGCTGGCGGGTGGCCGGGTCCTGGGTGTCGGCCAGCAGGTGCTCGGCCGGCCCCAGCATGAGCGTGAGCGGGGTGCGAAACTCGTGGGTAAGGTTGGTGAAGAAGCGCGTCTTTTCCTGGTCGAGGGTCCGCAGCTGGTCGGCCTGGGCGCTTATCTCGTCGCGCTGCGCCGCCAGGGTCTGGTTCTGCTGGCTGATTTCTTCGGTGCGGACCCCCACGGTGGCTTCGAGGCGCTCGTTCTGGGCGTTCACGAGCTGGCGGCGCTCGGTTTCGCGGGCCAGCGCCTGGGCCGAGAGCTGCTCCACCTGCCGCAGCTGCGCTTCCAGCGCCCGGCGCGTGGTGGCAAAGTCGCGGGCCAGGTACACCGACATGCACACCGGCAGCAATAAAAAGCCGAATTGCATGGTGAGAGCATGGGCCGGCGAAGAGCCGGGAGGCCAGAGGTGGAACACGTCGTACGTCGCAAACACCTGCACCAGTATAGTAGACAGCACACCCAGCGCCACCAGCCCGATGCCGGGCTGCCGCCGCCGCAAGGCGCGGACCAGCACCCGCAGCATATCAAACCACGGCAGCACAAAAATGACCAGCAACAAGGGCTGCTGGGGCCACTCCTGCGCCTGGCTGGCGGGGTGCCAGAGCCACAAGCCCACCTGCACCGCGCGCAATTCCAGCATCAGCGCCAGCCAGCGCCAGGGCAGGTAGCCCTCACACACCGAGTAGAGGAAGGCCAGCAGCAAAATGGTGTTGAGCAGGGTTCCGACCTCGAAGCCCAACTGGAGACCCATCAGCAAAGCCACGTCCATTTCCGTGGCGCGGAAATACACGAGCAGGCTGGTAGCTGTGAGCATACCCGCGTAGAGGCTGAAGTAGAGGTTGGCCCGCCGGGGCCGGTAAAACAGGAACAGGAAGAAGTGCAGCAGCGCCAGCACCCCGGTTCCCGTGATGTTTATCAGGTGCAGCGAGCGCAGGCGCATGACGCGCATCTGCTCGGCCTGTAGGCGCCCGGCCGGGGCCACGCGCAGGGAAAAGCCGCCCTGGGGCGGCGGCCACGCCCCAAAACGGGCGTAGCGCACGGCCAGCAGGTGCGGCCCGGCAGTGCGCAGCATAAATGGCAGCGCGAGGTAGCGTGGCTCCAGGCCCCGCGTTGTCTGGGCCGAGGTGCCTACGGTGCCGAAGCTGCCCAGCAACTGCCCATCAAGATAGATTTCCGAAGCTCCTTTCTGCAACATATTCAGCGCCAGCGCCTGACCCAGCAGGGCCGAGTCGAGGGTAAAGCGCAGCCGAAAGCAGCCGGTGCCGCGCCAGCCGGGCGGCTCTTGGTCCACCAGGAAATCGGGGTCGGTCAGCAGCCAGCCTTGGTCGTTGGTGGCGGGGCTGGCCCAGCCCGCCGGCTGGCCCGGCTGGTAGCGCCAGCGGACGCGGCCGTCGAGGCGCTGCGGAGCGGGTGAGCGGACCAGCGCCGCCCGCAGGGTCAGCCGGGCGCTGTCGGGCGAGGCCGCCGCGATGGTCGCCCGCCCGGGGTGGGGCGGGCGGTGGTCGTCGGCGCGCGCGGCCCGGCCGCCCAGCAGGCCGCTAACGACAACGAGCAAACCCAGCCAACGGCGCATTCGCGGGAGCAAGTAAGCCGGCTGGTTGGCCGGCATTCGGTGCCCAATATACTGCGGACAGCTTGAATGCAAGCGCGGAAGTAGCCGAAAAGGCCGCGTTCCGGGGCGGCGGGCATGGGCGAAAACGACCGGCGGCCCGGACCTTTTTCGCCCGCGCCCGCCGCCCCGAAACC
>Ga0209511_1001810_pt1 | contig 18282 bp, 17 predicted proteins | sample SSSSmetaG_FD_184141 | JGI IMG/M metagenome (GOLD analysis project Ga0209511, IMG submission 184141) | Glacier valley bacterial and archeal communities from Borup Fiord, Nunavut, Canada, to study Microbial Dark Matter (Phase II) - ​SSSS... | ecosystem: Environmental > Aquatic > Freshwater > Ice >...
GGCTTCCTTGGTGGTGCGATCGGTTCTGGCTCGGCATTTATCATTGGAACGGTTGCAAATCCGCTGATTTCAAAAGCGCTCGATATCGGCGATATTTCGCTACTGAAGTTTGCGCCGCTACAAATCGCTATCGTGATTATTGGACTCGTTCTGATCTCGGTTGGCGCTGGTATTCTTCCTGCGCGCAAGGCATCACGCCTCGACCCAATCGAAGCGCTTCGTACCGAATAGGGCATCTGGTACAATAGTCATATGTTAGATATCCGCTTTATCAAAGAGAATCCCGAGCTTGTTCAAGATCACGCCCAAAAAAAGGGTTACAAAGTAAATATTACCGAGCTTTTGGATCTCTATTCAAAAGCGGTTGAAATGGGCCAAAAGCAGGATCTGCTTCGTGAAGAAAAAAATGCCCTCGCTGGTAATAAATCTGGTGGCCGTCCTTCTGATGAGGTTATCGAACGCGGCCGGGCGATTCGTGACGAGATTCAACAAAACGACGAAGCCTTTTTGGTTGCGACGCAAGCCTACCAAGATATGCTCTGGCAAATACCGAATGTCATGCAAGCCGACGTGCCAATCGGTGGTGAAGAAGATAGCGTCGAAATCAAGAAGTGGGGCGAGCAGACAACTGGTGCTATCGATCACCTTGATTTTGCAACTCGTCGTGACTGGGTTGATTTTGAACGTGGCGCCAAAGTCGCCGGCGCAAAGTTCTATTACCTCAAAGGCGATTTAGCGCTACTCGAAAATGCGATTACGCAATTCGCACTGCACCTAGTGCTGTCAAAGGGCTTTACTTACCTGACGGTCCCAGCACTTGTGAACACCAAGACGGCGACCGGAACTGGCTTTACGCCACGTAGCAGCACACAAAGTGATGAGTACTTTATCGAAGGCGAAGACCTGACATTGATCGCAACGGCTGAAATTCCTATCACTGGCTATCACGCTGACGAAATTATCGACGAAGCCAAACTACCATTATTCTACGTTGGCTATAGCCCCTCATTTCGTAAAGAAGCGGGGACATACGGCAAGCACGCTCGGGGACTTTTCCGTGTACACCAATTCAATAAATTGGAAATGTACGCCTTTACGACACCCGAGCAAAGCGTCGAAGTACACGAGAAAATCCTCGCCATCGAAGAAGAGATCTGGCAAGCCATCGGTATTCCGTACCATGTGATTAATATAGCCAGCGGTGACCTCGGTGCACCAGCTACAAAGAAGTATGACTTAGAGTACTGGTCGCCTGTTGATGACATCTACCGAGAATTAACGAGTGCGTCAAACTGTACCGACTTCCAGGCGCGTAACCTCAACATTCGTGTTCGTCGAACCGAGTCGAGCAAGGTAGAAGTGCTACATACCCTTAATGGAACTGCTGTCTCGTTAGCGCGCTCACTGGTCGCTATCCTTGAACACTATCAAAATCCTGACGGAACCTTGCGTGTGCCAGCAGTGCTGCAGCCGTACATGGGCGGCCGCGAAGTCTTATAGACCCCGAGCAATGCTGTAGCCTAATGCCTGTAGTCACTTTAAGAACCTGCCTCGCTCAAGGTATTTGTTGGATCCGCGCCAGCAAATACTCCGGCTGCGGATGTTTATTAAAGTAACCACAGGCACTTCCCAGTATCAGGGAGTATAATAAGGCTATCAACAACTGACGATTCACATACGAACGGAGGGTAAGATGATAGCATCAATTGATATCACCGGTGTCAAATATAATGCAGGGGACCAAGTCCAGAAATATGTTATGCGGAAAATCGCAAAACTTGATAGGTACTTGCCACGGCATGCCCGAAAAAGTGTTACCGCAGATGTGAAACTGAAACAGGTCAATCGTGACCACGGCAACAAATATGAAGCCGAGATTATCATCACCGTTCCAGATAAACGTCTCACGGCGAAAGACTCAACCGTGAATATGTTCGCCGCTATCGACATCGTCGAAGCGAAGCTTATTAACCAAATGCGCAAATACAAGCAGGCGAGTGTGACGCATGTTGGCAATCGACGCGTACTGAGTCAATTCAAGCGCCGTACGGAAGCGTTAGAAGACCTGTAGAACATCACGTAAAATCCTTGTTAACTACCCCGTAAGATCGTATAATAATACCTAAAGCAAATTGACTGAAGAATTTCCTGAAAGGCGGGGGTAGTAATGATTAGCAGGCAAAGTGCGCTCACTAAGATTTTTGGTGACCCACAAGCAAAGACGCTCAAGCGACTACAGAAAAAAGTAGTGGCTATTAATGCGCTTGAAGAAAAATACAAGAAACTCTCAAAGACTGATCTAAAGAAGCAGACAGAGGTTCTAAAGAAGCGACTCAAGAATAAGGGTGAATCACTCGATACTATTCTTCCTGATGCGTATGCACTGGTCCGCGAGGCGAGCACTCGTGTCCTCGGCATGCGTCACTTCGACGTCCAGCTCATCGGCGGTATGGTCCTTCACGAAGGTAGTGTTGCTGAAATGAAAACTGGTGAAGGTAAGACGCTTGTCGCTACCTTGCCGGCCTACCTCAACGCACTCGATGAAAAAGGCGTCCACATTGTCAGTGTGAACGACTACCTCGTCCAACGTGACGCCGCCTGGATGGGTGAGTTGTATCACTTCCTGGGACTTTCAACTGCCGTTATCATTAACGAAGCGTCATTTATCTTTGACCCAAGCTACACAGCCGATTCATCGCATGATGACCCACTGCTAGCGCACCTTCGTCCAGTGACTCGTAAAGAAGCCTACGCGGCTGACATTACGTACGGTACGAACAATGAGTTTGGGTTTGACTACCTCCGCGATAACATGGTGAACGAAGTTGATTTACTTCGTCAGCGTGACCTTCATTACGTCATTGTGGATGAGGTTGACTCGATTCTGATTGACGAAGCCCGCACACCGCTTATTATTAGTGCACCGGCTGCCGAGAACCCAGAGAGTTATATTCAATTTGCAAAAATTGCTGCCAAGCTCGTTCCTGAAGACTTTGTGCTCGATGAAAAACGTAAAATGGTCGCCTTGACTGATGATGGCGTCGACAAGATTCAACGGCTTCTAGGGGTAAAGAACCTCTACAGTCCTGAATATGTTCGTTCGGTCTATCACCTTGACCAAGCGCTTCGTGCGCAGACAATCTTTAAACGCGACAAAGACTACGTTGTCAGCAAAGACGGCGAAGTGATCATCGTTGATGAATTCACCGGTCGTTTGATGCAAGGCCGTCGTTACAACGAAGGACTACACCAGGCAATCGAAGCTAAAGAAAAAGTCGCTGTCCTGCAAGAGAGCATGACACTGGCGACAGTCTCATTCCAGAACTTCTTCCGTTTGTACAAGAAACTTTCTGGTATGACCGGTACTGCGTTCACCGAAGCCGAAGAATTCCAGCAAATCTATAGCCTTGAAGTTGTGCAGATTCCTTCAAACAAGCCACTGATGCGTGAAGATCGCCAAGATCTTATCTTCCGAACTGAAAAAGCAAAGTTAAAAGCAATTGCTGATATCATCGCTGAATACCACGAAGCGGGTCGTCCTGTTCTGGTTGGTTCTGCTTCGATCGCCAAGAACGAGTTAATTGCTGAATGGTTAGACAAAGCAAAAGTACCATACGAACTTTTGAACGCCAAAAATAATGAACGCGAAGCAGCTATCATCAAAAAGGCTGGCGAAAAGGGTGCGATTACACTGGCAACAAACATTGCTGGTCGTGGTACTGACATCAAGCTTGGTGAAGGCGTTGCCGACCTCGGAGGACTCGTTGTCCTTGGGTCTGAACGACACGAATCTCGCCGTATTGATAATCAGCTTCGTGGTCGTGGTGGACGTCAAGGTGACCCAGGACTGACTCAGTTCTACGTCTCAACCGAAGACGACCTGATGCGTATCTTCCAGGGCGAGCGAATTTCGTCACTAATGGGACGGATTGGTATGGACGATGAAACTCCCATCCAACACAAGATGGTGTCGAACACACTTGAAGCAGCTCAGAAACGTGTTGAAGGTTTCAACTTTGATATTCGTAAGAACGTCGTCCAGTATGACAACGTGATCAACCGTCACCGTCGCGTGGTGTATACGATTCGTCGCAAGATCCTCGAAGGTGCCGACATCAAGTCTGAAATTGAGCGTTTGATCGAAGGAAAAGTTCGCGAACTTACCTCACTTCCTGCCAAGAACAGCAAGAACTTCAACTCTGAATTTGAAAGTATCTTCCCGATTAGCGAAAAGCGCCTCAAGGCAATTGGTGCCGAGAAGAACGACAAGGCTCGATTTGCACTCGCGATGAAAGAAGTTGCAAAACTCTATAAAGCCAAAGAAGAAGAAGTCGAAGTTGATATTCTTCGTAAAGTTGAACGTGAAGTCTACCTTCAGGTCCTTGATACACTCTGGATGCAACACCTCGAGAACATGCAGCACCTTCGTGATGGTATCCACTGGCGCAGCGTTGGACAACGTGACCCACTGGTTGAATACCGTAGTGAAGCCGCTAAACTCTTTGATAGCCTACAGGGAACACTTCGCGATGAAGTTTTGCGCGCAATGACCCACGTGACTGCACGTGACGCCGTTGCTCAGGCTCAGGAAGAATACAACACTGAACTGACTCGTCTTGCTGAATCAGCCGTTGAAAAAGGTGTGAATGAAATCACTTCTGGTGAAGCGGGCCGTGATGGCGACTTTGTTGTCAAGAAAGCTGAATCAGCTTCCGAAGCAAGTCAAAAAAAGAGCCAAGCCCGAAAAAAGAAAAAAGGCCAACGTCAAAATCGTAAGTCTGGCCGCACCAAATAAATAAATCCTCTCAGGCATAGTCTGGGTTAGTAAAGAAAAGTTATCCATATGAATCATACCGTTGAAGAAGTGAAACTAAAAAATGGCGCAAAAGGTCTGCTCATAAATATTCCAGGCGCAACCGTCATGAGTATGCAGTTTCAGTTCCGAGCCGGCAGTCGTTACGCAAAAAGTAAGGACATTGAACAAGTCGCGCACATCATGGAGCACCTGGCATTCGGCGCCAATGCTCAATTTAAATCAGAACACGCCTTTGAATCAGAGTTCACCAAGAATGGCGCCTATCATAACGCCTACACGAGTGATCTTTCAATGGTCTACGAAGCCGACTGTGCCGACTTTGAGTGGGATCGTATCCTCGAACTACAAAAAGTCAGCATGTGTCAGCCAAAGTTTAATGAAGTTGAACTCGAAGCCGAGAAGGGGAATGTTCGTAGCGAACTCACTAACTACCTGAATGACCATCACCGTATTTTGTGGCCACGCGTCCAACAACTCCTCGGTGAAGACGTCCTGACCTATCGTCAGGCGATCTCAACGATTGCAAACGTCACACTGTCTGATATTCGCGAACATCACCGCCGGACGCACACAACGCGTAATATGCGTTTTGTGATTTCAGGGAAACTCCGTGGACGAAAGTCAGAAATCTTGCGTCAGTTGAACGACTTTCAGTTACCAGAGGGTGATCGCTTTGAAGTTCCTCGTGACGAACTCAGTAGCGCCAACCCGGCTGTGATTCGTCGTAAAGATGCTACCAATTTAACCTTTGGGCTGACATTAAGTGTGCCTCGTGAACTATCCGACGAAGAGCTTGATGCGATGCATAACTTGAACCATATTTTGACCGGAACAACTCACTCACGTATCTTCGGTAAAGCCCGTGCGAAAGGCCTCGCCTACAGTGTCGGTTCCTATACAGGGGCAGGCTACTTTGATAGTTCATGGGACATCACTGGTCAAGTAAACCACGATACAGCACCGGCGCTGTTTGATATTATCGCGACCGAGATTCAGGCCGTCCTTGACGGTAACCTGACCGATCAAGAAATCGATGCCGCTAAGTCCTTTGGACTCGGCCGTTATCAGATGGGTGCTCAGACTGTCTCGCAGATTAGCGGATTTTATACCAATCGTTATTTTGCCGACGACTTTATTAAAGATTATGGCAAGGTGCCAGACATGATCCGAAAAGTAACCCGCGAAAAGATTATGGCAACGACACGAAGCTTTGTTGAAGCAAACACTTGGGTACTGGCAGCTGTCAGTAGCGGTGATCGGGAAGAGATAGTCTCTTTGAACGATAAGCTTACTGGTTTGTTTAAAACCGAGTAGAATAAAGCTATGAAGATTGCTATTGCTGGGTATGGAGTTGAAGGCGAAGAGAGTCATAAGTACTGGTCAGTCGACCCGTCGCATGATGTCACGATTGTCGACGAGGCTGAAACACCAAAGTTTACGATTCCCACCGGTGCAGGCACGCTCCTAGGTGCTGACGCCTTCAAAAAGCTCGATGGCTTTGACCTTGTTATCCGGACACCAGGACTGTCTCCGGACAAGATCAAGACGGATGGAAAAATCTGGTCGGCTACAAATGAATTCTTCGAGAAATGCCCTGCCGAAATTATTGGTGTCACTGGGTCAAAAGGCAAGGGGACGACAGCGAGCCTTATTGCGTCAATCCTCCGAGCTGCTGGACGAACCGTTCACCTAGTCGGGAACATCGGGCAGCCAGCGCTTGAAGTGCTTCCAAACATTCACTCAAGCGATCTTGTCGTCTATGAACTCTCGAGCTTTCAGCTCTGGGACTTGCAGCGTTCACCGCAGACGGCAGTTGTACTATTTATCGAACAGGAACACCTTGATGTCCATAAAGACATGGCAGAATACATCGCCGCAAAGGCTAATATTACGAAGTTCCAGTCGCCCGAAGACGTGCTGATTTATAACGCTCAGAATGAGTATGCTCGCTCAATTGCCGAAGGGTCTGTCGCTCAAAAAGTAGGCTACCCCAGTGAATCAACGACGCATATCAGGGACGGCTACTTTTATAATGGTGAACAAAAAATGTGTTCAGTTGGTGCATTGCAGCTACCTGGCGAACATAACCTCTCGAATGCAACTGCCGCCATTGATGCGGTCTGGAAATATACCCAAGACGCCACCATTATCGAAAAAGGCCTGCATGACTTCATAGGGTTGCCGCATCGATTAACCTTTGTTCGATCCGTTGAGGGAGTTGATTACTATGACGATAGTATTGCGACGACTCCGGGCTCTGCTATTGCGGCACTTCGGGCATTTGATGCACCAAAAGTTATTATTCTAGGTGGTTCGTCGAAAGGGTCTGATTTTACAGAGCTAGTGGCCGAGTTTTCTCGGCATGACGTTCGTGCACTACTGATAGGTGCCGAAGCGATACATGTCGCACATGACTTACGGGCGTCTGGCTTTAATAATTTTGAAATCATTGAAGCACCGACTATGGAAAAGGTAGTGACGCGGGCACATGATATCGCCACGGCCGGCTCGGTAGTACTACTGAGCCCAGCGGCAGCGAGTTTCGGACTCTTCAAAAATTATGCCGATCGCGGTGAGCAGTTTATCGCTGCCGTGAATATGCTCTAGGCGGCTATATCACTGAGGAGTGTGCGGATCCGATTGCCGATCGCATCAGAGGGCTCTAGTATAACGGCCTGTCCGCCGGCTGCAGTCTCGGCACGGTCGTTGAGCCAGTGGTAATGTGTGCAGGCTAGGACGATGACGTCTGCTTTTTGGTCAATCAGGCGCAGTACCATATCTTCGATCTGTACTGCATCAGATTTTCCGTCTTCAATTAATGCTGCCCAGTTTGCTGTGTCGGGCTCGATGACACGTATGTTTTTCGCCCAAGTCTTCTTTAGCGTATCGTATGTTGCACTGGTAAGCGTTGCAGGGGTGGCAAGCACGGCGATTGTCCCTGATTTTGTCTGGTTGGCTGCCGTTTTTACCATTGGCTCGATACCCACGAAGTGCATTCCCGGATATGTCGTGCGGAGGTGACTGATCGCCACCGTCGTCGCCGTATTACACGCAATGACGATAGCGTCACATGTGGCCGCCAGGAGGGGTTGAATGGCCGTGTCGGTTAGCGAGATAATCTCTGTGGCCGGTCGGCTACCATAGGGGACGTGCTCGTGGTCATCAACGCAGATGATTTCGGCGTCAGGCAATAGTTCCTCAAGCCGCTTTGCGACCGCCTGTCCACCGATACCAGAATCAAATACACCGATCTTCATTGGATTCTATCATAGCATTTCCTGTATAGTGAAGGGAATGCAACCTCTGATAAAACGACTTAACGAACTCCACCTCCAAGTAAACGCTGCGCTGGCGCGGCTTGATATTGAGTCGAAAAAAGCCGAGATTGAAACCCTCGAAGCCCACATGGCTACCTCTGAAATTTGGAATAATCCCGCCAATGCACAAGCCAAAAGCAAGCAGCTGGCAGCCCTAAAATCGATGGTCGACCCTTGGTTGACGCTCCAGGCGCAAACCAGTGACATGGTGGAGCTGATGGATATGGACGACGATAGTCTGCTCGGTGAATTTGAAGTTCAAACTATTGCTCTCGAAAAAGAGTTCGCGGCGCTTCGAAAGGATTTATTATTTGACGGTGAATACGACGATCACAATGCAATTCTTCGCCTTAGTGCGGGTGCTGGTGGAACTGACGCCCAGGACTGGACGCAAATGCTCGAACGTATGTACCTCCGTTGGGCTGAGAAATCAGGTATGTCAGCGACGACGATCGAGCGTTCGGCCGGTGAAGAAGCGGGCCTCAAATCAGTCATGATTGAAGTAACCGGTCCTTTTGCCTACGGCAAGTTACGGAGTGAAAATGGCGTTCACCGCTTGGTGCGTCTGAGCCCATTTAACAGTGACAACCTCCGCCAAACGAGCTTTGCATTAGTGGAAGTCTTGCCGCAAATTGATCGCCCTGACGAAGTAAATATCGACGATAAAGAGCTGAAAATTGATGTTTATCGCGCTGGCGGCCACGGCGGCCAGTCCGTGAATACAACTGATAGTGCCGTCCGAGTGACGCATATTCCAACCGGAATTGTCGTCGCAATTCAGAACGAGCGTTCGCAGCTGCAAAATAAAGAAACGGCGATGAAGATCCTCCGATCAAAGCTGGCCCAGATGCAGCTTGACCAACACACTCACTCGATTACTGAATTGCAGGCAGGGGAGTCGGCTAACTGGGGAAGTCAAATTCGTAATTACGTCCTGCATCCGTATACGCTCGTTAAAGACACGCGCACAAAACATGAAACCAACAATGCCCAAAGTGTTTTAGACGGTGACCTTGATCCGTTTATGACTGCCTATCTCGAAGCACCTGTAAAGGGCTAGGGCTATTGAATAATTATGCATACTGTGGCATAATACGCTCATCGAATGAGATATTTCGGGAAACTTTACAACATTATATCTATAGATACGAGGCCCTAAAACCTCGAGAACACTCAGTTCTTACACCATCGACACAATGAGGGGATCATACGTGCCGCTACGCATGCCTGTATCGGATCATAAACTTGCTAAACCACAAACAATCGGGGACGTTCTAAATCACGCAGCACGCGAAGCCGCTGACTGCTGGAATTCTGAGCTACAGCCCGGACACCTGCTGATCATCATCTACACACTGCCGTCGAGTGCTGCCAATGTAGTACTTCGAGACTTCATAGGGAGAGACTTTGAGTCACTCCGTGAAGTTGTGGGGAGTCAGTACTCGCGAGACGACCGGAAGCCTGACAATCCAGTCAGTGCATCGAGCGCTGCCACGATCAGTGTCCTCGTAGAGGCAGAACGCATCTCCCAGAAGAACAGTGATCACGTGGCGATTCAGCCACTCGATAACTTGTTGTTCGCACTGCTCACAGACCCAGGCGTCGTAGACATACTCTTCGACCTCTCTGTGAGTCGGGACGATGTCTTCCGCCGCCTCGAACACGAAGTCGCGACAGGTCAGTAAGAACTGAGTTCTCCGAGAGGGCCCGCCATTCACTTGGCTGTGGCCCTCTCGGCAACTCAACTTAAGACCTCATGTCTATCGATATCTTCCATGACTTACATCGTGGCCCAAAGAAGCTTCAGCTAATTGCTGTATCAGTACAAGTATGATATAATATGTATATCGGAATGATCATTTCGGGTCCTTTTACGCCATATCCATAGATACGAGGCAATCTGCCTCGGGAGACTTAGTCTTATCCATCCCGACTCTCATTGGAGCTACTCATGGTTCAAGTACAGCTGGATCGTTCTAACGCTACAAAAGCAACACTCGACATCATGACAATCGTTGATCTCGAGATGAAACTTCTGCGTCATAACACGCAGACACCCGCGCACATCATCTTGGCCTTTCTGGTCAGGCCTGGTGTTAGCCCTGCTAGCCGTGCGCTGAAGAGCTATAACCCCAACCTTGGTCGTGCTCGCGAGTATGTCAAGATCGCGCAGCTGCCCAGCATCAGTGCACCGGTTGTGGTCTACCTGAGCGAAAGCATGAAGAGCGTTTTCACACGCGCTCTGGAGCTTGCGAAGCAGGAATCCACTTCTGTGCGACCGCTTGTTCGCACCGATCAGCTCCTTCGAGCTATTATCGATGAGCAGGACGATGACGCACAGAAGCTTTTTCACACATTGGGTATCAACCCATTGGCGCTGAAGGCATCTCTGAGCCGACTGTCGGAATCGGACGGCTGAGTCTTCCGGAAGGGTGCAGTAATGCGCCCTTCCGATGATTCACGTTGATTCGTATCTATCGATATACCTTCTTGAGCGGGTAGTGTTTATGCTATACTAAACACAGAAATGATTCTGCTAGATAGGGTAACAAAGACATACGGCAAAGACACAGCACCGGCGTTAAGTCGGCTGAGTCTTTTCATCGAGCCGCGTGAATTCGTCATTATCGTCGGTGCTTCGGGCGCTGGTAAATCAACCCTCTTAAAACTTCTGACACGTGAAGAAAAACCAACCAGCGGCAAGATTGTTGTTGGTGGTATTGACTACGACACACTCAAAGATAGCCAGATTCCAATGCTACGTCGCAAGATTGGAGTCGTCTTTCAGGACTTTAAATTATTGCCACAACGTACTGTCTTTGAAAATATTGCCTTTGCACTCGAAATTGCCGGTATGACCGGACGCGAAATAAAGAACACGGTGCCAAAGGTTATCGACCTAGTTGGTCTATCGGGAAAAGAAAAGCAGTTTCCGGGCCAACTCTCTGGTGGAGAACGACAACGCGTAGCGATTGCTCGCGCAGTTGTTCGTCAACCAAAGATCCTCATCGCTGATGAGCCAACGGGAAACCTCGACCCAAAGCACAGCTGGGACATCGTTCGGCTCCTGGAAAAGATTAACAAGTACGGTACAACGGTACTTTTGACGACACACAACGCTGATATCGTGAACAAGTTGAAGCGACGTGTCATCACAATCGAAGGCGGAAAAATCACAGGCGATCAAGCCGAAGGAAGCTATCGCCAATAATGGCAGTAATAGGGGCACACAATGGCTAAGGGAAAAAAGAAACTCGATTCAAAAAGCTACGCGCAGCAAAAGCGTCACCGACGACAGTGGACGACGTTTTTACGTATGTGCCGATATGGCATCAACAACTTTACTCGTAACGCCTGGCTGACCGTTGCCGCAACCGCCGTGATGACTATTACACTGTTTGTTATCTTTACGAGCGTTGTCTCGCGTAACATTTTGATCGACACCTTGACTGGCCTTCGAGACAACGTCAGTATGTCTATTTACCTAAAGACTGAAACGAGCCAAGACGATGCCGACAAGATCGCCGCATCGCTTCGAAAAGAATCAAGCGTTATCCAGGTAGGGGTTATCAGCCCAGAACAAGCTCGCGATAAATACATCGAGCAGAACAAAGTCGATGCGCAGTCACTCGAAGTCTTAAAGCAAGCGACGAACAAGTTCCCTTGGACACTTGATATTAAAGTCCAAAATATTAACGATACAACCCAGCTGGCTGACTTCGTCAAGACTGATACAACGCTAAAAAAGAGTACCGATCCTGATCATCCGCCATCATTTGCAGGAACTCGCCGTGCAACAATCGAATCGATTGGTAATGCAGCGAAATTTGCCCAGAATATCGGTATTATCGTCAGTGCTATCTTTGTGATTGTCTCGACATTGATCATCTTTAACACCATTCGTATGGCTATCTTTAACCGACGTGAAGAAATCCAGATGATGAAGCTGATCGGTGCTGAACGGGCCTTTATCCGTGGTCCATTCGTTGTCGAAGCGATCGTGTATGGCTTTTTTGCGGCCTTGTTTGCCTCTGGATTAGGGGCGGGGAGTCTTATTCTTGCAGCACCAGCGCTCGCGAATTATTTCCGCGTCCAACCAACGATTGATGCATTAACACTCTATGCTGGATTTGTTCTGCTCGCGATGATACTTATCGGTGCATTTATCGGCATCATCTCATCATTAATGGCCACGCGACGCTACCTGAAACTCTAGAAGGGGGAATTTGACTCGGCATACGGCTTATGCTAAAGTTATGACTGATATGAAACTGCGATCCACCACACCAGCTTCAATTTCTCGGGTATCGAAAGGTATTCTCATTTCCGTCATCTCTGTGTTCTTTGTCATTGCGACAATTCCTCTTGCACAGCCAGCCGCAGCCGATCAATATGATGACAAAATTGCCGCTCTGACGGCAGACATGGCCCGCTATCAATCCGAAGCCGACCGCTTGAATGGTGAGGCTACAACACTTGCGAACGCTGTCGCTCAACTCAACAACGAAAAGAACGCCCTTCAGTCACAAATTGATCTTAACCAGGCACAGTCAGACAAGCTCGTCATTAACATCGCCAGCACCGAAGTACAGATTAAAGACAATCAAGATGCACTTGGTAAGACAATTGCTGACCTCTATATTAGCGACGACACTTCACCAATCGAGATGCTCGCGAGTAGCACGAACATCGGCGACTTCCTCAACAAGCAGGAGTACCGAACCTCTGTAAAAACAGAGCTTAATAGCACGATTATCAAGGTCAAGACATTAAAGACACAACTTGATACGCAGAAGGCTGACCTCGATAAAGTATTGGCTCAACAAACAGCTGCTCGTGATGAGTTAGCGGCAAAAGAAAGTGCCCAAAACGCACTTCTAGCGAAAACACAAAATGATGAAGCGAATTATCAAAGCATGGTTCAAAATAGTGCAACCCAGATTGCTGCGGCAAAAGCCACGCAAGCAGCCCTGCGTGCTCGTTCAAATGCAACTGGTGGCTATTCGTTAGTTGATGCCGGTTCATTACCTAGCTATCCATGGAATAGTTCGAACTGTCCAATGCAAGGCTATATGTCAACCGGTGGTGCACCGGGAACTGATGGTGAAGATGGTCACACGTATGGCTGCCGACAATGTGTGAGCTATGTTGCCTACCGTGTTGCAAAAGCAACAGGTGTCTACTACAACGACCTTGGTAACGGTGGAAGTGCCGCTTATAACCTCGTCAATAAACACCACTGGACAAACTTGGGGCAAACCCCACAGCCGGGTTCAGTCGCATCGCTTTGGGGTACTTACGGCGCACCGTACTCAGATAACTACAACCCTGGACATACTGCCTATGTTGAGGATGTCAGTGCCGACGGATCAAAAGTCCTCGTCACGCAGTACAACTACGACTACGGCTCTGGCTATGGTATGTATAGTGAGATGTGGCTTTCATCTAACTTCTTTAATCAATACGCAAAACCATAGACTTCGATTTTAAGAGTCGCCCGATGCGTATCCCAGTGAGGCAACGAGCGTATCAGCCGATTTCTTGTACGTGAACAATAATTAATTATCTTTAAGCAAACCATAACTTTTATAGCGTACTCTGAACCAGGTACGCTATAATTGTTTAAAGAAATGTCTCTATTTCAGACGACGCAAAATCAATAAGGGGAGTTACACTACATGGCCGAGCACACACCAAAATTACGACACGTCCGAAAGATGCCTGAACGTCGTATTCCATCGAGCATTCTAGCTATCGGAATTATCTTTGTGCTCGGTCTAGGGTATATCGCCGGAACATTCAACAGCCAGATTATCAGCACGCTTTCACCAGTGTTCGGTATCAAGACATATGCTGGCGCGCTTGATCTTTCCAGCTTACAAAATACCTACCGGACCCTCAAGGCTAATTACGACGGCACCATCGACGACTCAAAGCTCGTCGAAGCAGCCAATAAAGGCATGGTGAGTGCACTCGGTGACGATTACACCGTCTACTTTAATGCCGACGAAGCAAAAAGCTTTAGTAACGATCTGACAGGAACTATCGGTGGCGGTATCGGTGCCGAACTGAGCCTGCGCAATAACCAAGTAACAATTATTCGTGTCCTAGCTGACAACCCAGCCGCAAAAGCCGGCCTGGCAGTTGGTGACGTCGTCACAAAGATCAACGACGTTGCGGTTGTATCGACCGAATCACTGAACGATGTCGTCTCAAAGATTCGTGGTGACGCCGGAACGACAGTAAAGATCACCGTCATGCGCGGAGCAGAGACGAAAGACTTCACGATTACTCGCGCAGAAGTCACGAATCCAAGTGTCTACAGTACTGTCAAAGACGGCGTTGGTATCATGACGGTTACTCGATTTGATGATCAGACCGGAGCGCTCGCGAGAGATGCCGCACGGAGCTTCAAGAGTCAGGGCGTAAAGTCAGTCATCCTTGACCTTCGCGGCAATGGTGGCGGCTATCTGACTGCTGCGCAGGACGTCGTTGGGCTTTGGTTGGACGGTAAAACAGTCGTGACAGAGAAAACGAACGGCAAAGTCGTCGACGAACTAAAGTCGAGCACCGACCCAGTTCTTGCCGGACTCCCAACTGTCGTGCTGGTAAACGCCAGTAGTGCCAGTGCAAGTGAAATTACCGCTGGTGCACTCCAAGATTACGGCGTTGCAAAACTAGTTGGCGAAAAGACCTTCGGAAAGGGCAGTGTCCAGAAACTCCTCAACCTTCCTGGTGGCGCTGAACTGAAAGTCACGATTGCTAAATGGTATACGCCAAACGGCAAGAATATCAACAAAGAAGGCATCGCACCAGACAAGCAAGTTACTTTGACGACCGATGATATCAACGCTGGGCGAGACCCACAACTTGACGCAGCAAAGGCGCTGCTACAGTAAGAAGCGCTAGGGAAGGCACGAAGCTTGTGCTTTTCCGCGCCACTGTAGTACAATTGAATCAACATGGACACCAAGAAAAAAATCCTACTCGTTGAAGATGATGAAGCCTTAGCTTCTGTCTACAAATCGCGGCTCGATATTGAAGGTTTTGACACCCGTGGTGTCTTTAATGGCGAAGAAGCACTCTCGGCTGCGATGGACTTCAAGCCTGACCTTATCCTCCTCGATGCGATGATGCCAAAGATCAGCGGCTTTGACGTGCTCGACATCCTTCGTAACACCCCAGAGACATCACAGGTTCGCGTCATCATGCTAACTGCACTCAGCCAGCCAAAGGACAAAGAACGTGCCGAAGCCCTCGGTGTGAACGATTACTTGGTCAAGTCACAGGTAGTGATTGGCGACGTCATCGAACGCGTCAAGTTCCACCTTGGCATGCTTGCCGAAAACCCTCAAGAATAAGCCACCGTCCACGTTCAATATTACCCGCCTAATGGCGGGCAGAGTCTCTATCTCTGCTAGCGAGACGTCTCTTAGGCGTCTTTATTCGTTAATTTGCTGACCCATTCTTTTTTCATAATTTCAAGGAAAAGATTAAAGGGGAAAACCGAACCAGTTCGCTTTTCACTCATGTTGTCGCCCTATCACCGGGAAACGCGGAACCCGAAAGCCGTATTCGTAGTGCTCGGCGCATAAAGCAAATACATCGCCAACACTCCCGCGTGACTGTAAGAGTACCAAGAACCTCCGCGAAGGAAGCCACGCACAGCCGTCTGGCCAACGTAGCTGTAGAGCTGTCCGGCGCCCTTAATGGAGTTCCAACTACTGGCCCCAGCCAGGCCGGTTTCGGCCGGCGACGCGCTAGGTGACAGCGTACCCACGGCAGTCACATTAGACCATTCTTTCCAAGCGTAACCAGTCTCACCAGTGATACCGGGTTGCCCCGTCGTGACGGTGCCGGCCGTCCACTGCCAGACGTTACCAGCCAGGTCCCAGATAACTTCGCCGTTGGTGAGGCTGAGGGTGCGGCGCTGGTTGCCACCAGTGTTAGTTTCGCCGGCGTAGCCGTTGGCGTCGTTGCTGTCAGCGACTAAGGCATTGGCCGGGTCGTTGTCATTGTGTCCCGAGTAAATATAGCCAGAGCCGACCGTACCGCCACTCCAATTGGAGGCGACACTGAGCACGTTCTGGGCGATGGTCAGGTATTCAGGCTCAGTCATGAGGTGACAGCCAGTGCAGCCAGCCACGTTGGGGCTGTTTGCTAGGGCGTTGGTTTGCGAAATATACACCCAAGGCGTTGTGCCGGCTTGGCTAATGGGCGTAGTCGTGGCTCCGACTTGGCTGGCGACGTACTTCATGGTACAAAAATCGCTCGTGCCATAGGTGGCGCTGCCGGGTACGACAATAAAGCCGGGGGGACAGGTCACGGCCGCCACTTGCGCCGAGGCTGCATTGTTCGTCAGGGCGTAGGTCAGGTTCCCATTGGTTGCCCGCAGGGCAAAGACCTGGGGATTGGCGTTGTTATTAGCCGAGTAAGCGTAGCTAGTACCAGGGCTGGCTTTCAGACAGATAGTATTTGTGGCCGGTGTGACGCTGCAGTCGAGTGCAGTTGGATAGGCGTCGTTTTCTACCTGGTAGAGTTTTAGATTTTTAGAGGCACTACCCAGATCGGACTGGAGGGAAGTAATGACGGCTTTTTTGGTGATGCCGTTGTAAGCAACGACAGTAATGGCAGCCAGGATGCCAATGATGACGATGACGATCAGGAGTTCAACAATAGTGAAGCCGGGTTGTTTTTGACCTGGTTTGTACATGTACATAATATACCACCGTCGCTCTCGCAAGCACAAGCGGTACGCGGCGAGTTTTCTGAGAACGATTACCCGGTCAAATCACAGGTAGTGATCGGCAACGTCATCGAACGCGTCAAGCTCCACCATGGGGTTGCTTTTTTATCAAGGTTATGCTATATTAATTTCAAAGGTTCTATAAAAACATACACATGTCAGAAAAAACACCACACACAAACGAACGACCAATTCTTGTTCCACGCGGACAAAAAATCGGTGAAGATCCTGCCGATCGTAAGGTGGAGGTCTGGACTCTTACTGATATGGTGGCCGAAAACGGCAAGAGCATTGCTCGTAGCCAGGCTGCGGAGCAGTTGGGCAACGATTACGGCATTGTAGAAAAGACAATTAGCGACAAGACACTGAGTGAAGAAGGTCAAAATGCGTTAGCCCGTGAATATGCTGGACAACCATTAAAGGGTGACACGGTTTCTTATCTGGGTGACCATGGTGTATTTGAAGATTTCACCCTTGGTGATACCTACAGGACAGGTGATGGACCTCTCATGGTGATCATTACCGACGCAGAAGGACTCTCCACTGGTATTCGTGCGAGTGAGATATTCAAGACCAAGGAACAGTCGAATACTGAGCGCTTAGAACGAACACAAGAAGCAATAAACGAAGGTGTAGCGGCTCGTGGTGAGGCTGCTCTCCATGCAGCTGGTGTAGAAGCCCCTATCTCGTCCGAAGATCAAGCCGAGGCATTACAGCGTGAAATTAAAAAAGTTGAAACTGAAATTATCGACATGACCGAGGGTCTTTCCGATTTAGATAAACGTGCGATGTGGCATTATGCGACGTCTCTTTACCCGGCTGAAAGTGAGAGCGCGAAGCGTAAACTGTCTTTCAAGTTTGAAGAAAATAACCCGGGCCTTCTTGCAGCACATAAGGCTGCCTACCAGCGGCTTCATGTGCTACGTGTGCAAGCCGGGACACTAGCCAAGTAAGGTTGAGCACACAATAAAATAACCTCCCAAAAGGGAGGTTATTTTTTATACCAGGCAGTTATTAGATAACACTGATTTGAGTTCGTTGAGCAGTTTTACCTGTGAAACGAGTTTTCTTGACCTTTGAGAAGGCGACGATGCCATCTTTTGCGGCGTGGATAGTGAAGTTACGGCTGATAAATGTACCAGGTCCGGCAACTTTGGTGCTTCCAGTTTGGCGAATAAGAACCTCACCAGTGTTAACGGTTTGGCCACCAAAGCGTTTCACGCCAAGACGTTGCCCGGCATTGTTGCGGTTATTTTTACTTGAACCACCAGCTTTTACGTGTGACATATATATTACTCCTTAAAAAAAATTCAGCTTGAGTCAGCTCTGTGGAAATGACTCATTCAATCTGTTCAATTTTACTGTAAAAGGAGTGAATAGTCAAGAGGTTAGATTGGTTAAGA
>Ga0209511_1001811_pt1 | contig 18276 bp, 19 predicted proteins | sample SSSSmetaG_FD_184141 | JGI IMG/M metagenome (GOLD analysis project Ga0209511, IMG submission 184141) | Glacier valley bacterial and archeal communities from Borup Fiord, Nunavut, Canada, to study Microbial Dark Matter (Phase II) - ​SSSS... | ecosystem: Environmental > Aquatic > Freshwater > Ice >...
TTCGCGTTCGGCATGGGCATCGAGCGCACGCTCATGTTCCGCCACGGCGTCAAGGACATGCGCGACATGGTCGAGGGCGATGTGCACTTTTCCAAGCAGTTTGGAGTGGAGCTGTAATGCCTAAGATCCCGATGTCATGGCTGGGCGAGTCCGTCGCCCTCGGTTCCGCGACCCCCGAGGACGTGGCCGCAGCGCTCGTCAAGGTGGGCCTTGAAGAGGAGGGCATCTCCGGTGGGGGTGTCGAGGGCCCGCTGGTCGTTGGCCGCGTGCTGAGCCTCGTCAAGGAGGAGCAGAAGAACGGCAAGACGATCAACTATTGCCGCGTCGACGTGGGCATCCGCAATGATCCTGCGGGGCCGGATGGTCTTGTGCAGGGCCACGCGCCCGACGACGGCGGCGAGTTCCCGCCATCGCGCGGCATCGTCTGTGGTGCCCACAACTTTGTCGAGGGCGACTACGTCGTCGTCGTGCTGCCAGGCGGCGTGCTGCCTGGGCCGTTCCCCATCGCGGGACGCAAGACGTACGGTCACTGGTCCGACGGCATGATCTGCTCGGCCAAGGAGCTGGGCCTGGGCGAGGACCACGACGGCATCATCGTGTTGCGTCACGCCGACGGTTCGGATGGCCTCGTAGGCGCCGACGTTGCGCTTGAGGTGGGCGACGACGCGATCGCGCTTCTCGGGCTGGGCGAGCAGACGGTGGAGATCACCGTCACGCCCGACCGCGGCTACTGCTTCTCCATCAGGGGAGTGGCGCGCGAATACTCGCACTCGACAGGGGCGGCGTTCACGGACCCTGCCGCGATCGAACTGACGGGGGCGGCATCGGCCGCTGGATTTGAAGTCGTGGTCGAGGACCAGGCGCCCATTCGCGGCACCGTGGGCTGCGACCGCTTTGTGGCGCGCGTGCTGCGCGGCTTCAACCCTCAGGCCCCCAGCCCGGCGTATATCAAGCGCCGCCTGGAGCAGTCGGGCATGCGCTCGATCTCGCTCGCGGTGGACGTGACCAACTACGTGATGCTCGAGCTGGGCCAGCCGCTGCACGCCTACGACCTGGGCACGCTGACGGCGCCCATCGTGGTGCGTCGGGCATCGGCCGGGGAAACCCTGGTGACCCTGGACGACGCCAAGCGCGAGCTTTCACCTGAGGACCTGCTCATCACGGATTCACCGGTAGTTGATGGAGCACAGGGTGGCCACGGCAAGCGCGCCATCGGTATGGCGGGCGTCATGGGCGGCCTGGACACCGAGATCTCGGATGCGACCACGGACATCCTGCTGGAGGCCGCGCACTTTGACCCCATCACCATCGCGCGCACTGCCAGGCGCCACAAGCTGGGCTCCGAGGCGTCGCGACGCTTCGAGCGCGGCGTGGACACGGCGCTGCCCCCCGTGGCGGTGCAGCGTGCGCTTGAGCTGATGCAGGAGTTCGGCGGCGGCCAGATCGAGGACGTCTACACCGACGCCGGGCACGAGACGGAGATCGACCCGGTCACGATGGAGATCGACTTCCCCACGCGCATCGTCGGCATGGAGTTCCCGATCGACGAGGTGGTCGGGTCGCTTGCGGCCATCGGCTGCCACGTGACGCGCCTTGGCGAGCAGCTCGCGGTTTCGCCTCCCACGTGGCGCCCCGACCTCGACTCGGCGATCACGCTGGTCGAGGAGGTCGCGCGCCTGCGCGGCTACGCCGAGATGCCGTCGATCCTGCCCGTGGCGCCCCCAGGGCGCGGGCTGACTCATGGCCAGCGCGTCCGCAGGTCGGTAGCAAGGGCCCTGGCCGATGCCGGGCTCACCGAGGTGCTGACGTACCCGTTCATGTCCGTGGACAGGCTCGACGAGTGCTTGGTGCCCGCCGACGACAAGCGCCGCAAGCTGGTCAGGCTCGCCAATCCGCTCGCCGCGGAGAAGCCGGTCATGCGCCCGCGCGTGCTGTTCACGCTGTTCGACGCCGTCAAGGTCAACCTCGGCCGTGGCACTCAGGACGTGGCCGTGTTCGAAGTGGGGCGCGGCTACCTGGACACCGGCACGGGCGTGGCGGCGCGTTTGCCGCTCGATGGCTCGGTGACCGATGTGCAACTCAAGGAGCTCGACGCGGCGCTGCCCGAGCAGCTGCGCATGGTCGCTGGCATTTTGACGGGTTCACGCGTGGTGGGTGGCTGGAACTCCAAGGCGCAGGCGTGGGAGTGGTCCGATGCCTTGGCTCTGGTCGAGGTCGTGGCTCACGCCGCTGGGGTGGTCTTGACGCCCCGCGCCGACGCCTACGCGCCTTGGCACCCGGGCCGTGCGGCGGTCTTCACGCTGCCGAACGGCACGCCGGCGGCGCACGCGGGCGAGCTGCACCCCAAGGTGTGCGAGACGCTGGGCCTGCCGGCCAGGTCGATCGCGTTCCAGGTGCTGCTGGACCCGATCATCTCGTTCACTGAGGGCAACCTGGTGGCCGCGGAGGCGGTGAGCCAGCAGGTGGTGGCCAAGGAGGACTTCGCGTTCATGGTCCCCGCGTCAGTGACCGCCGGTGCGCTCGTGGCCGTGGTGCGCGAGGCTGGGGGAGACCTGGTGGAGGATGCGCGGGTGTTCGACGTCTACGAGGGCGCCCAGGTCGAAGCCGGTCACAAGTCGATGGCTGTGAATGTGCGCATGCGCGCGGCGGACCACACGCTGAGTGCCGACGAGGTGCTTGGTGTGCGGGAGGCGGTGATCGCTGCGGCGACTGGTCAGTTGGGCGCGGTGCTCAGGTAGGGCGACGAGGCTGATCAGAGGGGAAAGCGTGAGCGACGAACCACGGATTCCGCATCATCTAAATGTCGAACGCGTACTTCCTGGTCTTGAACCAGGGTTTGCGGAGCAGGTTCTGCTGTTGTTGAGTCGAGGCTTCGGTGTCGTCGACGCCTGGGGTCCGGTCCAGATGTCGGTGTGTGGCGTCGTCTTGGAACGGGAGTCGCTGGCCGTGAGGTTCGATTCGGAACGAGGCATGACCTCCGTGATGCTCGAGTATCACGGCTACCGGGTCTATCAGCTCGATGCGACGCTCGCTTGGGCGCGCTCCGCCGGGGCGGCGGGTAGGGAACGAGTGCCGGGCTACTTCCCGGGTGGCTATCACCTGGTGGCGCTCGGGCGTCGCAACGCGGACATCGTCGAGGCGATGAGGTCCGACAACCAGTACCTGGCCGATGTGTGCGAGTGGTTCTCCACGCATGATCGACGTCTCACCGAGTGGACCGCTGCAGAGCGCGAACGTCCTCGGTGGAAGGTCAGTCCAGGAAGTGATGCCGTGTCGAGGCATCTCAAGGCGGTTGAGCACTTCGAGCGTGAGTGGCCCCGATTCTTGGCTTCCCTCGACACAGTCTGACTCGCCACAGACCGCGATACCCCAAGGTGTGCGAGACGATGGGCCTGCCTGCCAGGTCCATCGCGTTCCAGGTGCTGCTTGACCCGATCATCTCTTTCACGTCCGGTGCGCTCGTGGCCGTGGTGCGGGAGGTTGGGGGAGACCTGGTGGAGGACGCGCGAGTGTTCGACGTCTACGAGGGCGCTCAGGTCGAGGCGGGCAACAAGTCGATGGCGGTCAACGTGCGCATGCGCGCGGCGGACCACACGCTGAGCGCCGACGAGGTGCTGGGTGTGCGGGAGGCCGTGATCGCTGCGGCGACGGGTCAGTTGGGCGCAGTGCTTAGGTAGGCGTCGTGCTCAGGTAGGTGTCGAGCCCGTTCCCGCTCAACGTATCGTCAGGGCTTGAACGGCGGCAGAATTGACCTCGATGGGAGACTGCACGATGACTGACTCGGAATTCACGGTGCATCTTGATCCCGTGTGGCGTGAACGATCAGACTTCATCATTGCCGCGGAGATTGATGGTGAGGGCTCTGGAAAGACCATGGAGCAGTTGTGGGCTCGGAAGATTGACGACTCGCACTTCGAACTCTGTTGTATCCCCTTCTTCACGTACCACTTGGCCCTCGGGGATGTGGTTCGGACGGAGCTGCGGGGCGATCGGCGGTACACGATTGCTGAAGTGACGCAACCCTCGGGTCGGTTCGTGTTCCGTGTGTGGTTCGGTCGCGGTGAGGAGCCGCGCTCAGACGTGCTCAAGCGGTTGGAGGCGTTGGGTGGCCTCTTGGAGTGGTCATCGAACAATCTTGTAGCGGTTGATGCGAGCGATGCGTCGGTCGCCCAATTGATTGCCGATTTCCTCACGCGCTGCGCCGCTTCTGATCAGTTGATCTACGAGCCCGGAAAAATCGCGTAGGGATTGGCGCGCCACTAGGAGGTGACGACACCTGTGATCGCCAGCGGGAAGAGCACCAGAAGGAAGATCGCGTCGATTCCGTGGAACACCACGCCCATCCAGTACGAGCGGTAGCGCTTGGTGAGGTAGGGGTAGATCCAGTCGGTGATGAGCATGGCTGGCATGGCCCAGATCAGGTGTACGTGGTAGGTCGCGAACAGCACGCCGTTCATGATGACGTCGAAGCGACCGAATGCGCCGTGCATCTTGGGAAGCAGGATGCCGCGAAAGATGAGCTCTTCACCTAGTAGATAGTTGCTGAGGATCAGCACCACGAGAAGACCCATGAGCCACCACTGGCCCTCGATTTCGGGAACGGCCAGGTTCTCGATGAGCGCGTAGTCCGGGGGGTTGAGTGCGGGGAGGGCGTTGGTCAGGAGGTCGTTCACTGGCTGCAGGATCTCGGTCATGTCGATCGCGAGGTAGACCAGGGCGGCAGCCAAGGCCCACCACAAGTAGCGCTTGCGGGCGCGACCCGTGCGGGGGCTCACGGGTGCCCCGAGCCAGAGCCGACGCGTAAGGCCCGCGCGAGTGAAGGGGATGCCTTCGAGACGTAGCACCGCGTAGGCAAGCACGGCCTGCCAGATCAGGCCCGCGGTGGCGAGTACGAGCCACCCGACGCCAGGAATTTCCATGCGTCCGACAAGGAAGGTAGGGGTGATCCACCACAGGCCTACGCCCATGGGAATCGCGCTGGCTGCCCAGATCGCAAGGATTTTCCATACCGGGTATTGCTCGCTATCGGGCAGATCGCGGTCATTCGGGTGGAGACGTACCTGTTTGCCAAGTGGGGTTGAGGAACGTGCCTCAGTATTCCGGGACATGACTTCTCCTGATGTGGGGGCGCCTGCCGCGCCGGCAGCACCACGCTAACTTTGGTCCCCTGGCGAAACCACGCCCGTGCGGGTGCTCTTCGGTGAGGGTCTCTCCCCCCTCAGGGCGAGGTGTCTCTCAGGGTGATCCCTGACCTGCCCGGGGGCGATCTCCCGGATTCGGTGAGGGGTTAGCCTTGTGGCACTGCGACACCTCACCGTTCGACGCCGTGATACGCGTCGCGGAGGTGGCCTTCCGCAGGTAGTCGACCCTGAGTGATCGCAGCAAGGTGCCCGACGGCCTATGTCGCGTGTGCTGGGCGACGGTGCGCGAGGCCGGGGGAGACCTGGTGGAGGACGCGCGAGTGTTCGACGTCTACGGGGGCGCCCAGGTCGAGGCCGGTCACAAGTCGATGGCTGTGAATGTGCGCATGCGCGCGGCGGACCACACGCTGAGTGCCGACGACGTGCTGGGTGTGCGTGAGGCCGTGATCGCTGCGGCGACTGGTCAGTTGGGCGCGGTTCTGCGGTAGTTGGCGGTCGTCCGTTGCGCATTCAGCGGGCTGGGTTCGTGGCGAACGTGGGTGCCGCTAGTCAGTGAATTCTTCACTCGTCCAGTGGTCCCCATGCCGCTCCCAGGTGACCACACGTGGCTCATCACCGCGCGACAGGCTTACCCGGTAGCCCAGGTCGCCGACGCGTGAGAGCGACTCACTCACCGCGGTACAAACGAGGGCGATCACGGCGCGCTCTGCCGGGCCTTGTCCGGGGTTTTCGGGCTCGGGACCTTGTTGTTCGAATCGTCCTAAGAGCGGCTCCAGCCCTGCGAGAGTGAACTGACTACGCACGATGTCTCCCAATTGGAAGCCCACGTGGTTGTCCCAAGGTGCACCAAACGCATCGCTGTGGTCGAGTGAGTCCGAGCACCCCGCCACGACGAATGCGGCGTCGGTATTGAAAACGAACTCGTTGAGCCAGAGGTAGATGGTGTCAGGTACCCGCCCCTCGTGGCCTGAGCCGACGATGAACTCCCCTCCCGCCGACGCCTTCCGTGCCGTCTCCCGCAAATAGTCGACCATGTCGTCCACATTGGATACCCGAGCTTCCAGCGAAGGCGCATGCATGCTGCCGTGCTCGCGCAGCTTGCGAAGTTCCCCCTCCGCAACCTCCGGCCAGTTGATGCCGTTGTTTGCCATGCCCTTAGCCTACGACGACCCAGGGTTCGCGCGCGGTGATTGGGAAGGGGCGAGCCCGCCCTCAAGTAGAGGGCTCGTTTGCCCTACGGTCCGATGAGCCAGTACTCGTATCCGAGTTTTTCGCACGACCTCGGAACGTCGTACTCAGCCCCCGAAGGCAGTCCGCCCATGCCGCCAAGGCCATAGCCATCGTTCTTGGCGTAGGCCTTGATGTTCACGGGGGTGTGGGGGAACAGCGGGACGTACCGCTCGCCATCGGATTCAAAAACCAGGCAGTTCTTCTCGATGACGAAGTCGCCCTCAAGCAGCGCTGAACTGAACATGCCGCTCTTGTCGGTGTTCACCCAGGTCGCGACATCGAGGTTGACCGTGGCCGCATCTGGATCGGTGCCGCCACCCGTATCGGCACCGCAACCGGTGGTCAACGCCACCAGGGCTATCGCCGCAACAACCGCACGTCTCATGCCGTCCCCCTCGTCACGTTCTGCCCATGCCGGGCGGGGCCACCGCTATTGCCGTTCGGTCCCGTTGGGATGCCGCCGATGATCATCGCGTCCCAATTGATTGAACCGTGGCACATCCCATGAGGCCTCGCGAGAGATGGCGCCGATGCGGATCACGTGCCTCTCTTGCCGCGGCCGAGGCCGTGAACCAACAGGTGGTGGCCAAGGAGGACTTCGCGTTCATGGTCCCCGCGTCGGTGACCGCTGGTGCGCTGGTGGCTGTGGTGCGCGAGGCTGGGGGAGACCTGGTGGAGGACGCGCGTGTGTTCGACGTCTACGAGGGCGCCCAGGTCGAGGCGGGCCACAAGTCGATGGCGGTCAACGTGTGCACGCGCGCGGCGGACCACACGCTGAGCGCCGACGAGGTGCTGGGTGTGCGGGAGGCCGTTATCGGTGCGGCGACTGGTCAGTTGGGCGCGATCCTTCGCTGAGCGGACTTCAGAGACGACCTGCTACCGAGTAGATCTCCTCCGAGGTAGCCCAGCACCTAACCGGTGTGGCACGCTTCCGCGCACCACTTGCAGCCGTTGGCAGGCGTATACCCGGCGGCTTTTGCGGCGGAGACAGCTCCGCTGCAAGTGCTGTGGTAGCCAAGAGGAACACGGTTTGCCAGCGCGGGGAGACACCATTTGTTCGCGTCCAGGTCGTGGACCTCGTGGTCACCGTTTGCCTGGGCGTTTGAATTGACGCAGTAGTTAGGCATGTTGGAGTTCCTTTCGGACGGCGACGTTACCGTCCTGACCAAGGTAGCCCGACGGTCTGACATGGTGAGTCTTCAACCGGCAGATGCCAACAGCGGCCTCGTGGGCGTGGGACAGGATGAGCAACCCGCTCGGCGTCCTTGCGGATCGCCTCCCAGAAGCCGCGGCGGCCCTCGACGTCCATCCCGGTGGTCGGCTCGTCGAGGATCAGCAGCGCGGGGTCGAAGAGCAGTGCCATCGCGAAGCGGAGCCGCTGCTGCTCGCCGCCTGAGCACTTGCCCACCTTGCGGTCGGTGATCGAGGCCACGCCGGCGGTGGCGAGCACCTCGTCCATGGGGGCCGCGTCGTCGAACAGGCTCGCGGTGTGGCGCAGCGTGTCGCGCACGGTCAGGTCCTTGAGCAGGCCGCCGGTCTGCATCACGGCGGAGACCAGGCCGCGAGCGATCGCGTGGCGCGGCTCGTGGCCGAGTACCTTGACGGTTTCCGATGTTGGCCGGGTCAGGCCGAGCACCATGTCGATGGTGGTGGTCTTGCCTGCTCCGTTGGGGCCGAGGAAAGCGACGATCTCGCCCTGGCCGATGTGTAGGTCGACGCCGCGCACGGCGTGCACCGACCCGAAGTCCTTGGTCACCGCAGTCAGGTCGACCGCGGGGGCGCGCCGTGTGCGTTTGTGCCCAGGGTGTGGGGCGCTGTGATGGTTGTGGTCATGACTGCAATTTTGGTTCCGGCGGTGGCGGGGGCTCTGGTTTGGTCGTCACGATGTGGTGGTGACATCTGTTGCGTCTTTCGAGTGGTCACGGCGCGTTCCAGGTATTGCTACACCCGATCATCGAATTCACGCCGGGCTCCCTAGTGGCGACCGAGGCTGTGAGCCAGAAGGTGCTGGCCAAGCGGGACTCCGCGTTCGTGGTTCCTGTTTCGGTGATTGCTGGTGCGCTGGTGCGCTGGTGCGCTGGTCGCGTGCGTGCGTGTGGCCGGCGGAAACCACGTGGAGTACGCGCGAGTGGTCTAAGTCTGCGAGGGCGACCAGGTCGAGACGGGTCGCAAGTCCATGGCCATGAACGTATGTATGTGCTCGGCAGGCCACACTTTAAGCGCCGATGAGGTGCTGGGGGCAGGAGGCCGTCATCGGGGAAGCGGGGGTCATAGCGCAGGGCTTCGATTGATGAAGCTCAACGACCCCCTGACCGCCCGGACAGTTCACGCAAGAGGAACTTTGGCTCATCAAGGTAAGGCTCATCGCTAACTGCACGCTCGAGAAGATCAGTGGCCCTTTGTATTAACTTTGTCCGCGCATTGCGCGGCAATGAGTCGATCATCTCGACGGCGGCACGGCCAAAGGCAATTGCGTGTTGACCTTTGCGAGAGTCGCGATTGAACGCCTTCTCGAGTAGATCCAAGGCCTCGTCGCAGTAGCGGAGCGCTTGCGGGTCCTTTGTTGCATCGGGCAGGTTCGCACTAAAGAGAATCTTTGCGAATGAGTGTTCGATTGTCCAGTTGACGCCCCTTCCAGATCTTCCAGCTGCAAGGGACCGAGCTAGCTCTATCTGATTCAGCGCCTGCACATGATCACCGATCTCCACCAGGTAAAGTGCCCGCTGCTGTGCGACGAAAGCATTGGGTTCGCGTGTAATTGCCCGAGTGTAAAACTCAAGTCCGTCATCCGCGTTCGGGAATGCCCTCTTTACGATCTGTGCGTCGTACGCTCGTCGGGCAAACACACGGAAATTCGGCACACGTAGAGGAGACACTGACTCGTGGAATCGGTTAAGTACGGTTCGGAGAAGCTCTGGTGAGCAATGCAGGAGAATCTCGCGAGATGCTAGTGCCGATCTCAGTGCAAAGTGATCCTGGGACTCTTCGCTGTGGTAGCGGTCAAGCAGAAGCTTTCCTACGCTGTCGATCATTTCGTAGATTTGTTGATAGTTGACGTCGGTGCCTCGGAAGTACGCCAATGCGATGTCCATGGTCGCTTCCGACCGCGCATAGGACAGGTACGCGGCTGCCACTATGAGTTCCGCAAGTGCCGGGTCTTCGTCGTCAATATCATCCACGTAGGCTGATATGGCGAATCCGAGCGATGGTACTTTTATGTTCTGTCGAACAAACTCGTAGATGCTTGGACTGGATCCCCAATGCCCAGACGGAATCCGCATGCGAGGGTTGCGGATTTCAGGCGGTATCGACGACCAGATTCGCGAACGGCTTTGCTCGTCTATTTCCGTAATTCCGGTTATATTGATCCCTAACTTGCGTACCCGATCACCTACTGAGTTTACTGAGAAGTCTCGATCGGCGGCGACGATTTGCAGGTTCTTACACGGGGCGAGTACCTCCACTGAGCGAATGTCGCTTGCGACATTGTCAAGAAACAAGACTCCTCTCGAGTCGCCTATCTGTCGTGCAAGTAGACCAGCTTCTTCGGAGCGGAGGTCTGTTCTCCAGTATTTCGGCTTCCCGAAGTCGCCTGCGGTGGCGACTTGCATGAGTAGAGTTGTTTTGCCGCATCCGGGGACTCCGGTCACGACGATGCTCTTCCCTGAATGGGCGATTTCGAGAATGCGTGCGAACTGAGTAGTTTTTGGTACCAAAGGTGAGTATGCATCGCTCCAAGTCGGGGCGTCTCCGCGGTAGAAGTCCGCAATTGGCCGAGCCCTGACTTCTTTGGGGCCGGGCACTCCGCTGTCAGCGGCATTTGAGTTGCTTGTGGGGCGCGTCGAGCTCTGGTCGGCGACTTGCTGCATCCACTCCAAGAAATCGAGTGTGGTGCCGACCATATATTGAAGCCCGTGCGCGTTTGCCAGTGCCCGGGATGTCTCGGAGTCTTCATCCGGGTGCAGCAGGATCCAAGCAGGCTTGGGCTCGCGGAGCCGGGTGCGGTCTGTGCGTAGCGCTGCTAGGGGACTCGCATCGCGCAGAGCGTAACCGATGTAGAAAGTCGGGCGTTTGCGAATTGTGTCTCTCAACACATGATGGACGTCGGGGTCGGTGGCCGACACACTGGCTAGGTCGATGGCGGAGAACACCAGTGGAAGGTTGCTCTCACGCACTGAGCCATGGAGGTGGACGAGGTCTATGGCCTCGCGCCCCCCGACGACAGCCCCTTCTTCTCGTTGATCAACAAGGTAGTGGGACTTGCTCCCGGAAAACACACACTCGAACAAGTCGTCGACGTTGGTAGTGAGGATTGACCTTGGGGGGCATGCCAGAAGCGCGTCGTACTCGGCTTCAAAGTCCTTCACAGTGAACGCAGTGTCCGCGAGAGATCGGAGCTCGTCGGGATGTCGCGACTCGAATATTTGTGACGCCTGCGGCAGTTCAATACTCTCGAAGAGCTTCGCGTTGCCGCCAAGGCGTCGGTATTGCTCTGTGAGCTCGTCCTTGAACTCAGCGCCGCGTGGCAAATTGCTTCCCGTTGCATTCTTGGCGGATCCGCTGAATCCCGCGCCGGCGAAAAGGTTGTAGTCCCCGGCCAGTGCTGCGCGAGCCGTGGCGTCGTTTTCTATCGTGATCATGGATCCCCCGCTTGCAAAATGGATGATTGCGCGTATTGCGACGATACCGCCCGGCGTGCTTCGGCGGTCAAGTGGAGCAAGCACGGGCATCGCGGGTGAGCTGCCATATTGCCGGTGGGTCATACCGGCGCGCTGGAGTGTCGAAGGGTTACCGTCAGTCAAAGCCTTGACGCCGAAGAGCTGACCCAAGATGAGGCGCTCTCGCTTCAGGCGAATGCGATCACCCGCGTCCGACTCGCGCATGTCGAGGACAGGCATCGGTGCAGTGCCGAAACAGCTCCAGATCGACCACATCTGTGACAGTCCCCTCCCTCTTCCACACGCTGTGAATACGTTCGCCCCATGACCACCTCGCCCCTTCGTGCCCTCCGCGCCGACATCACCACGCTCGCGGTCGATGCCATCGTGAATGCCGCGAACTCGTCGCTGCTGGGCGGCGGGGGGAGTTGATTGCGCGATCCGCCGCGCGGCGGGTCCCGACCTGTTGCACGAGTGTCGGCTCCTCGCGGGCTGCAAGACGGGCGACGCCAAACTCACCAAGGGGTACCGGCTCCTGGCCGGGCACATCATCCACACCGTGGGCCCCGTATGGCGCGGCGGCGACGCAGGGGAGCCGGAGCAACTCGCGTCCTGCTATCGCCGCAGTATGGAGATCGCCCACGCGCAGGGCTTCGCGTCGATCGCGTTCCCCAGCATCAGTACAGGCATCTTCGGCTTTCCGATGGAGCAGGCCACGGAGGTCGCCGTCGCGACGGTGCGCGAGGCGTTGGCGGCAGGCTCCTCCGTGACCGAGGTGACGTTGGCGTGCTTCAGCGAGGCCGATCTTGCGGTGTACCAGGCCGTACTGGGCGCCTGACCCAGCCCGAGCGTCGGCCGTCCCTACGTCCCCTTGCTCCCCGGCTTGCCGAGCGTTGTGTCAGGGTCCCGGACTACGTTGGATCCAGGCAGTCCACTGAGGGAGAGCTACGCATGACCGCATCATCTGCAAGCGCAAACTGGCACAAGGACCCGATGGGTCGCCATGAATACCGGTACTGGGACGGCGCCACCTGGACCGAGCACGTGGCGGATGGAGGAGTGAGGTCGATCGACCCGCTCGCGGCACCGGCTGAGGAGGGCGACGCCTCAGCCAGCGAGGAGGCGACGGCGCCTTCGTCGGTAGCCGAAGCTCCGGCCGTGTCAACGCCTGCCACTGCGCCAGAGCCTGCGAGTAAGAGGGCCGTGCCGCTCTTTGGTGCGCGCAAGCATGCTGAGAAGTTGCAGGACGAGAACGCGATGCTGCAGCGGTTGGTGGACGAGCACGGACTTCGTGGCATCGCCGAGCTGGAGGCGGAAAAGGAAGCGCTGGCCGAGCACGTCGCCGCCATGCGCGCCCAACTGGACGCTGAGAACGCCAAGGTGGCCGTGGCGCAACGCGAGCGCGAAGCCGCTGCGCAAGATGTGGTGAACCTACGTACCGCTGCCTCCATGCAGGAATTTGGGCTCTTTGACTACGAGCACCCCGCCGAGAACTCGGTCAAGCTCTCGGGTGACCTGGAGGCGTTACGCACGCAGATCAAGCAGGCGGTGACGCAGGGCCAGGCGACCACGGCGGCCGCGAACTTCACATTCAATAACTCGACCACCAAGGGTGCCAAGTTCGTCAAGGACATGTCCAAGCTCATGCTTCGCTCGTACAACGCGGAGGCTGAAAACTGCGTGAAGACCGTGAAGGCAGGCAACCTCGCGCCTGCGCAGAAGCGGCTCTCCACCGCCGTTGACCAAATCGCGCGCCTGGGCACCATGATCAATTTGCAGATCACGCCCTATTACCACCGCCTCCGGCTGGCCGAACTTGAGTTGGCCTCGCGGCACATGCAGGCGCTCCAGGCCGAGAAGGAAGCCGAGCGCGCCCAGCGCGAGGAACTCCGTGAACAGCGCAAGGCGGAACAGGAGTTGCGAGCCGAACGAGAACGCCTCGACAAGGAGCGCCAGCACTACGCGAACGCCCTCGCTGCCCTGGAGGCAAAGGGAGATACCGAGGGTGCGGAACGCATGCGCCAGCAGATCGCGGACGCCGACAAGGCCATCGCGGACGTCGATTACCGCGCGGCGAACGTTCGTGCGGGCTACGTCTACGTGATCTCGAATGTCGGCTCATTCGGGCCTGAGGTGGTCAAGATCGGTATGACTCGCCGGTTGGTGCCGCAGGATCGTGTCGATGAGCTGGGCGATGCCTCGGTGCCGTTCCGCTTCGACGTTCACGCGCTGTTCTTTGCTGCCGACGCGGTGGCGCTTGAGACTGCACTTCACCAGCACTTTGCGGATCGCCGCATCAACAGGGTGAACCTCCGCCGTGAGTATTTCCGAGCAACGCCTGCGGAGGTGCTGGAGGCCCTGCGTGAGCGTCACGTAGAGGTGCTTGAGTATGCGGTGGAGCCAGCCGCGGAGGAGTATCGGGCAAGCATCGTGGCCGCGGGCGCTTAGCCTTCTGCCATTGCAGCCGGACCCGGCCCTCGCGTCGGCCGGCTGTGTCGCTCCGCCGGGCCGCCAGAGCTGGCGCTAGTGGAGGCATCGGGCTGGCTTGCGTGGCCGCCGCGCCTGCGGGAGCAGCCCATGTTCGTGGTCGGTGATGAACGAGTGGTAGGCCACCAAGATCGCGCGCGAGCCGCTTCGTCTCGCTCCGGGGAAGTCGGCGCTCGAGGAATGGTGGCGACACTCGGAACGTTTGAAGGATGAGCGATCCGGATCCCCGGCGCCCCGATGATTGGAATCACCGTGTCTCGAACCCGCCGCGCGTTCGCACTTGCCGTTGCCCTCGTCGCCGCGACCACGGCCCTGGCGGCGTGCGCGTCGCCAGCCGCAACGCCCGCCTCGTCGCCCGCCGCTACGTCCGCCGCGGATAGTCACAACGATGTCGACGTCGAGTTTGCGACCCAGATGGTTCCGCATCACCAGCAGGCTCTCGACATGGTCGCTATGACCGAGGGGCGCGATCTGAGCCCGGAGTTCGCGGAACTGACGCAAGCGATGAAGGCGGCCCAAACTGACGAGATTGGGCTCATGACGTCGTGGCTCGACAGGTGGGGCGTTGACCCCGCGGCGGCCGAGTCCGACCACATGGCGATGATGCATGACGACTCAATGGGCATGATGACCGACGACGATCTCGCAGCACTCCGCGACTCTGCCGCTATTAACTTCGAGACGATGTGGTTGACCATGATGATCCAGCATCACGAAGGCGCAATCACGATGGCGCAGGATGAGCTCGCGAACGGGATGGACGCCGATGTGCGCGCACTTGCGACTGGCATCGTCTCCGCCCAGCAGGACGAGATCGCGCAGATGAAGGCGATGATCGCAGCCGGCTAGTCGAGGTCGGTGGTGACGTTCGCGTGGGCCGCGCGTATCTACCCAGGTAGAAGCGTCGCGCGAAGGTGCCCACGTCGATTGGGGCGTGTCGGGGGTCAGGTGTATCTTCGCGACTTGTGACCACCATCGCCTCCGCCCCATGGACATTGCTCGCCTACGGCCCCGAGCCCGACCAGGTGGCGGAGGTCACCGTCCCGCCCGGCGCCAAGGGGCCACTGCCCCTGGTGCTGTTGCTGCACGGCGGCGTGTGGCGTGAGCCTTACGACCGGGTGCACATCCGCCCCCTCGCGGCGGCGCTCGCCGCCACCGGCGTCATCGTCGCGAACGTCGAGTATCGGCGGGTGGACGGCGCGGGCGGGTGGCCGAACACCTTCGACGATGTCGCCGCGGCGACCGACGCCTTGCCCCACCTCATCGACGAGGCGCACCTAGCCCAGGTCGACCGCTCCGCCGTCGTGCTCGTCGGCCACTCGGCGGGCGGGCACCTGGCCCTGTGGGCGACTCTGCGCCACCTGACCTCACCGGGCGCGCCTGGCCACCGGGCCACCCCTCTGCCAGTGGCGGGCGTGGTGCCGCTCGCCGGAGTGGTCGCGCTGACGTCCTTCCACCGCACCAGCCCCGACGCGGACACCGTCACCCGGCTCATGGGAGGCGACCCGGACGCGGTGCCCGACCGATACCTGGCCGCCGACCCGACGTTGCTGGGGGCGCCCGAGTGTCGGGTGGTCCTGGTGCACGGCGCCGAGGACGAGGCGGTGCCCATCCAGACGGCGCGTGACTATGCGACCGCGCACGACGGCGTCGCGCTCGTCGAGTTGGCAGGCACGGGGCACTTCGAGGTCATCGACCCGGGCTCGACGGCCTGGCCGGCGGTGCTGGCCGCGGTGCGGGAGGCGCTGGGCCGATCGTGAGGCTCCGCGCCATCCGCGCCGACATCACCACGCTCGCGGTCGATGCCGTAGCGAATGCCGCGAACTCGTCGCTGCTGGGCGGCGGGGGAGTCGGAGCAACTCGTGTCCTGCTATCGCCGCAGTATGGAGATCGCCCACGCGTCGGCCGTAACGAAATGGTGAGCGACTACCCCAGCAGAATGCGCAGCGCGGCCTGACCGTCGCGAGCGGCATCGGCATCCAGGGTCACCCAGGCGGGGTGGCTGGGGTCGCCCAGGTGCTTGTGCAGGTGTGCCAGTCGCTTACGGTCGCTTCCCGACGTGAGTCGCTGGCGTTCGGCAAAAGGGTCCGCCGTGCAGGCGAGCAACACGGCAGCATCAGATAGGTGGCGTGCGGGGTCCCGTGAGTCGGCCAGATGCGCGGCCGACTTCAAGATCACTGCACCCAACGCATCGGGCACGCTCAATTCGATTCGTTCGCCGTTGAGTTCCAGGCGGGCGTTGACCGTGCGCTGCAACGCCTGCGTGCCGCCATCGATCGCCACCATCGGGAATCTGCCTAGCCTTTCGCGCACGCGGGGAGCGGGGTGGTCGGCGATCATCACATCGACAATGTCGGGGGAGCCTGCCAACGCCGCGTCGCCCGCGTTGACGGGGCGCGCGAAGCGATGCGCGTGACCCTTGCGGGCGTCGGAGGGTTCCATGAGCGTGTAGCCCAGCTCGCCGAGCACCGTGCGGATGCGTGCCACCCTGCCGCGCGCGGTCTCCACATGGATCACCATGTCAACGTCCACCGTGGTGCGAGGCAGGCGGATGCCATGTGCGGCTGCGTGGAGCGCAACCATGAGCCCGCCCACGAGCGTCCAATCCTCGGGGCCGATACGTGCTGCGATCTGTCCCACATTGGGCCACGGGTAGAGCCATCCCTCGGGAGGCGCTGGGACTTCGAGGATAGGGCGGGGCGTCATCGTGCGAACCGTGCCAGCGCCTCGGCCAAGAGTCGCAGGCCCTCGGTGCGCTCGCGAGGGTCGACGGACTCGGCCAGGTCTGCGCCACGTAGTGCGGCGCCCGACGTGGCAATGGCGTTGACGTGCGCGTAGGCAGTAGCGCGCAAGACGACATTAGGGGTGCCGACTGCAGGGGCGAGGGCAAAGTCCACTATCAGGCGCGCCACATCGGCTGTGGTTAGGTACCCGTCAACGCCTGGGGCGCTCCGCGGGGCGAGAGTTCCCGCGTCGTCCCCTTTGCCTGGCACTGTCACCTCGGGCGCCAAGCGGGCGAGTGCCGAGGGATGGGCCTCGTATCGGTGGGCGGAGGCCCTCATCCTTAGCGAGGACGCCAGGGATTCGGGTGTCGCGTCGCGCAGCCTGGCGCGCAGTCGCGACAGTTGTGCCTGGCCGATGCCTCGCGCAAGATCGTCCCGGCCAGCCAGCAGGGCGAGCGCGGCCCACGCCGTCCGCTCGGACCATGCGCGGGTGAGGTGCGAGCGCTCGGGGCGCGATGCCATGGCGGTGACTACCGATTGTGAAGTGACGGCGGTACCGGCCGCTCGCGTGAGAACTCCCGCCGCGGCCAGGCGCTGCGCGTGCCGAGGAGAGACGCCGAGTTGCTTGGCGGCGTCCGCGAGGGTCATCACGTCCATACAGATAGTGTCGCGAGTGCGACATCATCTGTCAATGGTGGCGATGGGTGAGTGTCCCGTTGAGGCTGATGTTCCGCACGATGTGGAACAGGCACTGAGCGGAACAGCGACCCAGTTGCGCGTCATGCAGGCGCAATTGCGGCCGGTGACGTGCCCGCTAAGCCATCACTGCGGCAAGTTCCCGAAGGTCGGTGACCACGGCGTCGGGCGCCGGTAGGTAGTCGGGATAGACCGCGCCCTGGCGGTTGACCCACACGCCACACATCCCCACGCGTTGCGCCCCATGAACGTCCCATGGGTGCACGGCCACCAACGCCATCCGGTCCAGCGGCAATCCGCACGCATCTGCCGCGTGTTGGTACGAGGCGGGCGCGGGCTTCCAGGTCGCGACGTCCTCAACCGACAGCCTGCTCTCCAACAGTTCCAGTACCCCTGCGCGCGCGAACATCGGCTCCGACATCGCGGCCGCACCGTTGGTTAACGTGATGAGGCGGTATCCCGCGTCGCGCAGCAGGCGCAGGCCCTCCGGCACGTCAGGGTGAGCCTCGAGGTCGCGGAATCCCGCAAGAACGTGATCGATCTGCTCGGCGCTCAGGGTGCCGCGAAGGTTGCCCGCGGCGATCTGTCCAAAGGTGCGAAAGTCTCCCGCCGCAGCTAGCCCAAAGCCGTCCCGCAGCACCCCGGCAAACCACGTGTCCAGCATCTCCGGCGGCTGCCCCGCCTCGGCAAACCGCGACGCAAGCGCCGTCATGTCCGACAGGGTCTCGTTCACATCAAAGACGACGGCTTCAATAGTCATCTATTGAGTGAACCATGCGGTGCGCGGAGCGGGCGGAGCGGGCGGAGCGGGCGGAGCAGGTGGAGCGGGTGGAGCGGGGGCGACGGAGGGAACCGGGGCCGCAGTGTGCGAGGTCGGCTGGCCAAATCTACCCAGAATCCAGGCAGGCTCACCCGTTTGCACCGCACCGGTAGACTCAAACCAGAGACTCTGCCGCACTGCCGGCCATCTGTGAGAGCCGCAACACGGGAGACAAATTGACTGACGTACAGCCGCGCTCGGGTTCGACGGCGACGGACTCCACGGCGACAGGGGACTCGACCGTCGCCCATGAGGCCATGCGTCGCCGCAGCATCGCCGTCATCTCTCACCCCGACGCGGGTAAGTCGACCATCACCGAGGCGCTCGCCCTGCACGCGCACGCCATCGACCGCGCGGGCGCCACGCACGGCAAGAGCGGGCGTGCGGGCACCGTTTCCGACTGGTCCGAGATCGAACGCAGTCGTGGCATCTCGATTACCTCCGCCGCTCTCCAGTTCGAGTACGACGGTCACATGATCAACCTGCTGGACACCCCCGGCCACGCCGACTTCTCCGAGGAC
>Ga0209511_1001812_pt1 | contig 18273 bp, 37 predicted proteins | sample SSSSmetaG_FD_184141 | JGI IMG/M metagenome (GOLD analysis project Ga0209511, IMG submission 184141) | Glacier valley bacterial and archeal communities from Borup Fiord, Nunavut, Canada, to study Microbial Dark Matter (Phase II) - ​SSSS... | ecosystem: Environmental > Aquatic > Freshwater > Ice >...
TAGCACAATTCTCCGCTAGCTTTCCAAACACAGTTATATTAATAAAATCTGCTGTTGCTTTTCCTTGCGATACTGCTTGCTGCTTCTTTTCTCCAAATAAATCCTTGTCAACCGCTAAACTCATTTTTGTTACCGCCATTCCTGTAGCTGGTATAAATTTTAGTTCAGGGTCCTTGCATAACCTTCCAATAAGTACAACATTATTCATTGTTTTTCCTCCGAATGTTTTTCAGCTTCTTCTCGTGTTAAAAATACTGTTTTCCCAATATCTTCTTTTGTAAAAGTTGTATCCCATTCATTATCTGAATTGATATATGTATATTTCATACCAAATTCATTAATTTTAATTTCTTCAATATACCCATAATGCAGATTGTTACTTTTATCAATATAATAAACTGTATTTTCGTTGAATCTACAAAGTGGTTTAATTAATAACCCTTGTTCCTCTAAATCTTCCAAAGCAGTCAACCTTTGAACGCATTTCATGGAGTAATTTTCCCATGATTCCACTTTCGCGAATTGCCACTTTCGAGTTATTCTGTTTTCGTTATTACCTGCTGTTTGATAATAATTAAGCTTTTCGTATAATTCATCATTCTCTTTTTCGAGTTTATTAATTTCTTTCGGTTCTAGTCCTGTATCTTCGTAAGCACCAACCCTATTAATAATTTTACCAATATGTTTTTCGCATTTTAAACACGAAGCACATGCCATTTTTGTACATGTTGCGTCTAAGGCAATTATTCCATAAGAACCCTCATCGTATTTTTTAGTTAATCGTTCCATTTTCGTCCTCCACTCCAAAATCTTTTAAAGTTAATTCATGCTCCCACTCATGTTTACATTTATAACAAATGCATTTATACTTATGTACGCTCGGTTCAAGCCTTTCAAAGCGTATACGTTGGTTTTTGCATTCAGGACATTCAACCTCTGAATTTTCAAACAAGCCGCTTAATTCTTCGCCGCTATCATATTTCATTACGACAGGTTTGCATAATTCACATAAACAATAATCGTTGAAATTGCCTTCGAATGTTCCTGTTTCCCTATGGTACGTTTCGCCTATAAGAATCTTCTTACCGCAGTAAATACATTTATGTTCTTTTCTTGCTTTTTGGTATCTGCTGTTCCAGAAACTCATTCTTCTACCTCCTGAAAATTTCTTACAATCTTTTCACATCTAAAAGTATTTACTTCACAATCTTCTTCTTTATCACACTCATAGCAATAAATATCATTTAACCAATCTGATACTCCTGATTCATCAAATTCATTTTCATTAGTCTCACTGCAATACTCTTCAATCATTTTGTCGCACTCATTATGTAAGCACCTATCGAAAAAATCACCATCATATTTCCCTGCTTGTCTGTGATATTTTTCTCCTACTTCAATGTTATGGCCACATAACATACATCTGTGTATTTTTCTTGCTTTGTGAATTTCATCACTATAAAATTCCATCTCTATCCCCTTTTCATCTGAAATCTTAAATTTCCGTCCCGACCTAATCCGTCCATGAAATTTTTATACCTTTGATTTGCAATTTCACGTTCTTTTTTAAACTTCTTATAATCTTCGCAAGTATCGTGACAAGTTAATTTTCTTTCGGGGCAATTTATACATTTGTTCATAAGTTCCTCCTAAAATAAGCTTATTTGATTTTCGACTTCAATTACTGACTGACAATTCTTAACTGCTTGATTGAAATAACTCTCTTTTAATTCGATTCCTATAGCTCTACGTTTCATTTCTAACGCTTTATACGCTTCGCTTCCTATGCCTAGAAACGGTGTAAAAACTATATCCCCTGAATTGCTCCAAAGATTTATTGCTCTTTGAATAATTGGTAATTGCAAAGGGCAAATATGCCTTTCGTCTTTTTCTTCCCTTGCACTTCTAGCTTGCAATGTATCGCTTGGATTAATGTCCATCCATACAGGGCTTGCATATTGTTGCCATATATTGACAGGAAAACTCTCGTTTGTGTGTGTTACTCTTTCAGGATTATCGCCATGTTTTCTCATTGTTACTAAATAATCTGGTATACCTTGTCTGCTCATGCAACTATCTTTTTTAATTTGTTTATGAAGCAATCCTAATGCTTTTGTTCTTTGCATAGCTATAACAGGGTCTTTCCAAATAACAACTTCACTGTGATATATAAATCCTGCATCTTGGAATATTTTAATTAACATCCCTCTAAAATCTGTTATCCCTATATATCCATCACGCTCCTTTAATGTAGGTAGGTTCATACAGTGAAATGAAACTAATCTCCCATTCATCATAATTCTGTACAACTCATTAACTATAAATATAAAATGTTCATAAAATTCACTGTAAGTTCTGCAATTTCCTAAATCTCTATCGCTATTTGAATAAGTATAAAGACTTGCAAATGGTGGACTAAAAACACTGTAATGTATGCTGTTGTTAGGTATTTCTTTCATAATCTCACATGAATCACCATTATATAGTGACATTCTATCTGTTATAAATTGATTGTTTACTTTCATTAGCAAGCCTCCACTAACCATGTAGGAATTTTCATATCGACGCATGGTTTATATTCTGTTACATTTCTTGTTGTATTTTTTATCTCATTTTTAAGTATCTCGGAAGTTAAAGCAACCATATTCCTTGACATTTGCTCCGCTTGTTCTTCTTTCCTTTTAACATTTGCAAGAACACTTTCTTCTCTTTCTGATATAATTACATGAACATTTACTTCTTTAGTTTGACCGAATCTATAACATCTTCTAATTGCTTGGTAGAATCGTTCATAACTGTCTGATAATCCGCAAAATATCATGTTATTGCAATTCTGCCAGTTCATTCCGAATCCGCATATTTTCGCTTTGGTTACAAGAAACTTTACTTCTCCTGTTGCAAATCCCAACATTGCACTTTCTTTATGTTCAGGCTTGTCTGCTCCTGTTACCTCCACGGCTCCTACAATCAATTTTGATAGCATTTCGCTTTCGTTGTTATAGTCACACCATATTAAGCAATTATCCATTCCTTTAACCAATTCAACCGCCTTACCAACTCTATCATCAATACTTTCTTTTCTTGCTTCTCTTCTTTCGTCTAATGTTTGTGCTGGCATTACCACGAACATATCGCCATTATTAGGACTATCAACTATATGAGTAGTTATATTAAGTTTTGGTAATTTGTATTTGCTGCCGTCGTATCCTAAATCTTCTGGTGTTTTAACTACCATTGCCCAACTAGCCAACCATCTCCAAAATTCATTCTCTGCATGTCCTTTCAATCTCCATTTTGCAGTTTCACCGCCATCATGGATAAAAAATGTTGCAAGCATTTCAGGTCTTGTCATTACCCCTAAAAATTCTGCATGATTTCCTAATTCAACATAGTCATTAGGTGATGGTGTTGCAGTACATGCTAATTTATATTCTGTATATTTAAACAGTTCTAGCATTTCCTGTGTGGTTTTTCCTGTAAAGCTTTTTATAATTGAGCTTTCATCAAGCACTACACCTATAAATTCATCAGGATTAAAATGTTGAAGCATTTCGTAGTTAGTAATGTTAATTCCGTTTTTAACATCTTGCTGTCCTCGGCATAACGTTACTTCTATTCCAAATTTTAACCCCTCTCTAATTGTTTGCTTGCTCACCGCTAATGGTGCTAATATTAAAATCTTGCCGTTTGTGTATTTACAAATTTCATCTGCCCAGGATAATTGAATTATTGTTTTTCCTAATCCTGTATCTAAAAACACTGCTGCTTTACCTTTTTTTAATGCCCATTTTACAATATCTCTCTGAAAATCAAATAAGTATTTATTGGTAGGTTCGCAATCGAATCCGGTTGGATTATTAACTCTTTTTTTACTATTTAAAAACTCTTCATATTGCATTTGTTCCCCCTAGTTAGTAGTTATTTTTAAACTTCTCCTTTAGCTCCATTAGCCTTTTTCCTGTCAATTCTTGCTCGACTTCGATTTTCTCGATTTGTTCAATAATATTGACGTTTGACATTGGCATAATGTATTGATTGCCCTCTGATGTTTTTATCAGATATGAGTTTTCGCCCATTATTATTTCTGTTACGTTTTTAAAGTTTCTTGATGTTCCTAGAGTGTTAAACCATATTTTTATATTTGCTTTGTCAAATACTGCTGTCATTTTATCCTCTCAATCTATAATTATTTTTAATATCTTTTTGCACTTCTACTAAATAATCTTTGCACATTTCATAGATTCTGCTGCCTATAGCTTCATCAAAATTCAGCAGCTCGCTCATGTCGTGCTCGCTAGATAAAATAATCGGCAATCTATTTATATATCTGTAATTTATAATCTCAAACATTATGTTCTTGTCGCTGTCCGTTGTTTTACCCTTTAACATATCGTCTATTAGCAATACTTTCGCCGTTTGGTATTTGTTTAATTGTTTCTTATAAAATTCTTCATCTAACATATTTTGTTTCAAACTTGTAATAGTTTCCCTGTAGTTGAAATAAACAACTGATACTTTCTTATTTTTTAAGATATTCAATCCGATTGCAACTGTTAAATGAGTTTTACCACTTCCAACAGCTCCAATAAATGCTATACTGTTTTGCTTATTATTTCTTATCTGCGTAAAGTTTTTATAATAGTCAGATGCAACTTTCTTCATTTGTTTTGATATTTCATTCCACTCTACAAAATTTGTAAATGTAAAACTATCGTCCTTGATTCCGCTATTATCGAATAGTTTTTCGGCTTCTGCTAATTCAAAGCAATCACATCTTTTACAGTTGTTGCCATCTATAAGCCAATATGTATCTTTACACTTTTGACATTTATATGAGGTCGCTGCAATCTCCGTTCTTTGTATCTTCTCTTTTAACCTCTGGTACAGTAAATTTAATTCTGTTTCCGTACTTTCCAACTTCTTCGCCACCTTTTTGATTCAAATATCCCTCAAATTTATTACTGAATAATGTTTCAGGTCTAAGAAACTTCTCCATCTTAGCATCGTTCAACCATTCAGCTGATTTAATATCTATTACTTTTTTAAAATCCTCTAGTGTAAATTTATCGTTTGTTCTGGCATCTATTAGCGATTTTGTTTTAGCAGAAGATGTTTTATATTTTGTATTGCATTTAAAATTAAGATAATCAATTACAAAGCTATATATCTTTATATCCTTATCTAACCTAACCTCTCCTAACCTAACCTTACCTAACCTATGCTGTCCATTGCCTGTCCATATGCTGTCCATTGCCTGTCCATCTTCATTAAGTGTAACTTTTTTAGCATCTGCTCTCTGCCTTTTTTTTATGATTTCAATATCAGGAATCACTTTTAAAAGTAAATCTTTATACATACTGTCAATTTTTCTATCTGGCCTTATTAAGTTGTGTTCGTTCCAGTCATTTATATAAGCGACTAAATCTTCATTAATAATTGTTACATATCCTTTAGACACTAACACTCTTAAATCGTCTTCTGTTGAGCCTGTCATTCTCATAATGTTATAAGCTTCGACAACTCCATCATCATCTGCTCTAACAATTAAATGAAAATATAATGCTTGAGTGCTTATAGGCATTTTTAAAAATTTTGCAGAATCTATAATCCTGCCTGCTATCATTCTTCTACTTGCCACTTACCCACGCTCCTTTCATCATTTCGAGTTCCGCTGGAGTAATTGTTGATATCTTTAATTCCTTACACTCACTCACTATTCCGTCTATCAAAATTGACATTTCCTTTGTGTCATACTCGCTTGAACCCATAAACACTTTTATATGTGTAAATGATTTTCCATTCACCATTCCATGTCCAAACTCTTCGGCATATTTTACTGACTTCATAAATATTGAAACAGCTTCATCTTGAACCGATACAACACTGCTTTGTCCGTATCTTTTCAGCATAGATAGATATACTTCATCCTTACTTGACCGCAATACATTTGCTATCTCGGTTACGAGCTTCCACGCGTACGCATTAGAATCGAGTGACCGCTTTTTCTTCTTGTTGCCTATCTTAGCTTCTTTAATTTTATCGTTACTTAAAAGCTCATTCAATGCTTCTATATCATTTTGTTGTTGTTTTGAAACTTCAAACATGACGTTGAAGTTTCCGTTGAATTCTCTTGTAATCTTGCCTTTAGTAAATGTTAATTCCATTCTAGTTGCCTATTGTATTAATCGTATTACTTCACGTATTGAATAAATTTCAGGCGATGCTAAATAGCAAATACACTCTCCGATTGCATGTAGTAAAATTAAACCAATAGTTATTGACAGTGTGATTATTATTATTTTTTTCCAATCTACTTCATCTTCGGAATTGAGCGAGAATATAGTTAAAGCAAATGTTCCAAACATTCCTAAACTTATAAAAGTAAACCAAAATGACCACGATGTAATGCTGACTATTAATTCATACTTTCCGTACATCAATATGTACTGCATTGCATTTTCTCTTATTGCATCCACACTTACACAAAATACTTCTGATAATTTGGCTAACATCGGTTCTAAGTTTGTTAATAATTGTTCCATATTTCCTCCTATAAGTAATTTTTCATAAATACTTTCACCCACAACTCGTGTGAATAATTAATTTCAAATTTTATTTGTGCATACATTTTTATGTATATATCTAATTGATTGTTGTTATGTATGCCCTTATGTCCAAGGTGACAATCCATGCACAAAGGGATTGTAAGTCCATATTTTTCAGATTGCTTTCTATTTGCTGTACCAAACATCACGTGATGTTTTTGCAAATTATTTGAGCAACCACATATAAAGCAATGTTCCCAATCTTCCGTTATAATGCTATTTTTTTTCATTTGCTTTTGCCTCATAACCTTTGCATATTTGTTCATATTCTATTTTTGTTAGCTTGTCAGGTTCCTTCTTAAATTTCTTCTTTATCTGGTCTATTATGGCTATATTTTGATATCCTGCTGATTGTCCTAAAGCAAACAATCTCTTAATCTGAGCCTCTGATAATTTAAATGTTGTCGATGCAGGCCTTGCTGTTTGATTTTCGCTTGTATCTTTTCCGTCTGGATCATCTTCATCTGTCGGCAATCCAAAATATTTAAGTAAAAAATATCTTTCTGAATATGTTAATGCACTCCCGAAGCTCTTTGAAATATCGTCTTGTTGTCCGTAGTAAGCCCAATCAACAACTTCTCTTTCTTCTGGCTTTTCTGCGTTTATCCAGGTATAAGACATTGCACCCCATACCTGGATATCAACTTTGTCAATGCCTTTTGCATTTTTATAACAAAATAATTCATGTTCTCCCAGCTCTGCGCTCGGTTGCAATATCAAGCCTAATTCGTTCATTTTATCTTTAATTTTATTTAAGATTTGATTACCACTAACATAATCGAAACCGAAAGACTTTTTATCTTTAAAAAAGCCATTTGCGACCTTCCTAACCTCGATAATTTTTTCATATAAATTCATTAAAAATCATCTCCATCCATTGTTTCTTCTGTAACTTCATTAACTATTTCTAAAAGTCTTTCAAATTCAACGTTTGTCATATTTTCGAACGATATGCTCAAGCTATCAAAATCAATATTTACTTTCATTTTATACTTAGCCTCTTTCCATAACTTAATTCAGCACCTTTAATGGTTTGTCCACTCTTTAATAAGTCTTTTATTGTAACCTTATCTAGTGTTTCAGTAGTTTTTACTACAAAATACTGTTTTGGTATTAATGTTTCGTCTGTTACTTTTAATGCTGCTGGATTATTCGCAACGCTTATGTTAAATAAGTCTGTTTTAATCTTTTCCTTGCCTGTTTCAATCATTGCTTGTTTTAATGTTTCTTTTAACTTGTCCACATTCGTTTCTAAGCCATTCTTTCTATTGTTTAAGCGTTCAATCTCTGCTTTGAGTGTATTTATATTACCGTCTTGCATTTTGATTATTCTGGCATATCCATCAGCTTTATTTTCTATACTGTCGCTTATCATTTCAATTGTGTCTTTGAGTTCTTCTTCTGTCATTTCTCCACTTTCAATTAATTCTTGTAATTTTAAGTAATTGTATTTTAATTCATATAAGTTCATCTATATTCCCTCCTTAGAGATTTCAAGCGCTAATCTTCTAATCATTTTTACATCATCTTTGATTTTTGTCCTTGATGGAACCCTCATGTTGCTAAATGGATGATTCCAATGCTTAAAATCCTTACCTTGCTCTTCTCTATCTGTTTCGCATTTTCTTTCAGCTTCTTGATACTTTTTAATATATTCTTGTTCTTCTGCTATATCAGTTACTAACATTTGTATAAAATCAATTTTATTATTCATTTATATTTCCTCCATTAAAAGTCCTTTTGGAAATTCTCTTAGCATATTTTCTTTTCCCACTATTGGTATCAAGCTGTTCTTCATGAATATGGGAATGTTAGTTTGTTTGCATCTTTCAACTATGCTGTCAATCCATTCTTTTTTAGGAATAACTTTGTCTTTGCGGTTTCCTGTTTCAGCTCCCAGTATCAACCAATCTAAGCAAGAAAAATATCCGTCACATTCGCTTATACTTATCTCTTCCAATAAAGGTTCTACAGATAAAAAAGTATTGAACCATCTTTCAGCATTAACTCTCTGTTGCATAAATGAATCTAATGCTAAAGTAAAACTATCTTTATTTGTAGCGGTTGCTCCGTACCAAAATCTTTGAAAATCATCATCAATACTTTCATATCTTTCAAAATTTTTAGTCAAGAACATATAATTATGCTGTGGAGCTTTCTTGCAAGCTTCAAATACTTCTTTTATCCATTCATCAGGTACCCAATCGCCAAATAAATCAGCCATACTACACACAAATATATTTGATGGTTTTTTTATTTTAAATGGTTCATTAAGTCTATGATGATAAAACGTTGGATAAAATCCTGCTTCAAATGGTTTTGCTTTGTAGAAATGTTCTAATGTTGGTGGAACATTATCTCTTTCAGCAATTTCCAACATATCCTTAATCATTTGTTTTGATGATGCTGGAGCAAATCTATTAGCAATTTTTCTAGCATAACAGTATTCGCAACCATGTAGGCATCCAGTTATCGGGTTCCATGTGCTATCACACCATTCAATTTTTGTTTTATTCATTGATTTCCTCCCCTAAAAATTCAATCCAGCTATCCATATCCTCAAAAATATATTCTTTTAAGTGTTTAAGTTGCTTATTACAGTCATTATCCATATCAATCCTGCTAAGATAGAGTTCTCGCAAATCTTCAATCAATCCAGCTTCTTCTTCTGATTCAACTTCATATATTCCTCTATGCTCTAAGTAAAATTCTTTGTGATTGTCAATGAATTCAAGACCTCGCCTGTCGGTATATTCTGCCCTAGCACACTTGTAACAAATATCTTTGCATATATCTTCACCAAATTTGTAACTGCCGCATATAGAGCATTTAAAAGCTTCTTCATAATCTGTCGAGCCACATGCAGGGCATACGCTCATATCCCCTAAGTTGGTTTTTATAACTTCAACTTTGTTAAAAATACATTCGCAATACATACATCTATTCATTGTTTCCTTCCTCTCTTTCTAACTTGGCTTTATCACCTATGAATAAATATTGAGTCACTATGTGTATAAAATTAAGCCCTAAAACCACTATCTCGTATTGATATTTATAAGGTGGATGATCAAATCTTTTAATTTTGTATTCCCTTGTTTTAAGCATTTCTTTAAAATCTTTATCACTGTAAATTTGAAAACTATCACTTTTATCTGCGTTCTGTGTATAACCTATAATCCCTTGTTCGCTAGCTTTTAATGTTGCAATTTTCAAGTCAAACGCTGTATCTATTATTTTTTCGATATTCATATACATTTACTCCTTTTTGTGGTACTCTTTACCTAGTATTTTTAAATCTTGCTGATTAGTTCATACCTAATTGGCTCTTTTTTGTATTCGATGGTAATTTAAGCTGTATTCTCCATCTGGAAGCGGTTGACTGGCAAAGTCCTAATTCACCAGCAATTTTAACGTCTGTCCAACCTTTCTCGTATAATCCTAAAAACTTATCCTTTTGATTCATTTTTATTTCTTTCTGTGAAGGCTTACCAATCCTACTTCTCCAGTATTGCACCGTAGATTCTGCTATTTGCAATTCTGTTGATATTTTTTTATCTGTCCACCCTTTCTCATAAAGTTCTAAAAATCTTTCTTGTTTTTGCTTATGCACAAAAGCTTTGTTCTCTTGTTTTTCATTTACCGTTATTCCATATTTGTTTAAAATTTTAACTACTTCTTTTTTAGATAAAGATGATAATTCTGATAGTAGTTTTACTCTGTCCTGACGTTCGTCTGCGTTCCTAAACATTAAGCATATTTCTTCATCTGTGTACATTGCTTCCTCCTAATCTGATTAATTCTTTATGTTCGATTTTCCATCGACAATGTGGACATACATATTTATTATCTTTTACTTTTTTACTTACACCCCACTCTTCGTCACAAATTTTACACGGTATAATTTTCATCACTTGCCTCCCGTACTCTTGTATTCCAGACATGTATTGCCTGTGTTCTTTGTTGGTATATAGTGGTTATCTGAGCTCCACAATAATTACAAATAACAGAATATCTCTTGCTAAATTCTTTTGGATAATCCGTAACTTCATAATCCTGTGCTTCACCGCCACAGAACGGACATTTCTTAAGTTTTTCAGTCATCATTTGCCTCCTATTTGCAAAGTATTAATCCAATTATTAGTAAAATCATGCTTGCTATAAATTTAAATCCTATTAAATCGTGATCGTCATTAAACCTATTAATAAACGTTTTAACTTTCTTTGTCATGGTTGTCCTCTTTTTCAATAAGTGGCAATATGCTATTTTCTTTTAATAATTGATAAATAAACAATCTGCCCTTTTGTGTCCAATAAGTATGTAGTTTACTTCCCTGACTTCCATCTGACTTGTTAAAATTTTGTGTTTTAGATGATGTATAACCTTTATCAGCGTGTTTCTGATACAATAGCCATGTTCCACTTAAGCAATATTGAATGCCTAATTCATGCAACAACTTATTCATTGCTGTTGCGCTCATTCCGTAATCTTTAGCTATAACCGATATTGACAATAGTGAGCTATTTTGCAGTATCAAATCGTAATAAGTAGCTTTCGGTTGCAATTCACATATAATTTGTTGTTGCTGCTTAGTTTCTAATTTCAAACTATTTATTGTTGTATCTGCTATTCTTAATGCTCTTGCCATTATTTTTTCAGGACTGTTAAATTCTTTTTCAATTTCTATAAAATATTGTCTAGCAGCTTTGCCTTTTTCATTTCTCTGTAACATCGCAATTTCTTTTGCCATGTCGATTGATAATTGAAAATCCGTAGATGGTCTGCCTCCTGTACTTTCTTCCATAATTGGAATAAAGTCTATTCCTTCAGCAAAACCGTATTCAATCATTCTTTTAAACCATGTTGTGTAATTACTTTCTACTTCTAAAAATTCATGCAATTCCCTTCCTAATATTGTTGGTCTTTCATTTTCAAAATTAATTCTTATTAATTCGTGCATTCTTTGTTTTCTCCTTTCGCTGTTACGTTTCGTAACTGTTTTGGCAAAATTAAATTAAACTTGTACTAATTCGCTTGTTACTTTTTCTAGTTCGTTTCGTTATGTAGCTTTTCATTTAAGATGAGTGTGTAATCGATATCCAATTCATTGCACAGTTTAGAAATTTCGTCTATTCTGAAATCCACTAAACCGTTGATTTTGTTGGAAAAAGCTGATGTTGACAAGTCTGCCATTTTTGCAGCTGTCACATAATTGATTTTCTTTTCGAAGAGTATTGATTTTAACTTTTTGAATTCCCCATATTTGCTAACTTTTTTGTCCATTTTTGTTCTCCTTTTTTCGACCTTTTTAGTTACGTTTTGTAACTTAATGACAGTATATTCCTAAATTTTCATATTGTCAATATCTTTTCGTAACTTTTTATTTTATTTTTCTTGATTAAAAGTTTCGTATTGTGGTATAATGCATTTAGGATGAAATAAGGAGGTTTTTATGAAACTTGATAATATTAAAATTAAGGAACATTTTGGAAAAAGGTTAAGAGAATTAAGGTTAGGAAGAGATTTGACACAAGAGGACGTTGGCAAAATATTAGGAACTACAAAAGCAACAGTGTCTCGATATGAAACAGGTCGACATTCACCAGGCGTTTCTGAAATATCTTTATTAGCAGATTATTTTAAAGTTAATCCGTATTGGTTAGCAGGCTTCGATAACATTAAAGATATAGATGAGCCTAACTTTAAAAAAATACCAGTAATCGGCTGCATAGCTTGTGGAACACCACTATTAGCAATTGAAAACATAATAATGTATGAATATGCAAACTATGGAGAAAATGTGGACTTTGCCTTGATTGCAAAGGGTGACAGTATGATTAATGTTAGAGTATTTGACGGAGATACAGTTTTTGTCAGACAACAATCCGATGTTGAGGATGGTGAAATTGCAGTAGTCCTTATAGACGATGAAGCAACTTTAAAAAGAGTTTATAAACTTAATGGCGATTTGCTTTTGAAAGCTGAGAACCCAACATTTATAGACATTAGAATTACAGCTAAAGATAAAAAGAATGTTCGAATTTTAGGAAAAGCAATTTATTTTAAAGCTAATCTGAGGTGAAATTATGGCTAGTATACGAAAGATAAAGGATGGAAAGTTTCAAGCGACTGTTTATATTGGTCGAGATAGCGATGGAAAGCAATTAAGGAAGTATGTTACGGCAAGCACAGAAAAAGAGTGTAAGCGCAAATCAAGAGAGCTAGAGACAGAGATAGAAGATGGCAAGTTTATCAATATAAGTAACATGAGAGTAGGCAAGTGGCTGGATGAATGGCTAGAATTAAATAGAAATGCTTTAGCTCCTTCAACTTATGTACTTTATAAAGGATATATTAAAAATCACTATAAACCTACCCTTGGCAATCTGAAGCTGTCGCAGTTGAATGAAATCCACATTAAAAAGTTTGTTAATGAGAAATTAGAAACACAAGCACAGAACACAGTTAGAAAGTTGATATTTGTACTTCGTAAGGCATTAAATGAGGGCATGAAGGACAAAAACCCAATGAAGGATGTAGAAGTGCCTAGCAAACAAAAGACACGATTTAGGTTAGTTACAGAGGCAGAATTTAATATTATCCATAAAGAGGCTAAGAAAACTATCTTTGACGAGTGTATAATCTTGTTAGCAGCTTGGGGAGGACTAAGACGAGGTGAAATCTTCGCATTGAAGCCTGACGATATTTTTATAAAAGAAAGCGTAATAAGAATTGATGAAGCAAGTTCGATTTCAGAAGATGGGTATAAGGATAAAAGGCCAAAATCTGAAAATGGTTTTAGAGATGTAACAATTCCTAAATATTTGATGGATCTAATTGTAAGATATAGAAAAGAGCAAGGTAAAATTACAGATAGATTATTTAATATGCGACCTGACCGTTATAGCCATAGATACAAAGAACTTCTAAACCGCACTACTTTGTGCGGTGAGAATATAGTTTTCCATGATTTAAGACATTATCACGCTAGTTGGTTATATAAAAATGGTATGCCCGATTTATATTCAGCTGAACGCTTGGGACACGATATTAATACCCTAAAACAAATCTATCAACACATGGACAAGAGTATTAAGCTTGAAAACGATAAAAAAATAATTGACATGATACAATGAAAAAGTTTTGTGCGTTATTTGGTCGGTATTGGTATAAAAAAAGTACTTCATCAAAATCAATGAAGTACAGTGTTGGTGCGGATGACAGGAATCGAACCTGCATGCCGTAGGCGCTAGATCCTAAGTCTAGTGATATACGTTGCGTAACTAAAATGTAAAATGTTGAAATCTGAACACATTGCAAATATATTAAAAAGTTTCGTGACGTAACCATTTTAGATAACTAAATTAGCAATATTTGCTTTAACTATGTTTTGTGCGTTATTTTGTGCGTTATTTGATTAATTTGTGCGGTAGAAATTATATAAAATAACTATCAATTACGGCAACTCTTTTAATTTTATATATCTTAGACTTTCAAAATTAATATGTAATAGGAGGTAATTTAAATGAATCTTAATTATTATCAAGACCAATTCGCCATGGTTAACGAGTACAAAAATTCTGAAATCAGAGATAAGCAGCTAGCAATTTTAATGACAAATATAGAATATGAATTCAGCGTTCCACTTTTGAATGATGAAACATACAACAAAGATAATCCAAATGTTATCAAATTATACAGAAAGGTAAGTAGTGCAAGAATTTAAGGATTGAAAATAAAAAGACCAGGAAATTAATCCTGGTTTTTCTCTTTATCATACTTCATAAATAATTCTTTTAGCATTTTTTCATACATAGCTTTATTGTTCCAATCAATACTAACATATTTTTCTAATATTTCAATGTAACTATCCATTTACTCTCCTTTACATATACGTTCTATATTTTTTGCTATTATCAACGTAGGGTTCGCTTTTCTACTTCGTTTATCAAAATACTTTCGATGTAATTGCTTAACGTCCTGTTTTCATTGTCTGCCAACTGCTGCAATTTTTCTTTAAGTTCCGTTTCAATCCTAATATACAATCTGTCCGTCTTTGCCATGTATCCTCCATTAGATTTATTTGCAACGGCTTGTAACGTCTGCCAGCGCATTAACCCCTTTCGGGGCTACTCTGCATTTGTTTAAATTCTTCGATATGCTTCTAAACTTAATTCTAAATATTTTTCTTTATCTTCTGTAGTTAATATGTCTGCTTCCCACAATGCCCTCATATAACCCTTTAAATAACTAAATTGTAGATTACTTTCATCAATACTATTTTCATTTTTTAATGCTTGTAAATTTTCTATCTCTGTTTCAATGTTTATTATAAATAATTGTTTGTTCATTTTTGTTGCCTCCGATTTATTTTTTAATTTGTTTTACCTTATGATTCATTATATACCAATGTACGTACAATGTCAAGCATTATTTATAAATATTTTTAAATTATTTTTTACAAGTAATTTTGTTGTAAAATCAATAGGTATAAACATATCAACACATATTTTACGTGGCTTAAAACGCAATCTATAGCCTCACTTTTTTAGTGCAAAAAATAAAAAAAGACTAGGCAATTAAGCCTAGTACAATTTTAGATATAGGATCACCTCCTATTTTACTATTCTGTCCAATAACGCAAATACTTCTCCACGCGTCATAAAATCATTATATCTTTCATCGTTAATTGTAATTCCCTTAGCCGCCAAACTCAATTTGTGCTTTACTGCCCAATGAGGCTCTTTTGTTATGTCTTTAAAATAATCGTCAATCGACTTAATATACTTGTCCCAATGTGGCAGAGTATATGCAGGACAGTTTTTTCCGCTCCAATGCTTATGCGGTACGACATTTTGAATAGGTATGTTATACTCTTTCATCAGGTAAGCAACAAATACTTTTGCAGTATCTTCGGATACTTCATCTTCGCCAATCTCTATACTTATACTTGTTCTGTTGCCGGGTCCGTTATATCCGTCCCCAGCATTCCAAGATACCTCGATAAACGACAATTCCTGAAATACTTTATTACCTATAATAGTTAAGTGCCAACTCTTGTAACCATTGTAACTATCAGCATAGTCTGTTAAGTTTTGAGCCGTTGCCTTGCCACTTGCTGAATTGTGTAAAGTTATGTATATAGGCTTCATAGTCAATTGCGACCTTGCTAATTTGTTAGTAGCTGGTATTATATCTTGTACAAACTTAATATCAAGGATATCAAATCCTGTTATTAATCCATTTTCTATTTTCATTACTTACTCCCTTTTTGGTTGTACCACCAACACTTGATTGATATATACACTTGCACCTGCGCATAATATACCTTGTGTTATTGCTGTAAATATCGCCATAAATATGTTTTGTGTTCCTGTAATTTCTTCTGTTGCCAATATCCAAATTACAGCTAATACAATTCCCAATACACCTAAAGTTAAAGGTATAAACTTATCTTTTATTAACAACGTGCTTTTAATTGCAATTCCTATCAAATAGAGCACAGGAACTAAAATTAATAATTCTGGTTTTACAAATTCTTTTAACATTTCAATATCCATATTTTCACCTTCCTATTTTTATTCTTCGCTAACTTCATCACGCCTTTTATAGTTTTCAAGTGTGTCAAGTCTTTTGTGCGCTTGCTTTGTAGATTCCTCAACCTTGATAATTCTATCCCTAGAATCCCTTTGCTCGTTTTTAACATTAGTCATTTCTGATTTTATTTCCGTTATTCCTGTTCCAATAGTTTCAAGCTTGATTATTACCGTTGTCATATCTGATGCATCTTTCTTACTGTCTTGTCTCTCATTTCTTTTTTGGCTTATTACACCTGAATAAATACCAAAAATAACTGATATTGCGGATATTAATAAAGCTAATTCAATTGTCACTACATCACCTTCCTTGTATTTTTTTACATAAAAAAAAGGACACTATCTCTAATGCTCTTAGTCCGCTAATTTTTTCTTTTGTTTACTAAACTAATTCTACAATTAAATTTTGATAACCATCTGCAATTAGCATTGCATCAACTTGTGGCTTTAATGATGCTAATTTTGGATTCGTAAATATTGCTTTGTAATCCAATCTTCCTTCTTCAATTCCTTGTGCTAAATATAAAGACATATTATTCATCTCCTTTTCTCCTTTTTAATAATTCATTATAATAAAATCTATTGCGCCTTGATTAATTACAGTTTGTTCTCGTATCAATTCTAGCTCTGTTTTTGGTTGAGGTTGATTTTTTTGTTCTTCCTTCCATATTATAATTTCTTGCTCTGTTGACGCTTCTGCCCATTTAGTGCCATCCCAAATAGGTTTTAAATAACCTATTATAATAGGCACTGCTATCTCATTTTCTGTTGGATTATCAGTTAAATAACTTTCACCTGTAAAGTAATTATTAGCATCTATTTTCCAAATTTGCATCATAAAATTATTCTCCCCGAAACTTGAATCTTAGTGCTTAACGCATTGCTTGGTATTATATACATATATCCGTTAGTATAAACCATAGCTATACAACCATATACATTTACATCTACATCTAATCCCACCACACTAATTGCTGTAACAACAGGAGGTATCCATGCTATTGGTAACCTTATAGCGGCAATTTTAGAGGCGGCAAAAGCTGTTCCATCTGTTTTTTTAAAACTAATTGTAAAATAATACACATTGTTAATTATATACGATTTTTGAGCAAGTATAGTATAGCCTGCTTCTGGTGTACATAACAATTCCGTTTTGGAACCTAAAGCGTTAATTAGTGTCCTATCTTCTTGCAATGCACCTTCGACATTCGTGGCGGTTATTATATTTCCTGCATCTGCAATTGTTATTGAAGTTGCTGTCGGTAAGGATATATTTGCTAAATGCATGTTCATAGTATCAAACTGTGCCTTATTCGGTAATATTATTTCTGGCATTAAATCACTTCCTCATATATAAACTTTATATCTCCATTTTCAATTTTAAAACCAAATTTGTAAGTTATTGAATTTTCAATTAATCGGTGTGGCATTGTATCTGCTAAATGTACTTTTGTTAAATAGTCGGATTGTCTATTAAAACTTTGAGTTGTACCAGTGTCATTGAAAACAGATTGAGGACTTCTATTTCTCAATCTATCCTCTGCATCTCTCTTTTGTTTTAAAACTTTGCTTAAATTCATCTAATCACCTCACGCACCATGATGATAACAAGTAATCTGCATTGTGTAACCGTTGCTGTCTTGCATCGTGCTTAAATCCGTTATCCTGTAAAGTTCTGATATTGTTGTACTACTTTCTATGACTTGTATTACATCTCCAACTTGGAGCCATGGAACGGCTATACAAGCAAAACTCACTTCTCTAACCCGTGACCGCATTAGCATTTCTGCTCTATCGGCTATTGCTTGACATTTTTCGATTGTATTTGCATCTGAAGCATCTATCTTCATTATTTTTTGAGAGAGAACCTTATAATAATCCTTAGAAACATAATCCTTTGTAGCTGTTATAACTGCATCATTTACATCTTTGCCATATACAATTATTTTTGAATATAAATCATTATCGTCAATTGTGTAGCCTAATGATATTATATCTTCGCCCTCTTTAAAAACGTAGCTTGCAACTGGATTGGCGGCGATAGTATCTTTTTTAAAATAAATTAATCCGCTTT
>Ga0209511_1001813_pt1 | contig 18271 bp, 12 predicted proteins | sample SSSSmetaG_FD_184141 | JGI IMG/M metagenome (GOLD analysis project Ga0209511, IMG submission 184141) | Glacier valley bacterial and archeal communities from Borup Fiord, Nunavut, Canada, to study Microbial Dark Matter (Phase II) - ​SSSS... | ecosystem: Environmental > Aquatic > Freshwater > Ice >...
TTAAGCTGCCGCTTGTTGCTGTTGATGCAGCGCCCAATAGATGCCCTGTTGCTGCAATAACTCCTGATGCGAACCCTGCTCGATCAGCACCCCTTTTTCGAGCACTAGAACTCGATCGGCGTATTTAAGCGGCGCAAAGCGGTGCGTAATCATCAACACAGTGCGTCCATTGCGAACTCGCTGCAAATTCTGCAAGATCTGGCGCTCCGTTTCGCTGTCCAAGGCGCTGGTGGCTTCGTCGAGAATCAAAAGCGGTGCCTTCGAGAGGAAGACTCGTGCCAGGGCTAATCGTTGTCGTTGTCCACCCGACAGCCCAGTGCCGCGTTCTCCGATCGAGGTTTCATAGCCTTGGGGCAGTTCCGAAATAAAGTCATGAGCTGCTGCCATCTTTGCAGCTTCAACCACTTGTTCAGGTGAGATGTCAGAATTGTTGAACGTGATATTGTCGAAGACCGTGCCGTTGAAGAGAAAATCGTCCTGTAATACAACTCCAATTTGTTGACGTAAAGATCCTAGATTGGCCCCTTTAATGTCAAAACCATCGAGTAAGATTCGCCCCGATCGAGGTTGATACAAGCGTTGAATCAGCTTCGACAAAGTGCTTTTACCAGAGCCACTCCGCCCCACAATGCCCACAAACATACCCGGTTTTAGATCAACCGAGATGCCTTTTAGCACATCTTCGAGGTCTGGCTGATAGCGGAAAAATAGCTGGTCGAAGCTAACTTGACCCTGAATTGGCGGCAGCACTAACCCGGTGTCTGTTGCTGCTTCTGGCGCTTCATTAAGAATGTCACCGATGCGATCGACCGACAGCAACACTTGCTGAAAACTTTGCCACAGTTGAGCTAGGTGGAGAAGCGGCGAGAGGGCCTTAGCTGACAGCATTTGAAAGGCGACAAGCATTCCGATTGTTAAATGATGTTCGATCACCAACATTGCCCCAAACCAGAGAATCATCAGTTCTGAAAGGTTGGTCAAAAACTCGCCGACATGACCATCGACATTCGACAAAGTAGAGGCGCGAAAACTAGTCCGCACGTAGCGAGCAAACAATCCCTCCCAGCGTTCTCGCGTTGCCAACTGAGCCGAGTGAGCTTTGATCGCATGAATGCCTGAAACTGTCTCTACCAAAAAAGATTGACTATCCGCATGACGATTAAATGACTCATTCAGCCAGGTTCGCAAGATCGGAGTGGTGAATAACATCAGTCCGACTAACGCGGGAATCACTGCCAAACTGACCAAGGTTAGTTTTGGGCTGTAGAACAGCATTAAGCCTAAATAGACCACCATAAAAACGGCATCAATCACTACCGTCAAAGCGGTTCCCGTCAAAAACTGGCGAATGTTCTCCAATTCCTGCGCCCGTGCCACCGTGTCTCCGACTCGCCGCGCCTCGAAATAAGCCAGGGGCAACTCTAACAGATGGCGAAAGAGCTGTGACGACAAATTTAGATCCAGACGACGTGCTGTGTGAGTAAACAAAAAGAGGCGGATGATGCCCAAAAGTGCTTCAAAAATGCCTACACCAAGAAGCGCGATCGCGACGACATGCAGCGTTGATAAGCTCTCATGCACAATCACCTTGTCAATGATTACCTGCGTTAGCATCGGGGTCGCTAGCCCCAACACTTGCAGCACTAGCGAGGCTAACAGCACTTCCCCTAACAGTTTGCGATAGTGCCACACGGCGGGGATAAACCAACGCAGATTAAACGATTCAGCTTTGGGTACGGGTTGCACCAGCCAGAGTTGCCCATCCCACACCGCTTCGACCATCTTACGCGGTACACTCTCACAACGCTGATGGCGATTTAGCGGGTCGGCAATCACCATTCGATCGCCGTTCACCTCATACACCACAACCCAGTGTTCTTGCCGCCAGTGCAGCAGGGCTGGAAAGGCTAGCCGATCGAGTCCCACCCAACTCACTTGCAGAATGTGATGTAGCTGAAGCCCCATCGTTTCCGCCGCTGCCACCAAGTTTTGAGCCGTTTCTCCCCTTACTTGCCGCTGCACTTGTTTGAGCGGTATGGGAGTTTGAAGATGCTGCGTCACCATTGTTAGGCAAGCGGCGGCGCTGTTGAGGCTAAAGACATAAGGATAGCCCGATGCTGGATGCGGCAGTTGTGGATCGAACGGTTGATAGCGCCAGCGCAAGTCTGCCCAAACCTCATGCAGTGTTGGGGAGTCGGCTTCCTGCCAAAGATCAGACTGCCAAAAGGCGACAACGACCTCTTTACTAGCGGCTCTCGCTTTCCACTGTCCGGTCAGTTCTAGAGCATCGCCAAACCAGTCTCCTGGCTTGAGCAAAACTGACTTTCCAGGTTCTAGGGCTGAGGTTCCTTTCTCTTGCACCAGGCGAACCTTTCCAGTCAGCAGCAGTAGTTGGCTGCCGGGTGTTTGACTCGACCAAAGCACTTCTCCGATCGTATGACGGCTGACTTGAGCGTGTTGCCGAAAATGTAATTTCTGTTCGTCTTCAAGAAGACTCAACGGGGATTTATCCCAGGGCAGGTTAAGCGCGTAGATGTCCGTTTGTGCAACCATGTTAGTTCACCTGTTGCTAGATGGTCATCGCTTCTACTTTTTCGGTTTGAAACGATCAAAGCGTTGCTATCAGAAGCACCTGTCATCATCTCTATTGCCCAAGAATATACAGTTATTGAGGCTTTGAACAGGAGCAGTACAGAGCAGTTGAGGTTGAGGTATCTACCCTTAACTGCTCTGTACTGCACTAGTTTTTAGCGTCAAGCCAAATCTGAATCTCGTTCACTAGCCAAATACATTCTTCTTCAGTTAGTCCCCAATTCACTATGTAGTTTCGGTTGGCTCGAATCGTGACTACCCAAACTGTGTATGAGGCATATTGGCTGATATACACTTGAGACGAAGTAATTGAAAGATAGCGAATCGCTGAGATTATCCCTGATTCTCGCCTTGGGGAGAAACGCGATCGCGTGGTCACTTCAAACCGATTGCCTGCTGCATCAAACCGAATCGAATTTGCATTTTCGGGATCTATTTTTCTGGCTTCCGATAGAATCATCCTGCTCGAAACAAAATAAGCTAAGACGAACGCAAAGATGAATGCGAAGGCTGCTCCAATAAACGGCAGCAACACGCAGGTCATCAAACCCCAAACGCAGTAGAACCCAAACAAAGGATCGCGATTATTATTAATGCTAGGCGAACATTCACGAACCTTTATTTTCAGCATTTGTGGAGAGGTCTGCTTCACCACAATGTGAGGTCTGATGCATTGAATTTTTCTCGATTGGGTAGAACAAACTGTCTGAATTCTATCGCTGACAGGGGTGATTTCAGAATCTATTCCTTGCTCAAGTGCTTCGTGGGCTTCATGGACACTGCTAAATCGTTTTTCTAAGGCAGGTTCAGTGAGTTTTTCAATCCAACTGATAAAGCTAGAATTGGTACTGATACGATCGCTAAAATGAATTCTTAAATTACGGTATGGCAAATCAGCAGGAGCAATCCCAGTCAGTAAGTGAATTAAGGTCGCACCTAATGCATATAGATCGGAAGAAGCGACAGGTTTTCCCCAGAACTGTTCTAGCGGCGCATAACCAACCGTCCCGACCACAGTAAACGATACACCTGTAACGGCAACTTGATCTTGCACAGCCCCAAAATCAACTAGCCACACCTGTTGAGCGTGATCCAAAACTAAATTACTCGGTTTAATGTCTCGATGGAGAACTGGAGGACTTAAGCCATGTAAATAGTTAAGAATGTGTAACACGTCTTCAGCGATCTGGCGAACCTCTTGTTCACTCCATCGAGTTCCTTGTTCCAGTAGATCTTGTAGCGATCGACCTGGAATATAATCTTGGACTAATCCCCACCAACAAAGTTGTGAATGGGACTGCTCTACTAAGAAGTAATTCCGATATCGCGGAATTCGAGGATGATCTAGATTCTTTAGAACCTGAGCCTCCCGTTCAAACAGCCTCAAGTCATCCCATTTCATTTCAGTAAACACCAAAAGCTTGAGAATGACGGCTTCTGGGGGGTTTGTGGCAGAATCTATGGCGAGCCAAGTCTGTCGCCCTTGGGGAGAGCGTCCTAGCGGGTGCTGGAGTTGATACTGCTCTTGCAAAACTTGTCCTGATTCAAACATATCATCACTCCCATTGATAGCTCCTTGATAGACGATCGCATCATAGGTGAGAGCGGGGAGTTTAGGCAGAGGCAGATCTGTGCAAGTAGAGAAAAATCCGTGCAGTTAAGGTGCAGTTAAGTTTCGTCATCTGCTCTTGTCGAAACGCTCCTGACTCTTAAACTATAAAGTAGCTACACTCTAAGTTGTGACTGAGTTCTAAAAACGATGCGCGAAACCAATAGTGTTCAGGCGACTCCACAAGGCATCCGACTGGTTGACCGTCACGTGGGCGAGAGAGTTTTACAGGAGCGGCAGCAACGGAGAGAGAACCATAATGCAACTCCCTACACGCGGGAGGATTTGGCAGTTCAGGCGGGTGTAGGCATTGATACCTTGAAAAGATTACTGAGGGGTGTGAAGGTGAGAAGAGATTCTGCCGATGCGATCGCTCGATTTCTTGAGTTGAAACTCGCTGATATCATTGAACCCCGCAGTCCGGGGCCTCCAGACTTTTACGTAGAACGCCCGCCCTTTGAATCTCAATGTTATGAGACAATTTTTTCGCAATCAGGCGCGCTAATTCGAGTTAAAGCGCCCCATCGGATGGGCAAAACTTGGTTTGTCGAACACCTGTTAAATCAGGTACGAGAGAATCAATATCGATCGGTAACGTTGAGCTTTCGGGATGCCGATCGGGCTGTTTTTACAGATTTACAAACATTTTTAAAGTGGTTCTGTATTAGTGTGGGTAACAGTTTAGAATTGCCCAATCAAGTAGAGGAGAAATGGCAAGACGGACTGGGTAACAATAGCAATTGCACAAGCTATTTTGAAACCTGTTTGTGGGCAGATCTCAATACGCCTCTGGTGCTTGTTCTGGATGATGTAGATCTGGTTTTTGAACAGCATAACGTTGCCGATGACTTCTGTAGATTACTCAGAAGTTGGTATGACAGAGCCAGGAGAGCTAGCGGTAGCACTTGGCGCAATCTGCGACTCGTAATTGTTCACTCTACAGATGTTTACGGTGCGCTTGATATTAATTATTCTCCACTGGCAAATGTTGGCACCGTCTTTTCTCTGCGGAAGTTTTATCTAACGGAGGTGACAGAATTAATTCAGCAGTATGAGTTGCACTGGCAAGCGGATCAGGTTGAGCAGATGGTGGCTTTGATTGGCGGAAATCCTTATCTAGTTCACGAGGCATTGGGTTACCTGAAGATGCATCCAGAGGTAACACTAGAGCAATTTTTGCACAATGCAGCCACAGAAATTAGTCCTTACCATAACTATTTAGGAGAGCTTTTGAACACACTTCAACAGAATTCAAATTTAGCGGCTGCATTCGAGAGTATTGTGAATTCAACGACTCCAATCAAGGTTGAATCCGCTTCTGTATTTCAGCTATACAGTATGGGATTAGTTGAGATAGAGGAAAAGGGTGTAGTGCCATCCTGTGAGTTATACCGCCGCTATTTTCGCGATCGTCTACAAAACTGACTTAATGCAACCCCTTACTTCAACAAAGGTATGACTGATCACTCTACCTACCGCTATATTGTTGGTGGAACACTATTTTCTAACGCTAACAGCTATATCATGCGCCAAGCAGACCACGATCTCTATGAGGCACTGACGGCTAGAAAGTTTTGCTATGTGTTGAACTCTCGGCAAACCGGAAAATCTAGCTTACGAGTTCGGATGGAAAGTCGATTAGCAGAGATCGGAACGTCTTGCGCTGTGCTTGATTTTTCAGTTCGTGACACCCAGAGTCAATCAGAGCAGTGGTATGCCGATACCTTCGATGAACTCGTAAACCAGTTCGATTTAGGAGTCAGTTTAGCTTGGTGGACTGAACGCAAGGCGCTTTCTCCGGTCAAACGACTGAGCAATTTTATTGAAGAAGTATTATTGGTAAGAATTCCTGGGAATATTGTCATATTCATTGATGAAATTGATAGTGTTCTGAGTTTACAGTTTCGAGTAGATGATTTTTTCGCCTTGATTCGAGCTTTTTGCAATGACCGTGCCGACCATCCAGAATACAATCGTCTCACCTTTGCCTTGTTCGGGGTTGCGACTCCCTCAGATTTGATTCAAGATAAAGAATTCACTCCCTTCAATATTGGTCAAGCTATTCAACTCAAAGGGTTTCAGTTTGAAGAAGCCGAACCGTTAGCAAAGGGCTTAATTGGCATTGGCGATTCTAAAGCTGTCTTGAAACAGGTTTTAAAGTGGACAAATGGACAACCCTTTCTCACCCAAAGGCTCTGTGCGCTGATCCAGATGAGTGAAGACTTTATTCCAGTTGGTGATGAAGCGGAATGTGTTGAGAAACTTGTGAGATCGCGCATCATTCAAAACTGGGAGTTCCAGGATGAAAAAGGTCATCTTAGCCATATTCGCGATCGCATTCTGGTCAATGATCAGCAAGCCTGTTTTCTGCTAGGACTATATCAGCAAATTCTACGTCAGCAAGACGTTACTGCCGATCACAGTCCAGAGCAAATGAAGCTGTGCCTCTCTGGATTAGTAGTGGAGCGACATCATCAGTTAAAAATTCATAATCAGATTTATCGCGAGGTTTTTAACCAAACTTGGGTAGCTGAGGAGTTAGTCAAGAAGCGTCGTCTCTATGGGGATAAGTTAAACAAGTGGTTTGCCTCTGGTTGTCAGAATGACGCTTGCCTGTTAAATGAGTCAGAATTTCAAGAAGCAATGGAATGGGCAGAAGACAAAAATCTCAGCAATGAAGATAAACGATTTTTAGCTGCTAGCGCCGACAAACTACATCGACGAAAGATCAAGCGGTTAGCTCGGCAACTAACTCGGCGGTTTATTTACTTTGCACTATTGATTATTCTCGTATTTAGCCTAGTGCTTGTTTTGAAAGAATTACAGATGGCAGAACAACAAACCGAGCGATTGCAAACTGCTCAACTTGTGGATAAAGCTAAAGAATCTAGCAATCCACGAATCGGCGTACTGCAAGCACTGGAGGCAATGCAGCAATTCGAGAATCAGGGACGCTCCTCTCCAGATGCAGGGCAAGTTTTGTATCGTCAATTAGATCTTTTGCCCCGGTTGCTCAAAACAAATATGAACCATCTTGATGATGTAGAAACAATTGCCTTTAGCCCCAATGGGAAACGTCTAGTGTCTACCAGCCTAGATGGTATAGCAAAGGTATGGGATGTACCAAGTGGCAAAGAAGTTAAGCATCCAAATAATATTGGTAATGTTATTGGTAAAGTGAATGCGGTTGCTTTCAGTTCTGATGATGAAGTGAAATTCGTTGCAATAGCAAAGGAGAATACTGTTGAAATCCGAGAAAGAAAAAGCTGGAAGTTGATCGGGCAATCATTGGAACTTGAAGCTTATGTTAATGCGATCGCATTCAGCCCTGATAGTAAGTTTATTGCCACCGCAACTGTCGATACTGTTAATCTAAATCAACCTGGTGAAGATCAGATTACATCTCAGATTTGGGAGGTAACAAGCGGCAATTCAATCTCGCCTCTAAATCAAGGCAGTAGCGTCAATGCTCTAGCCTTCAGCCCTGATGGAAAGCTAATCGTTACGGCAAGTGCTGACGGGACTGCTCAAGTCTGGGAGACTGCTAGTGGAAAACCTGTTGGGCAGTTGTTGAAGCATAAAGGCGCGATTCTTGATGTTGCCTTCAGCCCTGATGGAAAGTATGTGGCAACTGCTAGCTTGGACACGACAGCAGCAATATGGGAGGTGGGAAGCGATCGCCCATTCGCAACGTTACAGCATGAGCAAGCAGTCACGGCTGTATCGCTGAGCCATGATAGCAAGTGGGTCGCTACTGCAAGTATGGACAAGATAGTGAGAGTCTGGGAAATCGAGAGTGGCAAACCGATCGCTTACATTCCTCATAAGGACTTTGTGAGTGCCATTGGCAAAATGATCGCTTACATTCCTCATAAGGACTTTGTGAGTGCTGTTGCCTTCAGTCCAAAAGACAAAAAGCTGATTGCAACTGCGAGTTTAGATAATAAAGCCCGATTGTGGAAAATTAGGGAGGATCAGCCAACAGAAGTTGAAGGGGCTGCAACTGCGATCGCGCTCAGTTCAGATGGACAATTCAGCGCAATATCAAGTTCCGACCCTAAACAGGGAAGAACAACAGCACAGTTTTGGAAAATAGACAGTGGTTACTCTGCTATCGTGGAGATCAGCGGAGATAAGAGTGTAAATAAGTTCATTACTTTTAGCCGAGATAACAAGTTCTTCGCCACTGCTAGCGATGATAATACGGTACGAGTGTGGAGCGTCCCTGGAGTGATAAAGGCAGCTAGTAGTCCAGTTTGGCAGTTTTCCTCAGAGAGTTCTGTTGAAGCGATCGCACTGAGTCCTGATGGTTCGCGACTGGTAGTAGCGGGAGCTGATAATACAGCAAGGTTATGGGATGTGGCAACACAGCAGCGCTTAACTAGCTGGAGTCACGAAGGTAAAATCAACGCGGTGGCTTTTAGTCCGCAGGGTAACTTTATCGCAACCGCAAGTGATGACAATAAAGTAAAAGTATTTAAGAACGCAAAAGAATTTAAGGAAGAGGAGCAACTGTGCATGACGCTGCAACATGATGGAGGGATTGTTGCGATCGCATTCAGTCACAACGAACAATATTTAGCAACTGGTAGCTTAGATGGTCGGGGACGTGTTTGGGATATAAAGTGTTCTCAGGATGTGGTGACTCCTGTAGTGTTGAGCCACGGCGGTAAAGTGAATGCGATCGCTTTTAGTTCGGATGACAAGTTCGTTGCAACGGCGAGTGATGATAAAACAGCAAGGGTCTGGAAGAGATCCGACGGACAGGAAGAGATCCGCTTAGACCATGCGAAGCCAGTCAACGCCGTCACCTTTAAGCAAGATAATCGCAAGATTGCAACTGCCAGTTCAGGCGAAACAGCAAAAGTATGGTTCTGGCAATTAAAAGATTTGCGTCCTAAAGCTTGTGAACATATCAAGAATAGCCTCACAGAGACGGATAAACTCACAGAGAAGGAACGAGAGATTTGCCGCTGATTGATAGAAGTCTACTAAGGCTTGTCAGAGATGCAGTTATTGACCCCACTTTGAAGCAAACTCCTAGTATCTTCAGCAGCCTTTTTCATTACCCTTTCAATATCTGGCTTCTTTTGAGTCAGGGCAGTATGGAGATATTTTTGTAAGATGCAAGTTGCTTTAGCGTATTCGGGAATAGCAGGACGAAAAACGACTGGGTGCGGCTTTTGATTCTCAAAGAAGTCTAGGACGGCAGGGTAGTGACTGTAGCGTTTAACCAATTGTGGATCCTTGAATAGTTCTCGCCGAGTCGGCAATCCAACGCTGCCAGCAAGAAAGAGTTTGCGCTGTGCTGCTGCACTGGTGAAAAATTGAACTGCTTGCCAAGCTTCTTTTGGATACTGCGTCTTTTTGGCAATCCCCAATCCCCATCCTCCCTGACAACCCCCACCCATGCGACCTGATGCATGAACCATCGGTCTTACACCGATATTGTTACGGATATTAGAATCGGCTAGATTGGCTTTCGGCAGAACATATGACCAGTTTCGCAAGAAGGCTGCCTTACCTTCTAAGAATAGATTGAGTGTTTCGTCTTCCCGATAGGTTGTTAGTCTTTCAGGAGAAATGGGTTTCTCTTCAAACATCGTTTTATGCAAAAACCGAACGGCTTCGATCGCTTCAGGTCGATCGAGTCCCACGTCTAGCTTTTCATCAATCCAGAACCCGCCATGCCCATGAAGAACCTCAACAAACATGGCTACGATCGCTTCCGCTTGCCGTCCTTGCCAAAGGTATCCCCAAGGCACTTCTTCGGTTTGAAGCCTCCGAGAACGGTTCACCAACTCGTCAAGCGTTTCTGGTGGCTTCAACCCCGCCTTTTTGAGTAGATCAGCACGGTAATAAAGCCAACCAACATCAGAGCGGATTGGCATTCGATACAGCTTCTTCTTGTAAACTCCACCCTTAACATCATCGCTGAGAAATTTCTTCAACTCCGGGTTGGTGGTTTGCATCGGTAGCGCTTGAATCCATCCTTCCGATGCAAACTGAGGAACCCAAATAATGTCCATGAAAACCAAGTCGTAGAGAGGGGTTTCCTTATTGAAGGAATCAATATATTGCTTTTTGACGGCTCTGGGATCTTGCGGCTTGATTGCATCTTGGCCACGAAGATTTACCAAATCGATCACAATGTTGGGATGAGCTGTTTCAAATTCGTCAATCAAAGACTGCCACTGTTGGGCCTCATCGTTTGGCACCACAAAACGTAGTGTGACTTCATCGGTATGAGTTGGCATCAAGCTCGATCTCGTCCAGTCTGGTAGAAGCCTAATGGTTGTAGGTATAAACATTAGGCAAACCGCCAATAACCCTAAGCCGATCGGAGCAAATTTAGGTCTTTGCCAGATTCTGTGTAACCTGTCATACCACTGACTGATTCTCATAAAATCTAAATCTAAATGTGAATGTAAATTAGCCTAGCATCCGTCTGGGCAGCTTCAGCCTAATGTTCCTTAACTGCTCTTATTTGCACCTGTTTGCTCTTTTTCCATTGTGGGGTTCGATGTAAAAATTAGTCATACACAACTAGATACCAGACAAGCTCTCTATCGCAGTCCTCTATTCCTCACGATTTGAAGACACAAGACGATGATTAAAACCTTGCGCCAACTCAGTAGACTAATTCCCTTACTCCTATGCTTCACTGGGTGCAGAAGTAATACAACTCAAGAAGGCACGATTCAAGTTTGGGTTCACACAGGGCAAGCCGCAGAACGACAGACGATCGAACAGCAGGTCGATCGCTTTAACGCCTCGCAAACTGAAGCCAAAGTAGCGCTAACTTTTATTCCTGAAGGCTCCTACAATGCTCAACTTCAATCTGCATCGATCTCAAAAGATTTACCGGATGTGGTTGAACTGGATGGCCCTTCCGTCTATAACTACATTTGGCAAGGAAATCTTGTTCCGATCGAGACTTTGCTCTCGCCGCAGGTTCAGCAAGATTTGTTGCCTTCAATCATTAATCAGGGAACGTATAAGGGACATTTATACTCAGTGGGAACCTTCGATTCTGGGCTAGGGCTTTATGGTCGTCGGAGCCGCCTTGAAGCGGCTGGTGTTCGGATTCCCCAGGGTAATCAGGATGCTTGGACGGCTCAAGAATTTAACCAAGTTCTGGCTGCTCTTGCCAAACAAGATCCCGATCAACAAGTCCTTGACTTAAAACTAAATTCTCGTGGTGAGTGGTACAGCTACGCGTTCTTACCTCTAATTTACTCAGCCGGAGGTCGCACCGATCAGCCCTCGGTCGATCGCTTCCTAAACAGTTCATCGGCTGTGTTTGCAATGCAGCAAATTCAGGGCTGGATTCAAAAAGGATATGTCGATCCCAACCTAGATGATGCGTCTTTCGAGCGTGGTAGAGTTGCTTTAACTTGGGGCGGACATTGGAACTATCAAACTTACGCTAAATCCGCAGGCAATGACTTAGTGGTGTTGCCGCTGCCTAACTTTGGAAGTGGCTCAAAAACGGCTCAGGGTTCCTGGAATTGGGGCATTACAACCAACAGTAAGCAACCAAAAGCGGCGGTACGATTCCTAGAATTTCTACTACAGCCCAATGAAGTATTAGCGATCGCAACCGCAAACAGTGCAGTCCCAGGAACGAAACGTGCAACTGCACAATCCCAACTCTATGCCAAAGGCGGAACTCTTTCCTTATTCTCGTCTCAACTGCTAGCAGGACAAACAGTTTCTCGTCCTCAAACACCTGCCTATCCCGTAATCACATCGACCTTCGAGCAAGCCTTTGCGGATATTCGCAATGGGCTAGACGTGAAGACCACTTTAGACAAAGCAGCCACTGAGATCGCGATCGATCTTCAAGATAATCAAGGTTACCCAGACGTTCACTCAGTGTCTTATCTTCCTATTTTTAGATCAACCTCCTCTAAATTCGACCATGATCGAGCAGAAAACACGAAAACTCAACGATGATACTCGCGTTGCAATTAGTATGGTAGCTCCTGCATTGACAGGATTATTTCTATTTGTTGTCTTACCATTTACGTTAGCGTTAGTTCTTTCGTTTACAAATCTGAGACTAGGTTCTCCTCTGCCGACTCAGTTTTGGGGGCTTGAACAGTATCGGCGGCTTTGGTTTGATCCGAGCTTTCGTCATGCCCTGCTCAACAATGCTCTCTTTGCTTTAGTGATTGTGCCGATACAAACCACGTTAGCGTTGGGGTTAGCCTTGCTGCTCAACCGTCCACTTAAAGGAATGGCACTCTTTCGCACTCTATTTTTTATGCCCGTTGTCTTTCCGATGGCGCTTGTGTCTGTGATTTGGACGATTATCTATGCCCCTGGTTCTGATGGCATGATGAATGCGTTCCTTAGATTTATGACGCTTGGTTTTTGGCAACCCCAAGATTTTTTGCATGACCCGGTTCTCGCGCTACCTGCTGTAATGCTGCTATCGATCTGGCAGGGCGTTGGGTTTCAGATGGTGATTATTCTGGCAGGGTTGCAGTCGATTCCAACTTCACTATATGAAGCGGCCGCGATCGATGGCAGCGATCGCTGGAATCAATTCCGCTACATTACGCTCCCCCAACTTCGGAACACACTCATCTTTGTGGTGTTGGTCACGACAATTCTATCGTTTCGCCTATTCGACTCAGTAAGAATTATGACACGCGGTGGCCCAAACGATGCAACGACAACCGTGATGAATGAAGCGATTAAAGCAGCGTTTGATCAGCAAAAAATGGCAAAGGGATCAGCCATCACAGTGATATTCTTTCTGATCGTATTAGTGATTACTTTGTTGCAACGGTTGTTAGTTCAAGAAGAAAAAGCGATCGAGTGAATGCTGACTGCCTCAAAGATTAAGTGATTAACCTTTAGAAAATCGTGTTTATGAATAACTTAGATTCAACTCAGTGGACAAAACAACGTAATCAGCAATGGCTCAGACAAATTGCGAGTTACCTTTTACTGACGTTCTTAGCATTTATCTTCATTGCTCCAATTCTGTTTATGATTGTCGGGAGTCTCAAACCTGATGAGCTAGTTCTATCAGAGGCAAGCACTCTCAAAGCATTCATTCCGCAGCAAATCTCGCTCCAAAACTATCGGGATGTCTTTGAACGAGTAAAGTTTGAGAAATTTCTCTTCAACTCGCTGTTCATCAATGGCACGATCGTATTGTTGGGTTTGATCGTCAACTCACTAGCGGGATATGCGTTTGCGCGATTACGCTGGCGAGGACGATCGCTATTATTGATCATCGTCGTTGCGTTGATGATTCTTCCTTTGGAAGCGATCGCAGTTCCTTTATTTTTCCAATTTACTTTTCTTGGCTTGCGAAATACCTACATTGCTCAAATTGTGCCATTCATTGCGAATGCGTTCTCGATTTACTTGTTCTATACCTTTTTTGCTGACTTGCCTCAAGAGTTAGAAGAAGCCGCTCGTGTGGATGGTGCAAGTCCACTCAGAACGTTTGTCGAGATTATTGTGCCAGTTTCAAAACCTGTGTTTGCGACGGTTGCAATTCTCACCTTTTTATCGGAGTGGAGGTCTTTATTGTGGGCACTCATGATCACGATCGATGAGAGAGTTCGTCCGTTACCCCTGGCGATCGCGACCTTTCAAACGTTGCCCCCCACTCAATGGGGCGACATCATGAGCTTTGGTGTGATGATGGTCGCTCCTATTCTGATCGTATTCTTGCTGTTCCAAAAATGGTTTGTTAAAGGCGTTGCCTCAACTGGAACAAAAGGTTAAAAACTCTAATCAAAAACTTGGTGGATTACTATGAAACTTTTTGCAAAGACTGTTACTGTTCTAAATTCTGTTGCGATCGCGCTAGGGGTCACTCATACCGCTTTTGCACTTGACCCCACAACTATCTATCAACGATCTAGCTCCGCAGTTGTTGTGATAGCAGCACCAGACGGCAAGGCATTTGATCTCGGAAGCGGGTTTATTCTAGACTCTAAAGGGTTCATTCTAACCAATCAGCATGTAGTCGGAAACAACCGACAAGTTTGGATCAAGTTAGCAGACGGTTCAGTTTATCAAGGCACTGTAGTGTCTCGCAATTCTAATGTTGATTTAGCAGTGATTCAGATCCAGCCAAAGAAACCGCTTCCAAGCTTGAGAATTCAAGCTGTACCCCCTCAAATTGGGCAAAGGGTGTATGCGATCGGAAATCCAAGTTCTAAGACAACTGGAATGCTGGAGAGAAGCTTCAGTGATGGAATCGTAAGCCGAATCGATGGAAGGGGTTTGATTCAATTTACAGCACCCGTTACCTTTGGAAACTCTGGCGGCCCCTTGCTCGATGAGGATGGTTATGTTGTGGGTATCGTTACATCAGGTGCTCCTGGGACAAATCTCAATTTTGCAGTTCCAGCAGGCGCAGTGAATCTCCTTCCTGGGCGGCGAAGCACGGCCGGATTACAAGTTCAACAAATTAATTACTACATAACAGTAGGGCTTCTTCAACTCAGACAGAACAATCTTCAGAAAGCACTACAGGTATTTAGTGCAGGAATTCAACGGTATCCAAACGATCCCACGTTGTACTCAAATCGAGGAATCACCAAACGCTTTCTGCGAGACTATCAAGGTGCGCTAGAAGACTTCATCCGCTCCATTCAGCTTAGACCCACTTCTATGGCCTATTTCAACCGAGCTACACTCTATCAATCGGAACTGAAACAGCCTCAACAGGCAATCAAAGATTACAGTGAAGCCATTAGAATCAATCAAAAATGGGGTAGCCCTATTACCTTTGGGGATGCGTTTTATCAGCGAGGTCGGCTTCAAGCTCAAGGTAACAAAAAAGCTGCGATCGCTGACTTCAAGCAGGCAGCAAGGCTTTATTCACAACTCGGAAATCAACAGCGATATCGGGCCGCGCTGGATCAAATTACGTTACTCACTGCTCAGTAAACGTCCATAGCACCTCTCACAAGTTTGATGTCTTTCAAGGCGCAGGTACTTGCATGAACAAGCCATTGTTAAGTCTGGGATTCGGTTTAGTTTTATCTTTAAGTGTGACATCTACGGCATTTGCTGTGCAGTCGGCACCGATTACAGAAAACTCCAAGATCGAATGGTCGCGGGTTGTTGAAGATCCGTTTGACGGCACCGTTGTGTATGACAAACATTTCGCAAACGAATTTGCATTCATTAGTAGTTGGTCAAAGCAAGGGATTCGCGCAACTTATACTCAGAAGGAATCCATCTTGACAGGTTATCGAACCACTTGGCGTACTCGATGGGTTCCAGATTATGCTTGCAAGTATGAGAACAACAATGATTGCAAGGATAAGCAAAAAATGGAAAGCTATTCAACCCAAGAGCCAGTTTACAAGGTATTTTACAGCGATCGCATCCCTCGAAAAATCTTGTTTGCGATCGCGGACGAACTTTACACCTACGAAAGCGGACTGGTTTCTCCTGAACTAGCATCAGCCTTGTCCACTGCTCCAGCTCAAAATATGCGAGTTCGCCTAGAGTGGCAGGATGAAGGAACAACGGACATGGAAATTGGCAAAGGCACTGTGAAAGCTTGGAAAACAGTTTTCAAGTTACAGAAGTAGCCTCAGCAAAACCTCTAACCATCCAAACACGAACGATTATGGTAGCGATTAAATTTCAGCATGTATTCAAGGTTTATCCAAACGGCTACACTGCGCTCAAAGATTTGAGCCTAGAGATCGAAGACGGTGAGTTTCTCGTGTTTGTAGGCCCTTCTGGATGCGGTAAATCCACAGCACTGCGGTTACTCGCTGGGTTAGAAGAAATCTCAGCCGGTAAATTGTTGATTGGCGATCGCGTTGTGAATGACCACACGCCCCAACAGCGTAACGTGGCGATGGTATTTCAGAATTATGCCCTCTACCCTCACATGAGCGTTAGGCAGAATCTAGAATTTCCCCTCCGCATGATGCAACTCCCCAAACGTCAGAGGCAAGCTCGAATTCAGGAGGCGGCTGAACGATTGGGATTAGTGACTCTGCTCGATCGCAAACCCAAACAGCTTTCTGGAGGACAGCGGCAGCGAGTCGCGATGGGACGCGCGATCGTTCGAGATCCCGCTATATTTTTGATGGACGAACCCCTGTCTAATCTAGATGCCAAGATGCGATCGCAGATCCGCACGGATATTACAGCATTACAAAAACGGATGGGCACCACGACCGTGTACGTGACTCATGATCAAGTGGAGGCCATGACGATGGGCGATCGCGTAGCGGTAATGCAGGCAGGTGAGTTACAACAAATCGCATCTCCGCAAGACCTCTACGACCATCCCGCCAATATTTTTGTGGCTAGTTTTATGGGCAATCCAGCCATGAACCTCTTTCACACTCGGTTGCAAAAGACGGAGAGTGGCACCTTTAGTATTAATATTGGCGGTCACTCCTTGATGATCAATTCTTCAACTGTAAACCGATATCAGAACTTAGAACATTATTGTCATCAACTGCTGTTAGCAGGCTTGCGTCCAGAAGCATTCTTTCTGCCCGATGCGAACACTCCGATTGATCATTGCGTTCAAATTGAGGTCGTATCACTAGAAGCACTTGGGCATGAACTCCTCATCTACGCTAAAGCACCTGCTACCGAAGTTACGATAGACAATAAGCAGGGGATTTCCATTACTGACAGTCAAAACGACCATGCCGAGCAAATGAGTTCTGTTTTAATTGCCCGTGTGCCTTCGTCTCGTAACATTCATCCTGACACTAAACTAAGCTTGGGGGTGGATATGAGTAAGCTGTATCTCTTTGCAGTTGATGGGAGAGCAATTAAGTAGTGTCAGAATTATCATTAACTCGGCGTAACTACTCAGGTTTAGATTTTAGTAATACTTTAAGGGATGCTTGATGTGAAGATGGGGTGGCAGTTGGGGTGTGAATGCTTTCATGTCAAGTGGATTAGCAGCAGGGGATGATACATGAGAACCGTAGACGATCTTTCAACAAGGTCAGAGGGGATTGATTTAACGTGAGCCTCCAAAGCGCACCTGCGGGAAGGGCGAAAGAAACAAAGCGGGACAAGCAGGCTGAATGAGCAGTAATCTTGGCAGTCAGGCACTTCGACAGTCAAAACCGAAAGAACACTGGTGCGACTTCGCCCGTCGTGAATCTGGTACTGAAATCTTGAGTGAAAGACACTGGTGAAAGGGGTTTGACCCTTTAGCCCAATTAGGAGAATCAAACGGTTGCTGATTCCGGGTGGAAGGATTGCCCCCGACGTTTCATCAGAGGTGTTTGTATGACACAGCGTTCTCGGCGGCATCAGTCGGCTGCACTCAATAAGCAAGAGTCCTCTGAGGTACTCCATCGTCATGCCTGCGGCATTGATATCGGAGCCGCAAGTCATTGGGGGTAGTGTACTAGACGTATGGGATCTGAATCGCAGAATTTAGCCCGACAAAGCTTTCTGGGCAGCCCATCCCCATTTCTGGAGCACTACTCCTTTTATCAAAAAAACTACATAGTCTCGCGTATAATTCATCAGAAGTATGATGTAATAGTATCCACCGCAAGATTACTAGTAGTCGGTCAAGGTTGAAATGAGGGATAAATTCCCTCAAAAGTTGTCTCCAGCCAAGAGCTACGGACTCTAGTTACCCCTCAAAATAAGATTGACAGACCACTAGAGTGAATAGGCAACCAGTCGTTTGTGCACGAACTAATTGAGTGTGGAATAACGTTACTCCACTATTTCCGAGCTTTGAATTTGATTGTACTTTTTTAGCTTTCTAACTTAGCTCTAAGGTCTTTAAATTGATGCAGTCAACATTTTTAGTTCTTTTGTGCCAGGTAAAGAGCATGACTTCTGAAGCTTCTGTGAAACACCAAATTCGGTTGATGATTGGCAGTAATGCTGGAGGATCTGGGAAAACGACAGCATCGGCTCATCTTGCTTATGGGCTGGGAAAGATAGGATACAAGGTTACCATTATTGAACTTGACTACTCAGGATCGCTTAGTTCCTTCACGGGACTTCCCATGAACCCGATCGAGGATCAATCAATCGCTAAAGTCTTAAAGAAAGGATTTAAGGGAGACTACCCGCTAC
>Ga0209511_1001821_pt1 | contig 18239 bp, 19 predicted proteins | sample SSSSmetaG_FD_184141 | JGI IMG/M metagenome (GOLD analysis project Ga0209511, IMG submission 184141) | Glacier valley bacterial and archeal communities from Borup Fiord, Nunavut, Canada, to study Microbial Dark Matter (Phase II) - ​SSSS... | ecosystem: Environmental > Aquatic > Freshwater > Ice >...
GCTTCAATCGGACCGGGGGGAATTGAAATATGGAACGCGCCGATTTCGTGAATCTTACCTCGAAGGCTTCAATCGGACCGGGGGGAATTGAAATATAATCGCACGTATTATCAAGAAGGTGTTCACCTGAGCTTCAATCGGACCGGGGGGAATTGAAATGGGGCACGTGCGGCGCACGGCCCACGCCTGGCAGCAGCTTCAATCGGACCGGGGGGAATTGAAATACGTAAACCCGCTCTGGCGGGTGCAATATAACGGCAGCTTCAATCGGACCGGGGGGAATTGAAATGCGCTGAGCAAGCAAGAGCTTGCCCGTAATCGGGTCCAGCTTCAATCGGACCGGGGGGAATTGAAATCGAGGCGGTAGGGCGTGGCCGTGAGGCCAATCACCAGCTTCAATCGGACCGGGGGGAATTGAAATAAGCCTATCTGAAAACAAACGCGCGGATTGATGATGGCTTCAATCGGACCGGGGGGAATTGAAATACAACGACGGCTACGACGGTCCGACGCAGGCCGTGAGGCTTCAATCGGACCGGGGGGAATTGAAATACGTAGCAAGTCAGCCGCAATAGATTCGGCATACAGGCTTCAATCGGACCGGGGGGAATTGAAATCAGAAGTAGCTGCCGGCGACGTGACCAACGCGGCCGGCTTCAATCGGACCGGGGGGAATTGAAATAAATAATGAAGGCTCCCGCGCCCGCATACTGGGCTTGCTTCAATCGGACCGGGGGGAATTGAAATGCGGGGTATCAGCTTGAACAGCTACTTAATTCCTGAGCTTCAATCGGACCGGGGGGAATTGAAATCAGCTGCTTCGTGAGCTTCACGTTCTCGACCCCCGCTTCAATCGGACCGGGGGGAATTGAAATGTGTGATGCCGTGGACAGCCTGGCTTTCGGCCGTGAGCTTCAATCGGACCGGGGGGAATTGAAATTCGTAAAACAACCCAGTGGACTACCCGCGTCGCGCCGCTTCAATCGGACCGGGGGGAATTGAAATATGAAACCCACCCACTCGGTGCCGCGTGGCAGCGGGGGCTTCAATCGGACCGGGGGGAATTGAAATATTTGCAGCCCGTGCGGGTTGATTTGCGGCACGTCCCGCTTCAATCGGACCGGGGGGAATTGAAATGCGTGTACACGCTGGTAGACCTGGGCGCTACTTACCGCTTCAATCGGACCGGGGGGAATTGAAATAATTAAATTCCTCTGGGGTGTAAATTACAAAGTCTTGCTTCAATCGGACCGGGGGGAATTGAAATTGATGAAGACCAGCGCCTGGCCGTCGCCGTCCACTAGCTTCAATCGGACCGGGGGGAATTGAAATGCGATTACCTCGCGGGCCATCGGCAGGGCGGCGAGTGCTTCAATCGGACCGGGGGGAATTGAAATAAACGAGGCCCCGCCCGTCCCCTGGCCTACCGTACCGCTTCAATCGGACCGGGGGGAATTGAAATTCAAAATCTACGACCCGGAACTAGCCAAATCATACGGCTTCAATCGGACCGGGGGGAATTGAAATAGAGTGCTACCGTACGCGCTGGGAAAGCCTTAACGGCTTCAATCGGACCGGGGGGAATTGAAATTGGGCAACCATCCGCACTGGTACCTCGATTTACGCGGCTTCAATCGGACCGGGGGGAATTGAAATATGGACGTGAGTAGAACCGGCACAAAAAAAGACAAGCGCTTCAATCGGACCGGGGGGAATTGAAATGGGTGCGGGCCGTGGTGGACGAGGATGCGCTCGGCACGCTTCAATCGGACCGGGGGGAATTGAAATGGGATTCTACCCAGCCGCCCAAGTCGCCAGCTTTTAGCTTCAATCGGACCGGGGGGAATTGAAATACTGATGCGGAGATTGAACAACTCTCGCCAGCGGAGGCTTCAATCGGACCGGGGGGAATTGAAATAAGCGGTGTCGAAAGCCGGCACCGGCCCGCTCAAGCGCTTCAATCGGACCGGGGGGAATTGAAATAAAAAGGCCCCGTCTCACCCGCCCCTAAACTCGCCGGCTTCAATCGGACCGGGGGGAATTGAAATTGGCCCAGGTGCCCGAGACGGCCAAGAAACTTATGCGCTTCAATCGGACCGGGGGGAATTGAAATTGGTGGGCTGGGTACTCGTAGCCGCGAGGTGGGGCGGCTTCAATCGGACCGGGGGGAATTGAAATTTGCGCCACGAACTGGTCGCGCAGTTCGGCAGCCGGGCTTCAATCGGACCGGGGGGAATTGAAATAAGGTAGGTTTGTTGCCGGCTGGGTTCTCAATACGCGCTTCAATCGGACCGGGGGGAATTGAAATAACTCAGCCACCAGCCGGGACGCTTTGGCGCGAAACGCTTCAATCGGACCGGGGGGAATTGAAATACTAGGCTTCCTGCGCTTCCGCGAGGACAGCCGGGGCTTCAATCGGACCGGGGGGAATTGAAATTGAGTGGCAGCCGCGCCGCGCTGGTGCCTTACCAAGGCTTCAATCGGACCGGGGGGAATTGAAATAATAACAGAACCCTCGCGCACCATTTGCTGGCCTACGCTTCAATCGGACCGGGGGGAATTGAAATGAAATCCACCACCGCGTTGCGGGCGATGTTGAAGGCGCTTCAATCGGACCGGGGGGAATTGAAATTCGCCAGAGGCTGTTCGCTATTACCAAAACGCGGTGCGCTTCAATCGGACCGGGGGGAATTGAAATGCGAACGCTTCACTCGCGCATCGTGCGTGTCAAAGCGCTTCAATCGGACCGGGGGGAATTGAAATAGCTAGACCGGACGCGGACCGAACGCGACAAGGCCGGCTTCAATCGGACCGGGGGGAATTGAAATATGCGTATTGCTGCCCGCCCGTTGTCTGGCAACTAAGCTTCAATCGGACCGGGGGGAATTGAAATTCGTAACTTGTGAGCATACCCTTCGCCTACGCCCAGCTTCAATCGGACCGGGGGGAATTGAAATTTTGGTAGGCGCGCGGGGGCGGGTTGTAGGCTGGGTGCTTCAATCGGACCGGGGGGAATTGAAATTGGAGGAAAAGGGCGACACTGACGCGCAGCGCGCCCGCTTCAATCGGACCGGGGGGAATTGAAATTCGTGGACACGCTGCGCGAGACGGGCGTGTTCTCCTGCTTCAATCGGACCGGGGGGAATTGAAATTGGGGCCGGATGATGGCGACGGCGGCCTTGCCTATCGCTTCAATCGGACCGGGGGGAATTGAAATTGCCGAACACCCGCGCCTCGCCGGACACCCGCGCCGCTTCAATCGGACCGGGGGGAATTGAAATTGGCGGGCCACAAGCGCACGGCGAGCAGTTCAGGCGGCTTCAATCGGACCGGGGGGAATTGAAATGCGCAGCTCCGCCGTGCGGCCGGGGCTGCGCCGGGGCTTCAATCGGACCGGGGGGAATTGAAATTGGGTATGACGTTCTGGTAGTCGGGGTAGCGGTCCCGCTTCAATCGGACCGGGGGGAATTGAAATGTTTCCAAGGGGTCCGCCAGCTTGCCCAGGTGCAGGGCTTCAATCGGACCGGGGGGAATTGAAATATGTTGCCCCCGGTATTGCTGCCTCCGCAGAGGCCAGCTTCAATCGGACCGGGGGGAATTGAAATTAGTCGCGGGTGGCGGTCGCCCCGCTGCCGGCGCGCGCTTCAATCGGACCGGGGGGAATTGAAATACCGTTTCTGCCTGCTGGCCTTGGCCGGGGCCGTAGGCTTCAATCGGACCGGGGGGAATTGAAATTTGTACCCGAGCTGGGACAATCCCCCGAGCCAGTCGGCTTCAATCGGACCGGGGGGAATTGAAATTGTTAGCCGCCGTGCTCACCACCGCTGACGGCCTGCGCTTCAATCGGACCGGGGGGAATTGAAATAGTAGTACAGCTCTTGGCTCGCGTCGTAGAGCACCGGCTTCAATCGGACCGGGGGGAATTGAAATGAGCTGGCCGGCCAGCTTGACGTGATTCGCTTTTCGGCTTCAATCGGACCGGGGGGAATTGAAATCACGAAAAACAGGCGTAGGCGTACTGGTCGGGACTTGCTTCAATCGGACCGGGGGGAATTGAAATCAGCGAGTCCAGCGTTTTGCCAGCGGGCAAACGACCAGCTTCAATCGGACCGGGGGGAATTGAAATACCAAAAGGCGTTTCACAACGTGCTAACCGGGGACTGCTTCAATCGGACCGGGGGGAATTGAAATACGTGGAAGGGCCGGGCGGGGTGCAGCCGCTCAAAAGCTTCAATCGGACCGGGGGGAATTGAAATGCAAACGCGAAGTTCGCCCTGAAACGAAAGACACCGGCTTCAATCGGACCGGGGGGAATTGAAATGCGTAGTCGTACACGTTGCCGTAGCCGCGCATGTAGGCTTCAATCGGACCGGGGGGAATTGAAATGGGGGGGTGCCTTGCTGTACTGCTCCGACTCCCACGGCTTCAATCGGACCGGGGGGAATTGAAATGCGCACTGACGCTACTGGTGCGCGCGCCGGGCCAGGGCTTCAATCGGACCGGGGGGAATTGAAATTGGTCGAACATGACCGACCAAGAGAAGGAGAGTTAGCTTCAATCGGACCGGGGGGAATTGAAATTAAAATTCAACACGGCACTGGCCACGATAACTAGTTGCTTCAATCGGACCGGGGGGAATTGAAATATGCTGGGCGGGCGGGCACCTCGGCGAAGGACTCCCGCTTCAATCGGACCGGGGGGAATTGAAATTGGGAAAGTACCTGCTGACCTCCACCGTGGAGGAAAGCTTCAATCGGACCGGGGGGAATTGAAATACGTGCTGCGCGAGCGCCTGACGCTGGCCGAGCAAGGCTTCAATCGGACCGGGGGGAATTGAAATTGGGAGTTTCCAATGGCATTTCGCTGAACGTGTTGAGGCTTCAATCGGACCGGGGGGAATTGAAATTATCCCCGGCCGCAGCCCTGGCCGCAGCCCTGGCCGGCTTCAATCGGACCGGGGGGAATTGAAATTGAGCGGACCTAACACCGTGCTCAGCACCTCATTGATGCTTCAATCGGACCGGGGGGAATTGAAATAGCGAAACGGCAGATGAGCAGTTCGTTCGTTTTCGCGGCTTCAATCGGACCGGGGGGAATTGAAATTAGGCCCGACCCCGACCGCAGCCCCGACCGCAGCCCGCTTCAATCGGACCGGGGGGAATTGAAATTTGGCGAAGCGGCTGGCTTCGTTCACCCACGCGGCGGCTTCAATCGGACCGGGGGGAATTGAAATATGACACGCAGCCCGTACGGGGTCACGCCGCCGGCCGCTTCAATCGGACCGGGGGGAATTGAAATCTTCTATCTGGCTAGCATATGGCTCGTTATTATGCTGCTTCAATCGGACCGGGGGGAATTGAAATGGGGGCACCGTGCCACCGGCCCCGTTGCCGAGCGGGGCTTCAATCGGACCGGGGGGAATTGAAATATTTCAGCGAGCAGTTTCAGAAAGACCCCTTCGGGGGCTTCAATCGGACCGGGGGGAATTGAAATACTGCAAGCCAATAACCCCGAAATCACCCTCAACTAGCTTCAATCGGACCGGGGGGAATTGAAATTCGTGAAGTAGCTCACCAACTCGTCCCAGTGCTGGTGCTTCAATCGGACCGGGGGGAATTGAAATAAGCGGTGTCGAAAGCTGGCACCGGCCCGCTCAAGCGCTTCAATCGGACCGGGGGGAATTGAAATCTGCGACGTGAGCTTGCCGCTGGCGCTTTTCGTTAAGCTTCAATCGGACCGGGGGGAATTGAAATATGCCTGGGCGTTGGTGCAGCAAACGCTGCTGCATAGCTTCAATCGGACCGGGGGGAATTGAAATATGCTCTGGTCGGTCGCCGCCCAGGCGGGGATGCCGGCTTCAATCGGACCGGGGGGAATTGAAATGCGGCAGCGGCGCGCTCGCCTTTCCGCTCGTGCTGGGCTTCAATCGGACCGGGGGGAATTGAAATTATAAGTTGCTAATAATGAGCTATAAAATTTTCGCGGCTTCAATCGGACCGGGGGGAATTGAAATTGGTGCAGGACCCGGCCCGGCTCGCTTACCTCCTATTGCTTCAATCGGACCGGGGGGAATTGAAATGTGGGGCTAAAGCTGGCCGGCCAGGCCCCGTTCGCGGGCCGCTCGTGGGCTTCAATCGGACCGGGGGGAATTGAAATACGCGAACGCCGCCCTGGCCATCCGCAACGCCGAACGCTTCAATCGGACCGGGGGGAATTGAAATTCATCGACCCCTACTACGACGCGGTGGGCAACCTGCGCTTCAATCGGACCGGGGGGAATTGAAATTTGCTCAGGGCGATGAGGTTGGCCCCGGTGGGCCGGGCTTCAATCGGACCGGGGGGAATTGAAATCGCGAAAATTTTATAGCTCATTATTAGCAACTTATAGCTTCAATCGGACCGGGGGGAATTGAAATCAACGACGAGGCCGACCGGGAGCGCAAGGAATTACAGCTTCAATCGGACCGGGGGGAATTGAAATAGTGGTGCGGCTCTTATCAGGCGGCCGCCAACCGGGGCTTCAATCGGACCGGGGGGAATTGAAATATGCTATCGGCCGGGGCGAACGGTGGGGGTGTTTCGCTTCAATCGGACCGGGGGGAATTGAAATAAAAAAGCTTCAACCGCTACGCCGGCATCGACGAGGCTTCAATCGGACCGGGGGGAATTGAAATAAGGCCATGAGCCTGACGGCTTCCCTTAACGCGCAGCTTCAATCGGACCGGGGGGAATTGAAATGGGCCTCGGCCGCGGGGGCCAGGTGCTCCAGCCGCGGCTTCAATCGGACCGGGGGGAATTGAAATACGCGCATGCCCGAGAGCTGGAGCAGCTGGCCCATCGCTTCAATCGGACCGGGGGGAATTGAAATAAGGGAATCCCCGCGCCTTCAGGCCGGGGAGGATGTGCTTCAATCGGACCGGGGGGAATTGAAATCTTTTTAGCCGCTCTGTGGGCCTCGTCGCCCGCCACGCTTCAATCGGACCGGGGGGAATTGAAATTAAAGCTGCTGCGCAACCCCGGCGACGAGGATGCCCGCTTCAATCGGACCGGGGGGAATTGAAATAGGGCTTGAGCCAGCCCGCCTTTGAAGTGTCGCTGGCTTCAATCGGACCGGGGGGAATTGAAATAGGACGACTACTCGCCCGCCGGCCGCGAGTTGCTCGCTTCAATCGGATCGGGGGGAATTGAAATTCGTAGGTGCAGATGATGAACAGGCCGGCCGGGGTGGCTTCAATCGGACCGGGGGGAATTGAAATATGGCCAGCAGGATGTAGTGGAGGCGGATGCGTTGGGCTTCAATCGGACCGGGGGGAATTGAAATGGATGTGCGGCGCGGAGGCGTGGTATATCTGCATGGGCTTCAATCGGACCGGGGGGAATTGAAATCTGCTAAGTTGCGAGGTCGTTTCGATAACGGCCAGGCTTCAATCGGACCGGGGGGAATTGAAATTAAGCAGGGTTTCGGCGGCCGGGGCGGCGCGGCCCTGCTTCAATCGGACCGGGGGGAATTGAAATTTGGCGAGGGTGATGAGGGTGATGAGGGCTTCCATAGCTTCAATCGGACCGGGGGGAATTGAAATCCGCGTCGGGCGCGGCGGTCGCGGGGCGGCGAAACCGCTTCAATCGGACCGGGGGGAATTGAAATTACGGAGCGTGGGCATGAGCAGGCCCTGCGCGTAGGGCTTCAATCGGACCGGGGGGAATTGAAATAAGCCAGCCGTCGTTATGGTGAACTTTAATGCCCGTGCTTCAATCGGACCGGGGGGAATTGAAATTGGCCCGCCACGCGGCCGCTTGTTCGCGCACCAGCGCTTCAATCGGACCGGGGGGAATTGAAATAAAATAGGGCAAGTTAAAGCTTTGCTTTAAGTTTGTGCTTCAATCGGACCGGGGGGAATTGAAATCGCCGACTAAGCAGCAGCTACGCGGCGAGCTGCGGGGCTTCAATCGGACCGGGGGGAATTGAAATCAGAGGAGGCGAACAGGTCCAGTTGTATGGCCATTGGCTTCAATCGGACCGGGGGGAATTGAAATCGCCGATATGCCGACCGGCCTGCGCCTGAGTTACGCGCTTCAATCGGACCGGGGGGAATTGAAATGCGGTAAGCCCGCTCCCTCCAAGAAAGCCTTGCGCTGCTTCAATCGGACCGGGGGGAATTGAAATTGGCCAAGTCGAGTTTGCCGCCCGAACGGGCCACGTGCTTCAATCGGACCGGGGGGAATTGAAATTGGAGGGCTACGCCGCTTTTGAAGCGGACGCGGCCCCGCTTCAATCGGACCGGGGGGAATTGAAATAAAAGGCTTTCGTGTTGGAGTCGCCGACGAAGTTTAGCTTCAATCGGACCGGGGGGAATTGAAATTATTATGCCAGTGGCGAAGCTGACCGCCCGCTTTGGGCTTCAATCGGACCGGGGGGAATTGAAATCAGCAAGCCCCTACGGCCTCGCGCCTAGAGGCTTCTGCTTCAATCGGACCGGGGGGAATTGAAATCGGGCTGCGTTCGACGGCAAGAAAGTGCTGACTTTCGCTTCAATCGGACCGGGGGGAATTGAAATTGGAGGGCGCGGCCAGCTACGCTGCGTTTGGCATGAGCTTCAATCGGACCGGGGGGAATTGAAATTATGGGAAATGCTCTCGGGCCGCAAGCAAAACCAACGCTTCAATCGGACCGGGGGGAATTGAAATGGGTACCAAGAGCGGCGAGCAGGGCGGTAACTCCGAGCTTCAATCGGACCGGGGGGAATTGAAATTGGGCAGCAAGTCGCAGATGCCGGTCAGGATTTCGCGCTTCAATCGGACCGGGGGGAATTGAAATATGTCAAGCAGCTTGAAGGGCGCATCTGGCGGCAGGGCTTCAATCGGACCGGGGGGAATTGAAATGCCACCACGGGCTGGTACTGCCCGTTGAAATTCGGCGCTTCAATCGGACTGGGGGGAATTGAAATACTACCTAGCGGACTATAAGCTGCTGACCGGGCGAAGCTTCAATCGGACCGGGGGGAATTGAAATGCAGAAAAAGCGTACCGGGCTTAATTAAATTGTGCGGCTTCAATCGGACCGGGGGGAATTGAAATTGCAGGAGCTGGGCAGCGTGGCCGCCCTCTTCGACCGCTTCAATCGGACCGGGGGGAATTGAAATACTGGGCGAACGTGCGTCCGCCCCCGCCGCCCCCCAGCTTCAATCGGACCGGGGGGAATTGAAATGATGGACCGCATGAAGGCCCTGTGGGAAAACCTGGGGCTTCAATCGGACCGGGGGGAATTGAAATGCAGTAACGCCCGCTCAGCTGCTGGACGGGCCGGAAGCTTCAATCGGACCGGGGGGAATTGAAATACAAGTACGACATCCCGCTGGAGCTGATTAAGGACAGCTTCAATCGGACCGGGGGGAATTGAAATATTAAGCCGGCGGCCCCTGAGCGGGCGCTATAGCACGCTTCAATCGGACCGGGGGGAATTGAAATTAGTCGGCAGCCAGCGAAACCAGGTCAATAGCCGCGCTTCAATCGGACCGGGGGGGGAATTGAAATATAGCTGCTACTACAAGTACGATGGCAAGGGCTACAGCTTCAATCGGACCGGGGGGAATTGAAATAATGCGTGTTGCTGTTTGACGTGCTGGCCTACGAACGCTTCAATCGGACCGGGGGGAATTGAAATTACGGTGATAAGATAGGCTCGGCTGTGGGTAGTCTTGCCTCAATCGGACCGGGGGGAATTGAAATGCCCTGCCCGAGCTGCTATACCCGTCGCGAAGAGGTTTGCGACTGGGTGAGCGGAAAAAACACTAACCTTGCGCCATGAAAGTAGTCCTGACCGATTCGGAGCGAGCGCAGTTGCGGCAGTTGCAGCGGCAACGGCGCGACGGCGAGGGCTACGTCAAGGTCACGGTCATGCTGTTGCTTGACAAGAGCCGGCCGGTGGGAGCCATCGCGGAAGATTTGGGTTTGGATGAGAGCACGATTTACCGCTACGCGAGCGCCTTCACCCTAGTGGGCGTGGCCCGCTACCTGACCCACGAGCAGCCCGGCTACTGGGGCTTGCTCACCAGCGCCCAATTCGCCCGCCTCGGCCACCAGCTCGACCAGGTGCTTTACACCGATGTGCGCCAAGTCGCCGCCTGGCTGGCCTGACGAACCTCTTGCACCGGTTAGGCTACGGCTACAAGCAGACCACGTCCGTGCCCTGCCAGGCCGATGCGGCGGCGCAAAGCGCTTTTTTGGCCGACACGCTCGCCCCGCTGCTGGCCCAGGCGGAGGCGGGCACGGCCACGGTTTATTTTGCCGACGCGGCCCACCCTACTCACGACACGCGCGCGACCCACGTCTGGACCCGCAAAGGCGATAAGCGGCCGTGGCTCACCGTCAGCGGTCGGGAGCGGGTGAACCTGAACGCGGCGCTCAACGCCGTGGTGCCCACCCAGGTGCACCTGGATGAGACGGTGTGCGTGGATGCGCGGAGTGCGCGCCGGCTCTACGAGCAACTGCTCGCCGCCCACCCCGAAGGTCCGCTATACGTGGTCTGCGACAACGCCCGCTACTACAAAAACAAAGGCTTGGCGGCCTGGCTGGCGGCTAAGCGGCTGGTGCAGGTGTTTCTGCCGCCCTACTCGCCCAATCTGAACCTGATTGAGCGGCTGTGGAAATAGCTGCGCCAGAAAATCATCAACACCTGTTTCTACCGCACCAAAGGTCAGTTCCGCGCCGCCGTGCTGGACTTTTTTCACCGCCTCCCCGAGTGCGAGCCAGCCCTCGCGTCCCTGCTAACCTTGAAGTTTCATATTCTAGACGCGCAACCTACTTCGTGACGAGTGTAACTCCCCAAACGGCGACGGGGCCGGCCGCCGACAGGGAGACCCCTCCGGGGCAGACTTTTTTCCAACCCCCATTTTTTACCACCATGTCCACCAAAGTAAAAGCCCTACCGGGTACGACCTAGCGCAGCGCCACCACCGAAGCCGCCGCGCCCACCACCGCCGCCGCCCCGGCCGCGCCCATGTTTACGCTCAGCGGCCCGACTACGGCCGTGCCCGCCTACCTCACCGAGCGCCTCGATGAGGCCACCGGCGAGCTGGTGCAGGTGCCCCGCTTCCGCTACCTGCCCGGCCACCCCCGCCAGGTGCGCTTCGATGCGAAAAAAGGGGAGTTCAACCTCGGCGGCGTTACGCCGCTCGGCGGGTCGCTGTCCTTTATTCCGCTCGCGTGGCGCGTGTTTCAGGACGACATCCTGAACATGGGCCGCAAGTTGTGGGCCGAGCTGTTTTACGCCGACGACAAGGGCGCTATTTGCGCCGTGCTCTTCCACGGCTACAGCGTCGAGAACCTGTACCGCCTCATCGAGCCGCTTTTCTACGACGACCTGACCCTGGCCGACGTGCTCATCACCGTCACGGCCGAGAAGAAGCAGACCACGAAGGAGGGCAAGAAGGCGACCTACTACATCGCCCAATTCAGCTACCAGCCCGCCGACCCGGCCGAGGTAGCCGCCCGCCAGGATTTCGCCCGCGACTTTGCCATCTACCGCGCCGAAACCTACACCGGCGCGGTAGATATGCGCCTCCAACACGCCTACACCGTGCCCCGCGAAGACCACGACGACACGCCCACCCGCCCCGCCGCCGCAGCGGCCCCGTCCCCGTTGCGCCTGGCCGCCTGGCGTCCCCGCCGCCCGCCCCCCCAGGGCGGGCGGCCCTTGCGCCCACTCAGCTATTCACCCTTAATTTTTAACTGAAATGTTTACCGCCCTCACGCACTACCCCGACCTGACCCAGGCCCAGCACCGCGCCCTGCCCCACGTCAGCAACACCGACTTGTCCCGTCTCAAGGACCAGCTGCTAGGCCAGCTTCGCCAGCCCAACCCCGTGGCCCTGGCCTACGGCACCCACTTCCATACCGCCGTGCTCGAACCTGCCCAGTACGCCCGTACCGACGAGCGCGGCATCCGGTGGGCCGACCTGGAGACGTTGGCCCGCCAAGTGCGTCGCCAACGCTACTGCCGCGACCTCTTGTATCGGGGCCAGGCCGAGCAGTCGTACACCGCCACCCACGCCGTGACCGGGGTAGGGGTCAAGTTTCGCCCTGACTTGCTCGTGCGCAGCCGAGCCGGCCGCCAGCTCGCGCTTATCGACTTCAAAACCACCAGCAGCCCCGACCGCGCCCACTTCCTGGCCACTATCGAAAAGTACGACTACGACCGCCAGGCCGCCCTGCACCTGGACGTGCTCCAGGCCCCCGCTTTCTCCTCATCGGGGTGCAGAAAAAGGCCCCTTACGAGGTGTGGCGCGTCGAGCTGACGGCCATCCCCGACCTGCTCGCCCAGGGCCGCAAGAAGTACGAGCGCCTGCTTCGCGCCCACGCCACCCAACAGTGCCTAACTGTCGCGGCTCGGCCCAGGTGGACTAATCTGTCCAACTGACTTTCAACTACTCAAGCCCCCGCCCAGATGCCCGCCGTCGTAAAGCCCAGCACGGCCGCCTGCTCGCCCTCGCCCAGCCGGAACGCGGCTTCGGCCGCGGCCATTTCGTAGTGGATACGGATGTCCGTTTCGTAGGCTACCAAGTGGTCGCAGAGCAGCGTCAAGGCGCGGGCGGGCCAGCCGCCCAGGCGCAATATGTTCAAGTCGTAGGGCAAGTGCCGCATGGCTGATTAGGGCAGCTTAGCCCAGCCCAGCGGCGGGATGACGCGCACCGAGTCGGGCACGGGCACGGCCGTTATCTGGGCCGTGTTCGGGTCAGCGGGGGCAAAATAGACGTAGTGTCGGGAGCCTATGGGTGGGCAAGGCACATCCTGGCCATCCTTGATGCCACATTTGGCATCGGTCTGCCAACGCTACCCGGCCACGAAATACTCTACTAAGTAGTTCTGCCGGCTCTTCCACCACTTGTGCTGGTAAACCGTGCCCACCGTGTAGTGCCCCGCCCCCGGTCGGAGTAAGTACCGCTCACGCACAAGAAGAAAAAATACCAACAAAAGGAAGGCACCGCTTGCGAAAGCACTCAGGGTAGATGCGACAAGTCGGCGGGTGATTTTAGGACGAGCAAGTCGCCAAAGATTTAATGCCAGCGGTACCCCATTGCCGAACAAAAATAGCCCTATTAGAAGAAACACGATTTCGCCACTCTTCAGGCCTGTTTGGCGCACGAAAGCCCACCACTCGCTGCTCATAGGGGCAACATTTTGAAGTGGTAGGGGGCCGGCTTGTCGGCCGGGGGCGGCAGGTTGGGCGGAATAGTTGGCAGCGAATCAGCCGGCACCGTGCCCGTGGCGGTAGAATCAACAGGCGTCTTTTTAACTGGGTACTGCTTTTCCGCTCTGTTTTCCAGGTGTTCTTCCGTGATGCCGATGACGTGGGGCACGGTCTGGAACAGGGCGCGGCTGCCCAGCCAGACGGGGCGGGCCAGGCGCGGGCCGCCGCGTAGAAAGGAATGATAAAACAAGCCGGCCGACAGGTTGGGAGTCAGGAAATGCCCGGCTCCCTTGCCTAAGTAACCGCCTGTCGTGCCGATAAGGGCTTGCGCCCTGAAAGCCTGCCAAGTCAAAGTATTATTGAGTGGGCTTTTATAGCCATCCGCGATGCTGTATTGGAAAAGGGCTGACCCCACACCGATGCCTACGGGCTGAATACCGTAAAGCGCCATGCCGCTTTCAACCAGGTTAATGTTGGCACCAGCATCGATTACCCGCTTGAATCCCGTTTTGTCCGACCCGTAACAGTTAGCTCCCCCCTGAGCAATCAGGTCAGCGCCAGCGCGAGGCAAACCCAGCCTGGAAAGCCCCTCCTATTCCATTTTTGACAAACGCGCCTCGGTAACCTTTCCAGCCGGTCTCGACCCCGAACAACTCGCCCTCGACGTAGCTGAGCCGGCCTATCACCGTGGCCGCCCGCGTAGACCCTACAAAGCGCATCCCGCTCGCCAGCCGAATAAAGGCCGCCTCCGTCACAACTGATGACCCGACCATCGCCAGCCCGATGCCCACGCCTTGGCCGATGGTCGTGACCTCGGGCTGGCTTTGGCGCATTAGGTCCATATTTTTCTGGATTTGGTAGAGCGCCATTCGGTGCCGGTAGGCGGCTTCGGTATGCGCCTCGTCCTGTGGCATACACTAGGGTAACTTGACCCACCCTATGGGCGGCACGACGCGCACCGAGTCGGGCACGGGCACGGCCGTAATCCGGGCCGTATTCGGGTCGGAAAGAGCAAAATAGACGTAAAGCCGCGTACCCACCGGCGGGCAGGGCAGGTTCTGATTGTTCTGAATGCCGCACAACTCATCAGTCTGCCAACGCTTTCCAGCTACGTAATACTCCAGTAGATACTTTCTCTTCCCTTTCGTCCATTTGTGCTGGTAAATAGTGCCCACCGTGTAGCGCCCCGCCCCCGGCTGTAGTAACAAGCGGGTACGAGTGGAATACCAGAGCATGAACGCACACGCGGCCATCAAACCGAGGAAGCTGATGGGCGCGAAGATGTGTCCATAAGTCAATTCCTCTCGCTTGGTGTGCAGGCTGGCTTTAGTTTGTGTGACGGTCCACCACGCAGCCAGTAAGCCGACAATGAGAGCTCCCCACTCACGGCCTTCCAGCCCATAATCTCGCACAAAGTCCCATATATCGGAGAGCATCATGGTTAAGGCTTGGTCGCGTAGGGTGGGGGGAGCGGAATCGTAACCGGGGGGAAATTGGGCATGGGCGGCGCGGCTTCGGGCAGCGGCGCGGCGGGGGCCACGCCTGCCGTGTCCACCGGCCACTCGTCTTGAGCTTTGTTTTCCAGGTATTCCTCCGTAACCCCAATGCCGTGAGGCGTAACCGTGCGAAACAGGTGGGCGCTACCCAGCCAGACGGGGTAAGCCGCCTGAGGTCCTACGCGCAAGGCCGCTTGGGTGTAGAGCCGATAAGCTAGGCGCTTAGAGAGAAAATGGTCCGCCAGTTGGCCCGAGTAGCCGCCCACGGTGCCAATCGCCGCTTGCGCCCCGAAAGCCGTCCAGGATATTTCATTGTTGAGCGGACTCTGAAACCCTGATTTCCAACTCAGTTGGAGAAAAGCCGACCCTACCCCGATGCCGGCCGGACGCAGTCCATAGAGGGCCATGCCGGTTTCCACTAGATTGACGCTCGCAAAAGCATCGCCTACTCGGGCAACTCCCTGTTTATCAGAGCTAAGGTAATTTCCTCCAAGCTGAGCAATTCCATCCGCTGCTGCTCGTGGGACGGCTATTTGCCTCACTCCCGTCCATCCGGTCTTGGCGAACGCACCCCGGTAGCCCTGCCAGGCGGCGCGTCCGCCAATGAACTCCGCCTCGCTCGCCAGGGCCAGGTTGCGGGCCACGACGGCCGTGCGCATCTCGTTGGCGTAGCCCAGACCTGCCGCGATGCGCAGCCCGAGCAATTCCGGCGCGAACACGAACGGGGCCTCTTTCAGCCCGTGGCCCACGCCCTCAATAATGGTCGTCATCTCCGGCTGGTCGCGGGCCTGCTGCTCCCAGGCCTGCTTGGACTTGTAAGCCATCAACCGCAGGCGTTGCGCCCGCTGGGTATGATAATCGTCCTCTGGCGTAGCATACATGACTGTCGTCGGCTCCGCCCCCCGGCCGGCCAGCGCGTCGGCCCACTGGGCTTGCTGCTGGGCCAAGCCAAGCTGGCTGCGCGTGAGCAACTGCCGGCTATACCGCATTCGCGCATCCTGCCGGGCCAAATCGCCGTCGCGGGCCGTCGTGTGGCCGGGGCGCGGCAGCGGCGGCAGCGTGGGCGGGGCGATGCCGCCCAGGCGCAGCACGCTCAGGTCGTAGTGTTCGGCAGCCGAGGCTCCGGTCAGAAACTGGCGCACCTGAGCCTCCAGCGCCCCACCCCCGCCCCAAGCGGACGAGGATGGACGCGGGGCGACGCGGTTGGCGATGCCGGAGGGCGTGAACGGGACGCGGCGGCGAGGCTGGGGAGGGTGCATGAGCTGGTTTGGAAAAACGGTGGGACTATTGGGCTGGTCCGCCGGGCCAGTGATTGACGTACGCCACTCCGTGCTTGGTGATGCGGCGGGCCACCACGTTGAGGATGCAGTAGTGCGAAGCCTGCTGCCCGCCGGGGTTAGTTTCAAAATGCTCCTCGTAGCTCACGCAGTGGGCCTCCTCCAGCGTTAGCGTCAGGCTGTTGGAGAAGCCGTCGAGGGGCGCGAAGACCACCCGCGCCGCCAGGGGCTTGTGTTCGGCGTAGGCCCAGATGGGCAGCAGCACGTCGTGGGGGCGCACGTCGAGCACGAGCCGCAGCTCGCCGCTCACGGGCCGGCCCACCTCGCGGCCCCGCTCGTCGGTGTCCTGGTGCATGTGCTGGGTGAGGGCGCGCACGGGGTAGCCCGTGCCTTGCACCCAGAAAGTGGCGGCGGCGGAGTTCATAAGCGAAAAAAAGGAAAAAGGTGAACCCGACCAGGCGTTATGGCTAACTCGGCCAGTTGTTGTCGATGGTGAGCGCGTCGTCCACGTGCAGCTCGCGGGCGGTGAGCAGCACCGACATGGTGCCGGCGAACGCGCCCCCGCCCCCGGCCGAAAACGTCAGCCCCTGATTGACGCAGAGCGCGTCCACGAAGCGCAGGCAGCGGGTGCTGCCCGTGCCGTCGGCCGCGTCCACGACCAGGGTTCCGCTCAGGCGCTTGCGGTCGGCGGCCATCCAGGCATCGAGCACGGGGTGTTGCAGCTTGTCGAGGACAAGGCTGATTTTGCCGGCCAGAATACCCGATTGCGGGCGCTGCGACAAATCCGTGGGCTGCACGATGCCCCAGTGAAATTCCTGCACCGGGATAAGTTCGCCTTCGAGCAGCAGGTGAGCGGAATGGGCCATGAAAACGAGGAGTAAACGGATACGTAACGATAATCCTGGGGTGGTAGTTGGCGGAGGCAACACCCGACCCGCGCCCGGTCCGGCGAGTTGCCCCCGCTCAGATGCCCGCCGTCGTAAAGCCCAGCACGGCCGCCTGTTCGCCCTCGCCCAGCCGGAACGCGGCTTCGGCCGCGGCCATTTCGTAGCCAATGCTGATGTCCGTTTCGTAGGCTACCAAATGGTCGCAGAGCAGCGTCAAGGCGCGGGCGGGCCAGCCGCCGTGCAGGTGGGCTTCTAGTTCGGCGACGCTCAGCCCGAGCAAGCTGATTTCGAGCGCCGGCAAGGTTTCGGCATAGTCGCCGCCCAGCACCAAGCTGCGGCCCAGCGCGAGCTGGCCCAGGATATTGCCCTCTTCGGCCGCCGCCCCGTCAGCCCCGGCCGACGGAGACAGCTGGTGGCGCAGCGGGCTGACCACGCGCAGCCGCACGGGCTGGCCCAGCACGCTCTCGAAGCATTGTTGGGTGCGGGCCAAATCGCCCACGATGCCGTGGGCCAGCGGCAGCACGTAAAGCAGGTTGGTGAGCGGGCCATCCGGCAGGCCCGCGTCGGCAATCCCCCAGAACCGGGCTTGCGACTCGTTGTATAAGTGAGCCGAGATGTTGGTGAAATAATGCCGCTCTATCTGTTCGATGCCCACCCGGCAGCGAAAGAATTCCTGCTCCAGGGGCAGGAAAAACTGGCGGGTAGCCTTTTCCTTGCGCCGTTGCAGGCGAATGTCCTCGACCATGGCCCGGATGCTGCCGGCCGGGTTGGGCGTGGCGCTGCCGGGCTGGTGAAATACCTGCTGCGGCACCGCGTCGTACAGTCCTTCGCGGTGCAGCTCCAGCACGGTGCGCACCACCGGCCGGTGCCCCCGCTCAAACTGCTCGTCGCGCACCGCGCCCAGGTCGCGGCGGTAGCGGCGGGCAAAAAGGCCCACGGGCTGAATCAGAAAGTCGTCGAGCACGTAGCCGTAGTCCAGCAGCTCAGCCAGGATGACCTCGAGGCGCAGGTCGAGCGGCTGGCGGCGCAAGTGGGTCAGCAGGGCGTGAACGGAAGTCGAACCAGTCATGGGCAGCGGCGCGGTCAGGGGCACGATTAAGGGCATGGTCAGTAGAAGCGCGAAGGTAACCGCGCCGGCCCACCAGACCGGGCGGGAGTGGCCGCCCGCTCGTCCTCCAAAAAAAGCGCCGCAGCCGTAAATTGGCCCGGATTCCAAAACTGCCGTACTTTGGGTGCCGGCCCCGGCGGCTTGGGGGCCAACCTGACGGCCCCGCCCGCGTTTGTTACTGCTGCCCATACTGTCCATGCTCCCCAATCCATCTTCCCAGGCCCGTGGGGCCGCCACCAGTGCCTTATCTAACCTCAGCTCGCGCGCCCAGGGCAGCCGGGTTTT
>Ga0209511_1001822_pt1 | contig 18226 bp, 14 predicted proteins | sample SSSSmetaG_FD_184141 | JGI IMG/M metagenome (GOLD analysis project Ga0209511, IMG submission 184141) | Glacier valley bacterial and archeal communities from Borup Fiord, Nunavut, Canada, to study Microbial Dark Matter (Phase II) - ​SSSS... | ecosystem: Environmental > Aquatic > Freshwater > Ice >...
TCTCTTGCCCCAATCTCAGGAAAAGCTACCGGATTTGTTTTTATTTTTCTATACTAGTTGCGTAAAGCCACTTAGCCCTCTTTCCTATGGATTTCTCTGGTCAAAATCTGCGAGGACGTAACTTTAGAGGGCAAGATCTGACTGGGGCAAATTTTTCGCACGCAGATATCCGAGGGGCAAATTTTAGCAACGCGATTTTGAAAGGGGCAAATTTTACGCAGGCGAAAGCAGGAGTGCAAAAGCGTTGGCTAATTCTTCAGTTGATTGTCTCATTGCTGCTCACCGTTATTTTTAACTTTGTTGCAGCCTTATTCAATGCCTTTATCATCGCATCCTTCTTTACACCAGAGTTTATTCAATCCAGTACTATTTTTCCTGGCATCGCTGTTGTATTCATGCTTGTAGCTGTATTTTATGCGATCGCCTTTCAAGGGTTAACAACTAAAGCATTTGGAACAATAGCCGTCGCTGTCGCTGTCGCTGTCGTTGTCGTTGGCGCTGTCGTTGGTGATACCGTTGGCGCTGTCGCTTTCGTCGGTGATGTCGTTAGCGCTGTCGCTGTCGCTGTCGTTAGTGCTATGGTTAGCGCTATCGTTAGCGCTGTAGCTGTTGTTGTCGCCAGCGCTGTTGTTGTCGCCGGCGCTGTTGTTGCCGCTGCTGCTATGGCTGTTATTGTCGCTGTTGCTATGACTGGTGCTGGCGCTGTTGCTATGGCTATCGCTGGCACTGTCGCTGGCACTGTCGCGCTTCTGAGTCTTTATGTTGCTTGGCGATCGTTAAAAGGTGACGAAAAATTTGCTCTAATTCGGACAATCGCCATCACATTCGGCGCGATCGGGGGCACTTCTTTCTGCGGCGCTGATCTCACCGATGCAGACTTCACCAAAGCCATTCTCAAAAGCACCAACTTCAATCACACCAAACAAAAACAAACCATTTTGCATCAAGTCTGTTGGTCAGATACTGCGAAACTCGATCGTGCCCGACTTGGAACCTCTATTCTTGCAAATCCCGCAGTCTGTGAATTGTTAATCACGCGAAACGGCTACAAGAAATCCTATAAAAATGCTGATCTTTACAATGCAAACCTCAAGGGGATTAACCTCGAATGTGCTGATTTAGAACGAGCAAACTTGAGCCATGCAAACCTACAGGAAGCCAATCTCAAACACGCAAACTTAACCAAAACTCTCGCCGTCGGTGCTAACTTCAGCCAAGCTTATCTCACCGGAGCTTGTCTAGAATCTTGGAACATCGACCACACCACGAAGCTCGATCGTGTCGATTGTCAGTTTGTCTATTTGCTAGAGCAACCCAACGCGATCGGCAGTCGAGAACGTCGCCCCCACGACCCCGACAAAGTGTTTCAGCCCGGAGACTTTGAGAAGCTCTACAAAAAGATTATGGATACCGTCCAAATTCTGCTGCGCGACGGCATGAATCGAGAAGCCTTTGCCGCAGCCTTTCAGGAATTGATGCAAAAAAATCCAGACATCACTTATGAATCGATTTTAGCGATCGAACGTAAAGGCAGCGATGCGTTATTAACGCTAGAAGTCGCCCCCGATGCCGACAAAGCCAAAGTCTCTCAAGACTTTCTCAAACCTTATGAAGATGAGGTGCGACAACTCCAAGCAAAAGTCGATCACCTGCAACAACTGCGATCGGCTGACATCAAAGATATTGCTCTAGAGTTAGCCCGTCATCCCTTAAACGTTACTAACCAAGCTGTAGGAACTGGAACCATGCAAGAAACTAACGATTCAAGCCGCAATATCAACATTGGCAACATTGGCGGAAACTTCAACGCGAGTGGACAAGCACTCAGCTTAGGTGACATTAGCGGCAACGTCACGAATACGATTAATCAATTGCCAGAATCAACAACCGAACAACCTGGAATTAAAGAACTGCTCACAGAACTGCAAACCGCGATCGCATCCGCTACCGAACTCTCAGAAAAAGGCAAGACGAACGCTTTGGAACAAGTCAAAACCCTGGCAGAAGTCGGACAAAATCCTGAACAGCCAGAGAAAAAATCCCTCGGTGAGAAAGCAATGATTTTTTTGAAAGGCACGATCGCCAACCTCCCCGACACCGCCAAACTCGCAGAAGCCTCTAGCAAACTGCTGCCCCTGATTGCCAAAGCGTTAGGATTACCGATGTAGGCAAATTTTTGTCGAGCGATCGAGGTTTTAGCAATGACCACTCAAATCGTAACGCCAGTCACAATTCCCATCAAAAACATTGTGCTTGAACCCGGCAGCGTCTTGACCATTACAGACATCACCTGGGAGAAATTTGAAGCCATTTTAGAAGAATTGGGCGAAAAGCGAAGTGCCCGCATCGCCTACAGCAATGGAGTGCTAGAAATTGTGTCACCTTTACCCGCCCACGAACGCCCGAACCGTATCATTGGGCGCATCGTCACCATTCTGCTAGATGCTCGAAATTTAGATTGGGAAGATTTTGGCTCGACGACCTTCCGACGCAAAAAAAAGCAAGCTGGATTGGAACCCGACACCTGTTTTTATATTGGAGAAAACGCAAAACGAGTGCGAGAGTGCATGATGTCGATGAATCTAGACGTGTATCCGCCGCCCGACTTAGCGATCGAAGCCGATGTCACCTCAAAGACTACGCTAGAGGCTTACGCTGGAATCCAGGTGCCAGAAGTCTGGATTTACAACAAAGGCAAGCTGAAAATCAATCTACTCAACGACGGCGAATATCAAGAGTCACCTACCAGTCTTGTGTTTCCTGATTTGCCGATTACACAACTCATTCCCGATCGCGTTCAGCAAGCTCTACAGGAAGGCACGAGTCAAGTTTTGCGGCAGTTGCGGCAAGAGATTGGGGGGAACGATCGGGCTTAAGTTCTAGCTGGTCGCCCATTGTCCATCTTCCATTTCTTGAGCGAACGGTTTAGGTTGAACTCGCTGACCCAGCAAAGGTTTTACGCCGCGAGACACTTGATGAATCCACCAAAAGTCTTGAGTCTGAATTGCACCAAAGCCCGCTGCGCCCATCCAAGCATCAATGCTGCCCGTTGCATAGGCTTGAATGTAGGGTTCTTCAAAGATTTGGGTCAGCCACTCGGTCTGTCTGAGGGTCTTTTGATTGCCATCCAAAATTAAGACTTCACCGCCAGGAGTGAGGAGGCGATAGCTTTCTTGGAGAATCGTGGCAGCGATCGCGGGCGGCGTTTCGTGAAATAACAGCGATGCAGTGACGAGATCGAAGGAAGCATCGGGAAAGCGGGTTCGTTCGGCGTTGCCCTGCTGCCATTCAATCTTTAGCCCTGCTTGGGTGGCTTTGTGATCGGCGACGACGAGCATATAAGGAGACAAGTCAATGCCGATGACTTCAGCGTCAGGAAAGGCTTGTTTGAGCAAAAGCGTGGTGGAGCCTGTGCCGCAGCCCAAGTCGAGAATGCGACGAGGTTTAACTTGAATTGCGTCGATTAAGCTCTGACGCACCCAAGATTCATTGGGAGGCAACGCATATTGTGTGATCGGATCATAGGACACCGCAGCACTGATGTTGAGATAGCCGTTTTCGATGCTGTGGAAATGTTGACTGCTGTAGTAATCGGGATAGGTGAGTTGCGGATCTCGGAAGCGATCGCTCTCGGTTTGCCAGTCGATGCTTTCATAAAATCGTCGCAGGGCGGGTTCGTCGATCAAGAGGCGAGCGATCGGTGCCAGATATTGTTCAAAAATCGTGTCTTTACGAACTGCCATAAGCGTTGGATAGAATGATTGCGGTTTGCTTCAGTTTAATGAATTCTGCGAATCGACGCTTTGATCGCAGTCATTTTCGGATGCGTTTCATGCCGCTTCGATACCAGTGAGCGATGCGATCGGGAGACACGCCTAAAAAATAGGTCAAAATCACGAGTTGATTGATCAGAGTCGTTTTGACTACGCCTAATGTTTGCCAGCGTCGCCCAGAGGTGATCACAGCAGTAGGCGCGATCGCGATTCTTCCCCGCTGTTTGAGTTGCCTCACTAGCTCAAAATCTTCCATAATTGGCAAGATGGGAAATCCTCCAAGGGCGCGGAAGGTCGTGGCTTTGAGAAAAATCGCCTGGTCGCCGTAGGGCATTTGCAGATGTCGCGATCGCGCATTCACGCCCCATTCAATCAGACGTAATTTCCAGGAGGAAGCGTCGATGCTGAGGCGAAACGCTCCGGCAATGACGTTTGGCTGACTCAGCGTGTGGCGAACTGTAGTGTCAAATCCTTTAGGTAACTGAGTGTCAGCGTGAAGAAAGAGCAGGATATCGCCCGTTGCTTGGGCTGCGCCTGCATTCATCTGATGGGCACGTCCGATCTCAGATTGAATCACAGTCACTCCGGCTGCGGCTGCGATCTCTCGCGTCTGATCGTGGCTACCACCATCGACAACAATGATTTCTACATCAGAGGCGTGTTTCAGAATGTGCAGAATTTTAGAAAGCTGATGCGCTTCGTTGAGAACGGGAATCACAACAGAGATTAGTTCGATCACAGAATCTAAAGTTTCTCCAAATCTTCAGGACGATCGACATCACTTAACATCGGCAGATTCGCAACGGATAATTTTAGTTTCTCTGCAATGGCGATTGTTTGCTGATAGACAATAGAAGTGCTCCAAGTAATTTTTTGGAATAGATCTGGAATCATGTAGCGCAATCCAATTAGATAGTAGCCTCCATCCGTTGCAGAACCGATCACCAAATCATTAGTAACTAATGTTTGGAATGCTGTCGTTAATAGAGAATGGTTGAGATCAGGGCAATCAGTCCCGATCGTGACCACTCGTTTTGCGCCTCGATCGAAGGCAGACTGAAACGCGTCAGACATCCGATCGCCCAAGTCTCCAGCGCTTTGAGGGTGATAGTCTAAATCAGAGCCTAGCCAGGTTTGCATCTGAGCACGATCGCCGCCTGCAAATCGCACTTCAATGTCTACAGCGTCGCCTCGGAGAAGTCTTGCCTGTGACATCGTATGTTCTGCCATTTTGCGGTGCAGGGCGGCGGCTCCTTCTGCGCCCAATGCTGGAATCAGTCGAGTTTTTGCCTGCCCTGGCTCTGGGTAGCGAGTAAAAATAATCAGGTGTTTCTCAGCAGATCTCTGTTCGGTCATCAGACATTCATTTTTAGCGCTTCCATACTCTAGAGGAAGAGGTTGGATTTGACCAAGAATTGTTAAGTCAACAGGAAAGGAAATCTGAAGACTGTGATTGTAACAAAAAATTGACTGTTAGAAGAAAAACTAAATATGGTATTTACTAATCAGAGAGTTAACGATCGAGCCACTTCGGGAACTCTCGCTCTAAGTAAATTACCTCACCTCGATCGCTGTAATGCTCGAAAGTTGTTCTGTTGAGTCTGCCTCCATCAAGCCCGAATTGCTTCAGCTACTGATCGAACAAACCCCCAACGCGATCGCCATGCTCGATCGCGAGATGCGTTATTTGCTCGTCAGCCAACGCTGGTCGCAAGACTGTGGAGTTGACCATCAAACCATTTTAGGGCGATCGCACTATGAGATTTTTCCAACCCTTCCAGACTCTTGGAAAGCCACTCATCAAGAATGTTTGGACAACGCAACCGAAGCCTGCATTGAAGACCAGTTGCAGCGCGGCGATCGCACCGTTTGGTTAAGAACAAAAGTTCAGCCTTGGCGCGACCACACGGGCAAAGTTGGAGGCTTAATTTTAGTGAAAGAAGATATCACTCAGCGTAAACAAATTGAATCGGAACTCTATAAAAGTAACCAGTTTCTGCAGAGCATTACTAACAATGCAAACATCAGCGTTTTTAGTAAAGAATATCTCCATACGGGTGGCACCTATTTATTCACCAATCATAAATTTAACACTCAATATAATCTCGATCCCGCTAACACGATTGGCAAAACGGATTATGACTTCTTTCCTCAAGAAGTCGCCGATGAGTTTAGACGCGCCGATCTCCAAGTCTTCACAAGCGGCACCCTCTTGCAAATCGAAGAAATAGAACCCCACGGTGACGGATTACACACAAGTCTTGTCGTTAAATTTCCCTTGCTCGACGCAGATGGCAAGCTTTATGGCATTGGTGGATTGGCAACCGATATCACCGATCGCAAGCAGTCAGAACTCGCCCTTCAACAGGCAAAAGTGATTCTCGAACAGCACGTCGAAGAACGCACCGTCGAACTTCAGCACCTCGTCGAACAGTTGCGCCAAGAAATTTTGGAACGGCAAGCAGTGCTGCGCGATCGAGAACTCACCGAAGCAAAACTTCAAAAACAGGTGCGGCTCTCATCACTGCGGGCAGAGATCGATTCTTCTCTCACTAAGACAACCGATCTTAGGGAAATGTTGCAACGATGTACCGAGATTATTGTTCAATATCTCGATGCTGCCTTTGTCCGCATTTGGACACTGAACGCAGAGGAAGACGTTTTAGAATTGCAGGCTAGTGCAGGGATGTATACTCACATTAATGGAGCGCACGGTCGAGTGCCTGTCGGTCAACTCAAGATTGGCTTAATTGCGGCAGAGCGTCAGCCCCACTGCACAAATGCGGTTTTAGACGACCCACGGGTGGGTGATAAAGCCTGGGCGCACCGCGAAAGAATGGTTGCCTTTGCTGGATATCCTCTGATTGTTGAGGATGAATTGCTGGGTGTGATTGCGATGTTTGCTCAACATTCTCTAAACGACTCTACGCTTGATGTTTTGGCGTTCATCTCCAGCGAGCTAGCGCTTGGCATTAAGCGAAAACAAGCAGAATCTGCACTCCAGTTGTCAGAAATGCAGTTGAGACAGCAAACTCAAGAGCTAGAAATTACGCTTCGAGAACTGAAACAAACCCAGGCGCAACTCGTGCAAACTGAGAAGATGTCTGGCTTAGGGCAACTGGTTGCAGGAGTCGCCCACGAAATTAACAATCCGGTTAACTTTATCTATGGCAATGTGAACCACGCCGATAGCCATGTCCAAGACTTGTTGAAACTTTTGCAGCTTTATCGGAAGTGTTATCCCAATCCAGTCTCAGACATTCAGCTCGAAGCGGATGAAATCGATCTCGACTTTCTCTTACAAGACTTACCAAAGCTGTTTTCCTCAATGAAGATGGGAGCCGATCGGATTCGGCAAATCGTGCTGGCACTGCGAAATTTCTCACGCACCGATGAAGCTGATTTTAAAGATGTCAACATTCACGACGGCATTGATAGCACGCTGCTGATTCTGCAAAATCGGCTTAAAGGAGATTCAGATCGTTCCGACATCGCCGTGATTAAAGACTATGGAGAACTACCGTTAGTAGAATGCTATGCGGGTCAACTCAACCAGGTTTTTATGAACGTTTTAAGCAACGCGATCGACGCATTAGCAAATCACCGATCTCCTACGATTCGGATTCAGACTGCGATCATAGATAAAACCATTCAAATTCATCTGTCAGACAACGGCTCAGGAATGCCCGAATCAGTCCAGCGTCGGTTATTTGAACCCTTTTTTACTACCAAACCTGTTGGCAAAGGCACCGGACTTGGACTCTCGATTAGCTACCAAATCATCGTCGAAAAACACGGCGGACTTTTAAAGTGCATCTCATCTCCTGAAGGGACAACGTTTACGATCGAGATCCCCCGTTCAAGATCCACGCGATAGTTTTCGCTCACTGCCACGTCGCCACCGGACGCAACAGTGCCGGAATCTCCTCGGTGTCTGCCGGAAACTCTAACATTGTCTCAGACAAGCCTAAATAGCCCGATTCAGAAAATGACAGCAGCATTCGTTGCAGCGCTAACCACACATCTGGCTCATATTCCCAATCACGCTCTCGGCTTGCCCGACCTGCGATCGACTTTAGCGCCCAAAAATAACTATTCCGCACCACCGATCCCCCTTTCTTAAACGGCGGAACATCTTCGTGATGCAAAAACACAATCTCGTTTTCAAGTCTGGCTCTCATAACTCTCAATTAGAAAGACCTTGAACGCATGAGCTTTCGTTGCCCAACGTTCAAGGTCTCTGACTCAATAAAAACTGATTTAGTAGCGCTGGGAGAAACCACCACTCCGACCGCCGCCACGATTGCCACCGCCACCGCCGCGATTATCTTCACGGGGCTTTGCTTTGTTGACTTTCAAATCACGACCCATCCACTCTGCACCGTCTAACGCTGCGATCGCTGCATCTTCTTCGGCATCGGTGCCCATCTCAACAAACCCAAAACCACGCATCCGACCTGTTTCACGATCAGTCGGAAGCTGAACTCGCTTTACCGCACCATGTTCTGCAAACACAGCAGAAAGGTCTTCTTGTGTAACCTCATAAGAAAGGTTACCAACATAAATCGACATCGAAGGAAATCTCCAGAACCAGAAATTGCAAGGATGTTAGATTCGGGGACGTGCTCGTTCATAAAAACAAACTGTCAACCGAATTCAACACCTTTCTAGAATTTAACATAAATCATCTAATCGAGCATCTAAAGTGACAATCGGCAAGATAAATCAATTTCAATGCAAGATTCTTTGTTCTCGATCTGCATGACAGACTATTAAGAGAGACTATGGAGAAGCCCTATGATTGCCCCACAACTTTCCCCTTATGGATCTTGGAAATCGCCCATCACCTCAGACTTAATCGTGGCTGGCTCGATCGGGCTAGGACAAATCAAGCTCGATCGTTCAGACATTTATTGGAGCGAGTCGCGCCCTGCCGAAGGTGGACGCAGTGTGATTATGCAGCGATCGGACGATAGCACCACCGAGAGAACGCCGCCCCCCTTTAACGCTCGGACTCGTGTGCATGAATATGGAGGCGGGTCGTTTTTGGTTGCAGATGGCGTGGTTTATTTCTCTAACTTTGCCGATCAGCGTCTCTATCGTCAATCGGCAAACGCAGCTCCGGTGCCCCTGACATCGGCTGAATCGTTGCGCTATGCAGATGCGACGCTTGATCCATTCCACGATCGGTTAATTTGCATTCGAGAAGATCATCGCGTCGCTGATAAAGAAGCGGTTAACACGATCGTTGCCGTTCCGCTTGGCGAACCCGAAGCCGAGCAGACGATTCTCGCATCTGGACATGATTTCTATGCCTCGCCGAGTCTCAGTCCTGACGGCACATGGCTCTCCTGGATTTCGTGGAATCACCCCAATATGCCGTGGGATGGCACCGATTTGTGGGTGGCTCAAATTCAGCCAGACGGGAGCTTAAGCGACCCTCAACATATTGCAGGCGGCACAGACGAATCAATTTTTCAGCCAGAGTGGTCGCCCGATGGCGTGCTTTATTTCATCAGCGATCGCACAGGCTGGTGGAATTTTTATCGGTGGCATCCTCAGGGTACAGTCGAGTCTGTTTTCACCTTAGAGGCAGAATTCGGCTTGCCGCAGTGGGTGTTTGGGATGTCTACTTATGGGTTTGCTGACCGCGATCGGATTCTCTGCACCTATACTCAAAACGGTATCAGTCATTTAGCCACCCTAGATTTGACCTCTCGTGAACTCGCTTCTATTTCCTGCCCCTACACCAGCATTGCAGGATTGCAAGTCACTCACAATCAAGCCGCGTTTGTGGGCGGATCAGCGACAGAACCGTCTGCGATCGTGCGATTTGATCTCGCATCCCAAACCTTTGAGGTGTTGCAACGGGCAAGCGAGTTAGCGATCGATCCCAGCTATCTCTCGGCTCCTGACGCGATCGAGTTTCCGACCGAAAACGGCTTAACGGCTCACGCACTCTACTATGCGCCTAAAAATCGTGACTACACTGCGCCCACTGAAGAACGTCCACCGCTCTTAGTCAAAAGTCACGGCGGTCCGACTGCATCAACGTCTGCCTCTTTGAGCTTGGGCATTCAATATTGGACAAGTCGCGGGTTTGCCGTGTTGGATGTCAACTATGGAGGCAGCACAGGCTATGGTCGCGCCTATCGGCAGCGGCTAAACGGTCAGTGGGGCATCGTCGATGTCGATGATTGCGTCAATGGTGCAAACTATTTGGCAAAACAAGGCAACGTCGATGGCGATCGCTTAGTGATTGCAGGCGGCAGTGCAGGCGGCTACACCACTCTCTGTGCGCTCACCTTTCACAACACGTTTAAAGCAGGAGCCAGCTATTATGGCGTGAGCGATTTGAAGGCACTTGCAGAAGACACCCACAAATTCGAGTCCCGCTATCTGGATAGTTTGATCGGTGCCTATCCAGAACAAAAGGATTTGTATGACGCGCGATCGCCGATCACTGCCGTCGATCGTCTCGCGTGCCCGGTGATCTTTTTCCAAGGTGATGAAGATAAAATCGTGCCGCCCAACCAAGCCGAGATGATGGTCAAGGCGCTGCGAGACAAAGGTATTCCAGTTGCCTATGTGCTGTTTGAAGGAGAACAGCATGGCTTTCGTAAGGCTGAAAACATCAAACGAGCATTAGATGGCGAGTTTTACTTTTACTCGCGAGTGTTTGAGTTTCACCCTGCTGAACAGATTGATGCAGTGGCGATCGACAATTTATAACTCATCGTGACGACTTAGAAATCCTGCTAAATCTGAGTCGTCACCATTCTTTGATAGTCTCAGTTGTCTAAGAATCGTGGATTAAATAACATCGGTGTTTGTAGGGTGCGTTTCGCCATCGCTCAACACACCCCACGCAGTCTTCGGTTTTATTAAATTCACAGTCTTTAGAGCCATTTAGACTCAGTTCAGGGCGTTGCTAGATGCAGATGTGAATCGTTGAATCGCTGCACTCTTAAAAGCCCCCCAACTTCCCATTTTGGGGGACTTTGAAAGCTCGAAAGTCACCCAAAATGGGAAGTTGGGGAGCAAATTCATAGCATCGTTCAGCAACACCGAAGTCTAACTCCACATTAAGAATCAGGCGTTTTGTCGTCGATCTACTGTGGTTTGACGATCGAGTCTTGTTGTTTAAGCAACCAAAATCCGGTGTAAGTCATTCCTGAGTCGTCGGGCTGCACGAGCAAGAAGTGCAATCCCTGGCTGGCTTGCTTACGCTGTTCATAGATTTGGGCAGCAGATTTGACTTCAGGATCGTCGAAGGTAGCAACGATCCAACGATCGACCGCGCCTGCTTCTAAAATCAGACCATCTGGGGCACCCGCGATCGCAGTCAGTGCAATCGGATCAGCCGTCTGCAACCACCGAGCTAACAGCAGCGATCGCCGTCCTCCATCAATCACCACCCCTGGAACTGCCACCGTTGACGCAAGTCCTAGCTTGATGGGCATTAAATCATCGGGCATCTCTAACACCGGAATCATTCGCTCTGTAAACGCTTCAGAAAGCTCGATCGCGGATAAAGACGCAAATCGCCAGCGATCGCCCCAAAGATTTTCGGGCAGCGGTTGAGGAGGGTTTCTCATACATTACAGACACAATCGACAATACACTTTACCCCTCATTGGGTATTGCCATGCTGTTGCAAACTGCGTTCTCAATAGAGATCAATAAAATCATTGGCGGCAGTTTCATTAATTTTGTCTGAAGCTCTATTCGTAGAGAACTAGCAGCGATTTAAGCCTACGATCGTCGTGATCATTAGACCTGCTGCTCGAATACTTCGCCCTCACCCTAAGGAGAGGGAACAAGAAGTTCTAGCTCCCTTCTCCCCAGGGAGAAGGGTTGGCGAGGGCTTGCCCCACTTCGTGAGGAGGGCGAAGTATTCATGCAGGAGGTTCACATACGTTCGATACTTCATTTTAGCCAGCAGAACTTTTATGTAGACCCCGCCAATCTACCGCGATCGCATCACAAAGAATTTCTAAAATTTGAGGAGTTGTAAATCTTCTCAATGAGTGAATTGATCAATAGGCTCTAAAAGGCTGCTCTGAATTTCAAGAGTAGCCCTCTTTTTTGGTAGGCTGACATAGGAAACCACAAGAGAAGACCCGTGAAAGATCAATTCTTTAAGTGGCTTAATTTCATATTGATGCTGGATCTGTTTCTGGTGCTGTTTAGCTTTGCGTGGCTGATGGTGGCGGTGATTGGTCGCGGGGCTAAAGTGCCGTTGGGGTTAGATCTTTGGTACAAACTCTGGGAGCCTGTGTTTACTCCTGCGATCGGGATTCTGATGGCAGGGGCAATTTTTAGCGGCGCTGCCAGTTGGGTTGCTAAACGTCTCAATCCCGATTCATAAACGATGGCTCTGCGTTAGAGTTTTCTAGAGATTTAGTTCTGTCAAAAAATTCTCTCATGCGTCATTTATTGTTTAAGCGAGTTTGGGCTTCTGCGCTCTCATTGATGTTGACGATCGCCACCTGGCTATCCATTTCAACACCAGCCGCAGCCAGTCCGACCACCCTATTACATCCTCCTCTCATGGCACTATTTTCATTTTCAGGCACTCGCCCTACCAATCTCGGCGTTCAAAATGGCACACTTGCTGCCTGCCCCGACTCTCCTAACTGCGTCAACAGCTTCAGCACGGATGCTGAACACAAAATCGACCCGATCCGCTTCACCTCGTCGCCAGACAAGGCATTTGCTGATTTAAAGCAAACCGTTCAATCGATGCCTCGCACTAAAATCGTGACTGAGAATGAAACCTACCTGTACGCTGAGTTTGCCAGCAACCTGATGGGATTTGTTGACGATGTTGAGTTTTATGTAGACAAAACGGCGGCAGTGATTCACGTCCGATCGGCATCTCGCTTGGGCGAATCCGATTTAGGAGTTAATCGCCAACGCATTGAAGCCATTCGTACCGCTTTAAACGGAGTTGCATAACCGTCGATTAGCGGTATTGTAAGGTTGGTTATAGACTAATGCTGACGTACTAACTTGCTATGCCGCGATTTCTCCATTTGGCTGATGTTCACCTGGGCTTCGATCGCTACGACAGCAAAGAACGCACCAAAGATTTCTTTCTGGCGTTTGAAGATGCGCTGAAGAAATACGCGATCGAGGCTCAGGTTGATTTTGTGGTGATTGCAGGTGATTTGTTTGAGCACCGCACGATTCAGCCCAATATTCTCAATCAGGCAAAAATCTGCTTTCAGATGCTCAAAGATCATCAGATCCCAGCGATCGTGATCGAAGGCAACCACGACAATCGACCCTATGGCACGCAAACAAACTGGCTCAAATATCTGGCTCAAGATGAATTACTCATTCTGCTAGAGCCAGAAACCGTGGATGGGCAGGTGATTTACGAAATGTGGGATGGCGAAGCGGGCGGATATATTGACCTCGATTGTGGTGTGCGGGTGTTGGGTTCGCAGTGGTATGGAGCGTCTGCGCCCAAAGCGATCGAGTCTTTAGCCAACGCTATTCAACAACTTCCGGCGAGTCCGGGCTACTCGGTGATGCTGTTTCATCACGGGCTAGAAGGACAGATTGCCCGATATCAGGGGGCGTTACGCTACACCGATTTGCTGCCGCTCAAAGACGCAGGCATTGACTATTTAGCGCTGGGTCACATTCACAAAAACTATAGTGAACAAGGCTGGGTGTTTAACCCCGGCTCGACGGAGGCAAACAGCGTCGAAGAGTCGAAATACGATCGGGGTGCCTATCTGGTCGAGCTAACTCCAGACGGCGTTCAAGCCGATTTGAAACAGGATTATTATCAGCGTCCCTGGGTGCGGTTGCAGGTGAAAGCACGAGGCGACGAAAGCCAAGAGCAGCTTGAGGAAGCGGCGATCACGCAAGTGCAGTCTGCGATCAAATCTAAACGCATCGTGCCCGATCAGGCTCCGATGGTGGAGTTGAGAATTGAAGGACAAGTCGGCTTCGATCGCTTAGATCTTGATGTCAAAAAACTTCAGCAGCATCTCAAAGACCTCACAGGAGCCTTGATTTTTCTGCTGAAGTATGAAGTCGATAGCGTCGAATATGCGTCTCCTTTGTCAGAAGAGATGTCTCGATCGCACATTGAGCGAGAAGTTTTTACCGATTTGTTGGTGGCTCACAACACTTATAAAGGGCGATCGACCGAGCTTGCACAAGGACTGATAGAACTCAAAGATCTGCAACTGCAAGATCACTCTGAGGTTGAGCTATATGACTTTGTGCAAACCTTGCTGGAATCGTCTTTAGATCGATCCTGATCAGTTCAGCACCAGCTCTCTTGATGCGCCTGCTTCTTGGATTGGATGTTGCCCAAGTGTTTTTTGACCGTATCGATCGTGATATAAAGTCGAGCCGCAATCTCTTTGCGCGGCAGATTGCAGCGCTTGAGAAACCAGACCTCAGCTTCACGGGGCGTTAGACCATATCGTTTTGCCTCAGTCACCGCCAAACTTTGTAAAGCCTGCTGCTGATCTTCGAGCCTGACGAGCATACAGGGCTGCTGCAAGTCATCGAGTTTGAGCCACTGCACTCGAATCCGAAATGTTTGAGACTGATGATTCGTGATTTCTGACTCAATCACTAATGGGCGATCGCCATACAGCTCACGGCTCTCAGTTAACGCCTCACACGATCGCAACACTTCGTCAGGCACTGCATGATTTTGCTGGGTCAAATGCTGGCAAATCCGAGTGCCGGGGGTGTTGGCATAGACAAGCTCGTGCTGCAGATTCAAAATCAAAATGCCATCAACGAATCCTTCGAGCACAGAAGTCAAAAAGTGATTATCTTCTAAGGGACTCATGTTCATCTTCTTGGGGGCTTGAATGAACGGTAATTGTTGCTTCACTGCGTCTGAGTTGGCGATGTTATGCACTGCCGTCTCAATTAAACGGTTAGGAGTTCAGGTCGAAGCACTGCCTGAAGCTCTACATAAAAGCTAAACGAGTTGTTCCTGCATGGCAGTGAGAAAAAGTTAGGACTTCGATCGCCGCAACGTTATAAAACGTTAGTTCACGACTTGAAACACTCGTGAGAGTAACCGTACAATCTCGCTACAGTATTTGTAAGGAGAAATCTAAGCGGTTTAGAAACAATCACCGGGAATTTACGAATACTCCATTGAATCCTTAAACAGAAGGCAGCCCGATCGCGGAAGGATGGCAACAGTCAGCCGAGGTCGGTGCAAATCAGGAAAGACGTTCGAGGGTGCATTGAGCTATGACGATCGAAGAAGCGCTAATTGTGCTAGATAGCCTGATGGGGCGAGAACAGCTTACCCATCTACAAGAAACTGTGTTTTGTCGATCGTGGGACGGGCAAACCTACGAGCAGATTGCAGGCACGGTCGGCTATGACTCTGATTATGTAAAACTGGTCGGCTCGCAGCTCTGGCAGTCGCTCTCTGATCACATTGGTCAACGGGTGACTAAGAATAATTTTCGAGTGGTGCTCAGGCAGCAGATGGGAAGGCAGGATGAAAAGCACTCTGATTCATCTTTGCAAGACTGGGGCGAACCGATCGACACCTCTGATTTTTGTGGGCGATCGCAAGAACTGACCGAGCTAGAGGGCTGGATCGTTCGAGATAAATGCCGTCTCGTCACGCTGTTGGGCATGGGTGGAATCGGTAAAACCGTGCTCTCAATCAAACTGGCAGAACGGCTGCAAAAAAACTTTGAGTGTGTAATCTGGCGATCGCTGCGGGATGCGCCTCCGCTTGACAGCATTTTGTCTGATCTCATTCAATTTCTCTCTCACCAGCAAGAGACTGAGTTGCCCGAATCGGTAGACGGCAAGTTAGGGCGACTGCTGCACTATCTGCGTCAGCGTCGGTGTCTGGTGATTTTGGACAACGTTGAATCTATTTTAGGCACAGGAGAACAGGCGGGACATTACCCGATCGGGTACGAAAGCTATGGGGAGTTGTTTCGGCGCGTGGGTGAAACGGTGCATCAAAGCTGTGTCGTGATGACCAGCCGCGAGAAGCCCAGAGAAGTCGCCGCGCTAGAAGGCACTGCCGTGCGATCGTTCAAACTAACCGGGTTGGACGAGCCGGAAGCGAGAGAATTGCTGAAACCAAAATCTCTATCTGCGACGACTACCACGTTTGAGCAATTGATCGATCTGTATGCCGGAAATCCGCTGGCTTTAAAGATTGCGGCGGCGACAATTCAAGAATTGTTCGATCGCGATGTTGCAGAGTTTCTCAGACACGGAACGGCTGTATTTGGCGACATTTCCAACTTACTGGATCAGCAGTTCGATCGGCTTTCTGACTTAGAGAAGCAGATTATGTATTGGTTAGCGATTAACCGAGAAGGTACGTCGATCGCGGATCTGGCTGAAGATTTAGTGCCGATCGTGCCCAAGCGTCACTTGATGGATGCGTTGGCATCGTTAGCTCGTAGACCTCTGATCGAAAAACAAGGCGCAAGCTTCACTCTGCAACCTGTCGTCATGGAGTATGTAGCTGAAACCTTAATCGATCGGGTATATCAAGAAATTCTCACCCAAGACCTGCATTTATTTGTGAGTCATGCGTTGCTCAAAGCGGATGTTGAAGACCAGGTGCGCGAGAGTCAGATGCGGATGATTGTGCAACCCTTGCTCGATCGCTTAACTGCCCCGACTCACTGCAAATCAGAGATCGAAAAAAAGTTGAAGAAAGTGCTGTTGACGCTGCAAAATCGGGATGACTGCGCGATCGGATATGGTGCAGGAAATGTGATTAATCTGCTGCGGCAACTCCACATAGATTTGACCGGATATGACTTCTCAAACTTATCGGTCTGGCAAGCTCATCTTCAGGGAGCAACCCTTCATCAGGTCAATTTCAGCCGCTCTGACTTGAGCAAATCAGTTTTTTCGGACACATTGGGCAATGTTTGGTCTGTGGCGTTTAGCCCTGATGGACGCGTGTTGGCAGCAAGTGACACAGCCGGGGAGATTCACCTGTGGCAGATCTGCGATCGAGCCGGAAACTTGCTACGTCATCGCCAAAAGCTGCTCACCTGTCAGGGACATCACCATTGGGTTTGCTCGATCGCCTTCAGTCCCGATGGTCAGACGTTGATTAGCGGCAGCGTCGATAAAACCGTCAAACTGTGGGATGTGAACACAGGAGACTGTTTGCAAACCTTTGAGGGGCACCGCGATTGGCTTGTCTCAGTGGCATTTAGTCCACTTGGCTTGATCGTGGCGAGTAGCAGCGTCGATCGCACCATCCGATTATGGGATCTTCAAACGGGAAACTGTCTGCGAGTTTTAGAGGAACATCAACACTGGGTTTGCTCGATCGCCTTCAGCCCAGATGGTGAAACGCTAATTAGCGGCAGCGATGATAAAACCCTCAAACTGTGGAACGTTCAAACAGGCGACTGTCTCAAAACCTTAAAAGGACACACGAGCGGCGTGCGCGGAGTTGCATTCAGTCCTGATGGTCAAACGGTGGTGAGTGGCAGTCAAGATCACACCGTCAAGCTCTGGAATTTAACCAATGAGCGCTGTGTGAGAACCTTAGCCGGACACACCAACGAGATTCGCTGCGTCAGTTTTAGCCCCGATGGTCAGAGTGTGGCAAGCAGTAGCTTCGATCGCACTCTCAGACTGTGGGATTGGCAAACCGGACAGTGCTTGAAAACCTTGCAGGGACATACTGCTCCCGTTCGCTCTGTCAGCTTTAGCCCCGATGGTCAGATGGTGGCAAGTGGCAGCGCTGATCAGTCTGCGCGGCTGTGGAATCGCCAGACAGGTGAATGCCTCAAGACCTTTCAGGGCTACACCAATTTTGTCTTGTCGGTCGCCTTTAGCCCTGACAGCCAAACCCTTGCCAGCACCAGCGCTGATCACACCCTCAAGCTCTGGGATCGAGAAGGGCAGTGTCTAAAAACCATGCGCGGACACAGCAATTGGGTGTGGTCTGTGGCGTTTAGTCCCGACGGTCAAACCTTGGCGAGCGGCAGCTTTGACCAAACCATCCGACTGTGGGATCGGCAGACGGGACAGTGCCTAAAAACTCTGCACGGACACAGCAATTGGGTGTGGTCTGTGGCGTTTAGCCCTAATGGTCAACGGCTCGTGAGTTCTGGCTTTGATCAAACCGTTCGACTTTGGGACACCGCAACGGGAGACTGTTTGCGCGTCTTAAACACCGAAAGCCGCATCTGGTCAGTAGCATTTAGCCCCGATGGAGAACGGATCGCGATCGGACTCGAAGATCATCACATCCAACTCTGGAACCCTGGCACAGATGCCCCGCTCACCTCACTCACAGGACATACTGGGCGCGTTTGCTCCGTCACTTTCAGTCGCGATCAGCAAACGCTTCTCAGCAGCAGCGACGATCACACCGTTAAACGCTGGAGCTTACACACTGGAGACTGTTTGCAAACGCTGGACGATCGAGATTGCGTCAAGTCAGCCATCTT
>Ga0209511_1001828_pt1 | contig 18177 bp, 16 predicted proteins | sample SSSSmetaG_FD_184141 | JGI IMG/M metagenome (GOLD analysis project Ga0209511, IMG submission 184141) | Glacier valley bacterial and archeal communities from Borup Fiord, Nunavut, Canada, to study Microbial Dark Matter (Phase II) - ​SSSS... | ecosystem: Environmental > Aquatic > Freshwater > Ice >...
AGGGCGGTAAGAATTGGTTTTCTAGGGTACTTGCCTCACTTACATGGACATCAAGTTGTCATCAGTAGAGGATTCAAGTGCGGACTCTCCCCCGAAGGGTTACTCTACTGAAGCCTGGAATCCTCCCAAAAACTGGGTTTCTCCAGAACGAATCGCACTTGCCCGCATATCGGTTCAATTCAACTAGAAGCTGTATGTGTTAAAAAGGACAAGAACGATGAGGTGTTTCTACAGCGCTACGGTGAGTAATTTTTGAAAGATAGTTTCTATTTCTACAAATCAACTTTCTATGGAATTAAACAGACAGCCAGAGGATATCGACTTTAACAAATATTGGTTGACGTTGAAGCGTCATTGGTTTGTTAGTGGAAGCGTTTTTTTACTCGTCGTCCTTTTAGCGAGCGTGATCGCAGGTTTAGAGAAACCAAAGTATCAAGCTGAAGGAAAGCTGCTGTTTAGGAAGCGCGATACGGCATCAGCGCTGTTGAGTGAGGGGTCGCAGAAAGTTAGAGAGTTAGAGTCCTTAAATCAACAGAACACCCCGATCGATACGGAAGCAGAAATCCTGCGATCAATGCCTTTGATCGAGAAGACAATTGCTGCACTGATGCTAAAAGATAAATCGGGTTACCCAGTTGCACCAGAAGATTTTGCAAAAGCGCTCATCGTCAAATCAGTTAAAGGAACCGACGTGCTTCTGGTTTCATATCAAAGTGCCGAGCCGAAAGAAGCAGCCGCGATCGTGAATCAGCTTGTTCAAACCTACCTCGAAGACAATGTTCGTCTTAACCGTACTGAGGCGATGTCAGCTCGCGATTACATCCTTCAACAGCTTCCGACAACTGAAGCACGATTACGAGAAGCAGAATTAGCGCTGCGGGATTTTGAGGAGCAAAATAAAGTTATTAATCTGCTTGCAGAAACCCAGTCCTCAGTTGAGGTAAATGCTGATTTATCACGTCAAATTACATCCGCTCAAGCGTTGCTCAACAATACAACGGCTCAGACGCAAGCCTTGCAGCGCAGGATTGGGCTAGATGCAGATGGGGCATCTTTGCTCAACTCAGTCAGTCAGTCGGTTGGTGTTCAATCGATTTTGACACAGCTACAGCAAACTGAGGCAGAAATTGCTATACAGCGACTCCGCTTTCGAGATAAAGCTCCGCTTATTGTCAGTTTGCAGGAGCGCAAAAGCACCTTAGAAGCGTTACTGAAAGACCGAATCGGTCAAGTGCTAAAACCTGGGCAAGATCTGCCGCAGCGCAACCTACAGACGGGTGAATCTGAGCAGAAATTAACTGACACCTTTATTAGTTCTGAGATTTCCAGGTTAGGGATAGCACAGCAGGTAGAAGCGTTAAAACAGGCTCAAGCTAACTATCAAAACCGTGCAGATCGACTGCCGCGCTTAAAACAGCAGCAGCAGGGTTTAGCACGGCAAGTTGAAACCTTTAAATCGAACTACGACATTCTAGTGAAGCGGTTGCAAGAAGTGCAGATCGCAGAAAACCAGACCGTTGGCAACGCTCGCTTTGTGGCTGCTGCGTCGGTTCCAACCAAACCGATCGCTTCTAAGCGAAAGCTAATTTTAGCCGCAGGCGTGACTGTGGGTGGGCTGCTCTACATCGTTACTGCATTTGTATTGGATCTGCGTGACCCATCGCTTAAAACCACAAAAGAAGTCCGAAAGATTTTCCCATACTCTTGGGTGGGGATGATTCCACTACTGCGAAAGCGACAAAAGTTCAATCATTCTAGACAAGTAGAAGCATCAATCCCAGAACTTCCGGTCAAAGATGCACCTCAATCTTTGATCAGCGAAGCCTATCGAATGCTGCAATCAAATTTGAAGTTTGTTAATCCGGATCAAATGGTTAGAACGATCGTGGTGACGAGTTCGGTGTCTAGAGAAGGAAAATCGACGGTTTCTGCAAATTTGGCACTCTCGCTGGCTCAAATTGGTCACAAAGTCTTGCTAATAGATGCCGATCTGCATCACCCCGTACAGCACCATATTTGGCAATTGACCAATGAGGTGGGGTTGAGCAATGTAATTATGAATCACGCTGAACTAAAAGAGGGAATTCAATTAGTACAAGACAATCTCTGTGTTCTCACTTCTGGCGTGATTCCGCCCAATCCACTGACACTTATCGACTCTAAGCGAATGGCTGCTTTGATGCAGGAGTTTTCCCAGAGTTATGATTTTGTGATTATTGATACACCCCCGCTTGTTTTGGTATCAGATGTAATTCCTTTAGGCAGAGCGGCAGACGGGGTGCTTTTGGTGGTTCGCCCTGGACTAATCGATGCTGCAAGCGCAGTGACAGCTAAAGACTTACTTTCCCAGTCGGGCTTAGAGGTTTTAGGGCTAGTGACAAACGGAGTGATGGCAAAAAACGAGCCTGATAGCTACTTACAACGCGCGAAGGACTATTACAAAGATGTAGCAGTTTCGCGAAGTGCGTAATCAGAGAAACGGGAATTTGTTCAATGATTTCCCTGCTGAAAGTGTAGATGAAACTTAGAGAAAAACCCTTCTGGAGAGAGCCATTCTTTCCAGAATTTTCTACATTGGTACTGCAATTCTACATAGTCTGCTGGTGAGATTTTGTTATGGAAATCAGCGATCTTATCTGCAATGTGCGAAATCTCATGCTCTTCAACCCAGACACAATATTTCTTCCAGTCAGCCACATTATCGTAAACCAATGCACAATCCGTATTTACAAAGACAGGAATTCGTCCACAGCAAAGACTTTCAAATAGGCGAAAAGAGAAATTCCCCGCTCCTCGACAGCAGAGAACGTAATCGCTGTTAACGATATTTTCAACAAACTCAAGTCTTGATTGATACATTCTGTCCACTTTTCTCTCTGATAGAAACACCATGCGATCGTGAAGAGCAAAGTTTGTTTCAACCAATGGACTATTCTCTAAAAGCTCAATCACTTGGGCACGAAGCAAGTGTCCTTGAATGGGAGGATAGCCCAAATTGCCGTGGTTTAGCAGCGTATATGCGTAGTAGCTAGCCTTTTTTAGGCAAGTTTTCCACGTCCCTTTCTTGACTAATCCCTTAAATCCAACAACAGGCTTATCGGTTTTTTGGCGAATCGGAAGATCATCGTTAAGGTAGTGTTCAACAATATCTTCGCTAAAAGAAGGCCAGACAAAATTATTTGGTTTTTGCCTCGAATGGTAGTGGGAATGACGAAAGACTATAGCATCTTTGGTAGAAATCTTCTCATTAGAACGATCGCCGCCAAAGAATACGATTAATGGTTTTCCAGCCTGCTCGGCTTGTTTGGCAAATTGTGAATATAATGCGCTGGCTTCCCGGTCAGTTTTAGAATACCAAAGTTCACCCACTACTGTTTTCCAATCGTCGGGCATGACGGCAAAATCAGCATCCTTAAGAGAGGTCATTTCAAACAATTCATGACTTATCTTTGTGTAGTTGTCATACTTCTTTAGCCAAGGATATTGCCCTTTCTCCATGAGGTGTGGGTAAAAAGGCAAGAGCATAGGATGAGGGCGAATACCCTCGCGCTTGAGCAAATAATGCTCGTCAGAATAGATTTTTATCTTCATTTTTCCTAATCGTTGGCGTGTACTTTCACCTTTGTCGATCGTAGCTTCGTTGAAAATATCAATTGTCTCTGGAACGCTCAAGCACCTGACTCAGTTGTTTCTAACGTGACTTCGATGGGCTTCAGGGTCATGGAAGTTAGACTTGTATATGAGTTTCTCAACTCAAGAAGGCTCCCCTATCCCAAACATTGAGTCGAGTTTTGAATAAATCGCCGTTTTTGAGTACTGCTGCTCATAGGTTGCTTTTACTTCATTGGACAGCTTTTGCGCGAGTTGAAAATCTGTCAGCAACTGCAGAATAAACTCCGCATATTGGACTGGCTCATCTGTGATTAGGGCATTGAAGTAATTCTGCAGAGATAGGGCAGACGCGCAGTGCTTTGTTGCGACGATCGGTAATGAATAGGAAATTGCTTCCATAAGCTTCACGTTAGTTCCAGCGCCCGTTCGCAGAGGGCAAATCATCACTCTTGACTGCAAGTAAAGCTCGGGCAGATCTGGAACATATCCCAGCAGTCTGACATTTTGGCTTAGATGAGGTTCGACCTGGATGTCTTTGCAGATTTTACCAGCTATCGTCAGTTGGGCATCTGGTTTTGCCTTCAAAACATACGGAAAAATAGATTCTAGGAAAAACTTCATCCCATCAGCATTTTGCATGTTGGCCATGCCAACAAATAGCAAGTCATGCCGAAATTCTCTATCTGCATAGGAGGAGTTTTCTGATTCGTGGGCAATATTTTCAACTAAATGCGGAATTGAATAAAGCTTGTTGGGCAAATGCTGTTTTAGAATCGAAAACTCATAATTTGAGTCAGAGATGACGACCGAAAAGTTGTTGAGCGAGTTTACTTCTTTGATGAAGTTTGAATCATAATCAAATTTCAAATTCTTAAAGTTGAGGACATCTTTCATCATCCGGCGCAACCGAGACTGAATGTCATGAGTATCAATGATAGTCTGCGTTGAAGTAGATTTGAAAGATTTCGCCAAACTCGCAAAGTTTACTGTGTTAATCCAGGCATAGTCATAACAATTTTGGGTAGCTAAAGACTGGACGAACCGAACATAGCCTGGAGGTGAATAGTAGTCTGTATCCATGGGAAGCTGCTGCTGTAATAGCTTTTGATAGTAGAAGATCTTGCTTCGGGTGTATACAAAATCAAACAGGTTGCGTCTACCTTCATAGACAAACACGTTGTCTGCAAAATTTAGAGCTTCTTGCGTTTGCTCTGCGTCCCATCGCGGCGCGATATAGGATTCCTTGAGCAACTGATTAGCTGCAACGATATCTACAGAAATGTAATCTCTTCGATCGTTGAAATACTTGAGGATTCCTAAAATTCTGCCTTGAGTACCGTAGTACAAAGGCTTTAATTTGACGGGCAAATGAAACAGTACCTTCTTTTTGGATGGATTCATGGAATCTAAGTCACTCATTGAGAAACAATCTGTTTTCTTAGCGGAGAGAATTCTACTCATTACACACCGACTAATTCTGCCAAACACCAGTTTGCATACGTCTTTACTCCTCGTTCTAATAGAACAGACGGAGTGAACCCTAATGCTTCTAGCTTAGAGACATCTGCCTGCCAGTTTAAAGGTGTCCCCGAAGGAACGACTCCATCAAATTGGAGTGTGCAATCAGAATCCAAAACTCTTAAAACAAGCGTTGCAAGTTCTCGAATGGTGACTTCCTGCCCGGTCGCTATGTTGTAAACTTCTCCTTGCATCGGTGCGTCACAGGCAATTATCCTCAGCGCTCTTGCAATATCAAGGGCATGAACAAAGTCGCGGCTTTCATTTCCGGTTCCTTGAAGCGTGACTGTTTTTTGTACGATTACTTTTTGACAAGTGTCCCACAGCACCTGACGGCGCAACCCAGGGCCATAGGCTGAAAAAATTCTGACGCTTGCAGTGGGTAAGCTATAGACTTGTGTAAACTCTCGACAGAGCATCTCAGATTGCAGCTTATGAAAGCCATAGGGCGAGACTGGTGCGGGGGCTTGAGCTTCTGCGATCGGAAGCACGCCCGGATTACCATAAACTGCGGCACTAGAAAGATAAATAAATCGGCAACGCGGGGCACTTAAGCGAAGCGCATTCAAAACTTCATAGTTAACAACTGTATTTGCATAGAAGTCAGGAGTTGGTTCAGACATTGACAGATTCACTGCGGCGCGACCTGCACAATGAATGCAAATATCTGGCTGATGCTTTTGCAGGATTTCATTTAACGTTGAATCTGGCAACCGTAGCGTGTAGTAGGCTGATAAATTTGTCAAAGGTGCATTCTCGGAAGCAGAACTATCAATACCGACGACTGACCAGCCTAACTCTGAGAAATGACGCGCAATATATCGACCCAAAAACCCTGCTGTACCCGTGATTAGAATGCTACCAGTCATAAAATTTCGTTGCCTCACTAACTAACAATTAATATTGTCTGCACACACTTAGACTCTACTCTTGATTAAATTAAGACTTATTGCTTGGGTCATCATCCATCCAAAACGACGACCCGTTGGATGTAGAAAACACATCACATAGTCAGCGAACCCATACGAAACCACAGTTGCTATTGCCGCGCCCACGGCCTGATAGCGAGGAATCAATACAAAATTAAGCGCAATGTTCATAAATGCTCCGGCAATCGTAAATGAAAAAGCAAACCAGGTTACGCCTTCAGTCGTCACCCAAATTTCTTTGACGTAACCCAAGAATAAAAACATGGAAGACCAAATATGAATGGATAAGACAATTCCAGATGGCGCATACTCCGGCCCAAAGACTAAAGTAACAAAAGGCGTTGCCAGAAAAGTCATCGGAATTGCAATGCAATAAACGAGTAAAGCCTGCAGGTTGCAAAGCTTTTGTAGCTTTCCATAGTAGGTTGCTTCACTGATTCTTTTGGCAGCAATGATGGATGGAGCCACTGATTTGACAATCATGGTTGAGGCAAAGGGCCAAACCTCTGAGAGCCTGACTGCTGCTGAGTAGGTTCCTACTGCTTGTAAATCTGCTAGCTGACCTAGCATGACCTGATCGATTCGGGTGTAAATCACGATCGCTAGGGTGGAAAAAATGAGCGGAAAGCTAACTCGCATTAAATCTTTTGCTTGCTTCCAATCAACTCGCCAGGCAAAAATGTTGTTTTTAGCCAGCCTGAAAACAACAATAAAGCCCACTACATTCAGAAAAGTTTCAGCGACTACCAGCCATGCAAAGAATTCGATCGGTGCTTTCATCTCAAGCAACCCAATTCGCATTACTGTCGCCAGAATAAACGAACTATTTCTAGCCCAGATGGTGTACTTTACATCAACTTGAGATTGAAACCAAAGCTCGATAACGTTGAATCCGCTCAAAAATGAGCCTGTCGCTAATATAATAACCAGCTTGCAAATGAGAGGATCGCTCCCTTGCAGCAACACAATCGATAGGATTGACAAGAAGAAAGCAACAATGCCAACCACAAACTTGATTAGAAAAGACGTTCCAAGAATTCTTTCCTTTGTTTCAGGACTGTTGACCAAATCTCGGAAGATAATTTGGTCAGATGCAAGTTGAAACAGAGGCGTGAACATGACCGCAAAAGCCAGCGCGTAGTTCAGCGAGCCAAATTGATCAACTCCCAAAAAGCGTGCAGTCCAAGCTAGTGTCAAGAACCCAACCGCCAAACGGAAAACTCGTTCTGCTGAAAGCCAGCCAATGTTGATGATGATTTTGAGCTTTTCAGCACCAAACTTGTCCTGAATTCTGAACGAAACTTTTTTTAGCATTGGCTGCTGGTAATGGGTTAAGCACTAGAGAAAGGCGCGAACAGGACTTTTACGAGCTATGAGGCATCGATCGGGTAAAGTCCAAATTCATCACGAATAGAGTCTGTAACAGGTTGAGTAATAAAAGATTGATAAGAACTCTTTAAGGCAGCCAAAATGGATTGGATGCCGTTGTTTTTAGAAGCAATATTTTGTTGACTCCACCACATATTTTCTCCATTGTCTGTAATGTATATGACTCCTCTAAACGGTAGTAGCTTGAGTGGCGTTCCCCGCTGCTTCAAAATTGCTGCTGTATCGATGTGGTACAAAACGCAGTCACCGCGCTTTACCTCATCAGGATGTAGCTTCATCTCCGGTTCTAATAAATCGAGTTTAATGACGTGACTCGTGTTGGTTCTCAAGTGAAGATTTCTATGTCTTACCCTCAGAAGCCGAAAGTTTTCCTGGTAATCAAAGCCTCTGCCCAAAAACCATCCATTCTCGTTGGGGTTCTGAGCGACAAACTGAGCTAAGTGCTGACTCACGCAGTCATCAGCATCCACAAACATGACGTGAGACGCATTGATTGCCTTGGCGTGCAAGAGTCCGTGCTGCATTTTGAGCATCTTGTCCTTTTCCTTGCTTGCGTAGTCGGCTCCAGGAAGCGGAAGATTCACTTGAAGATAGGTGACTTGAGAAGTATCAAAACTTACTTGCGGTTTCTCATGACAGACAACAATCACTTGGTAGTCTGATGAGGTTTGATTGCACGTCGATCGCAATGTTCTTTCAAACAGCTTACAGACCAGATTCCATGATCCTGACACCTGCGAACTCTTTAGTGGAATGATAAAAGCAAGCACTATTCTTACCCCAAGATATTTCAAGATGAAATCGATAATTCTAGAAAATAGCTCTCAACTTCTAATAGAGATCTCCATATTTAGAATGATAAAAGCTACTGAATCGGCTGCGAAGAAACTATGTCAGTCAGGTTTTGACTGGTTGAGTGATACGCATCAGACTTGCCAATGTTTACGCAACTTAGCACAGGGCTTTTCCACAATTTGGTAGATGATATATGAGCAAGCTAGTGTAGCAAAAAAAGAAATTATCCCCTGTAGTAATAGATTGTGCACTGGTAGTTGACGACGCACTGCGAGAATCACGATCTCGTGAGTTAGGTATAAAGAATAGCTGAGTATTCCTAGAAAACTTATCCACTTCCGGTTAAGGTCTCGATAAAAAAGCCAATTCGGATTAAGTATTGCAACCATAAAAAACGGATACAACCCAATTCCCTGAAGGGTATATCTAAGCGTGTCACGAAAATTAGTGTCTCTAATGATAACAACAGTCCGGACAATTTTAAATCGCCAACGGTGGAATGCGGGTTTCAGCATCATCACTGAGGCAAATACCAACGGTGGAATGCGGGTTTCAGCCTCTGCCTCAAAAAATGTCCGGAGTATTGATGATAAATGAGACCATTAGAATTACAAAACCCATAGGAAGAAGCACCCGTTGCCAGACTTTAGATGCTTTTTTAACATTTTCATCTAGTGCTGGATTGCAGTACACGGCGAGTGTGCAACCGTAGAGTAATGAGTCAAATCGAGTATCTGTTCTAACATAGATACTAGAAGATGGGGTATGCAAGACAAATACGAGAAAGCAGCGCCATAGCAGTACCAATGCGCACATTCCCAGCAAAACGATCAACTGTTGCCTTCCGGTCAGCTTCAAACGCCTCATTGCCAAGTAGATTAGTGGAAAAACCAAATAAAAATGCTCTTCTACTGCTAGAGACCAGAAAGGCCCAGTACCTTCCGCCTGACCATGTTCACCATAACTTAGAATCCAGTAATTGGTGTAGTAGAATATCTGAGCCATCACGGGGTGAAAATCGATTCTGCTGGTGGCAAATCCAAGAATGGATAAACCTACAGCACCCAGTAGAACTAGATAGTAGGGCGGAAAAATTCGTAAGGCACGCCTGGTATAAAACTTCTTTAAGTCCAGGTTTTCGTAGGAATCATATTCCCGCCGCAGTAGCGTTGTAATGAGATAGCCGCTTAAGAAGAAAAAGATTGTCACGCCAAATCCAGCAGGCACTACGCGACCAAGCCCAATGTGGCCGACAAACACAAGGAAAAACGCGAATGCCCGTATTCCATCTAGCGAAGGAATGTGAAAAAAAGGCTTTTCATCTCCTCTCAGAGGATTTTTCTGAATCCCCCGTAACGTCTCATCCATGTTTCTCCTCTGTTTTTGAATTGGATAACCTTAAACTCATCGAGTTTAGAAATCGTAAGCTTAAATCATGCGACTAAATTTGGAGGTTTACGACCTGATCTGCTACCGTGCTCCTGTGCTTAGAACCAACAAGAGGTTGCGAAATCTTAATCAGCAATAGTTCTTTACCGATCGCTTTGCTAACTTAGGTGGTAAAGGCTTAACTCTTCTCGGATTTCGTCAGTGACGAATTGTTCGTTTAGAGGTGCTAACAAGCTTTTTTTAAAGCCACGCAAGATCTCCTTCGGGTTGCGCTGTAGTTTAGCTATCAAGTTTTCTTGCATCGAAACGCTCTCTCCGGCACGATCGCGAACAAAAACAACTCCAGGAAATGGTAGCGGTTTAATCGGTGTTCCCCGTTCTGCCAAATCGCCTTTTGCCAGTGGGTGTCCACCTAGAAAGCGGTCATACCCCGCTAACTCATCGTAAGGCATCATCTTTTCTGGCAAGTTGAATAGTCGGTAGTTAATAATGTTGCAGGTTCCACAAATCTTGTGGAAATCCTTGCGTCGGACAGAGATCTTACTACTTCCCTCCTCGTACTCGTAACCACTGTTGACATACCAACCATTCTCTTCTTTGTGCTGGTTCACAAATCCTGCAATCTGCCGACTAATGCAGTCATCTGCATCTACAGACATCACGTGGCTTGGTCGTAAATCTCGCACGGCTAAGAGTCCAGCAACAACTCGTTTCGCCCGATCGTCTACCCTAGCGTTGTAAGTTGCTTCTGGAACCGGAAAATTAACCTCCAGATATTCGACTTGCGGATGGTGGAAATCAATCTGAGGTTTTTCGTTGCAAACAACTACGACGTGAAACGCTGGCGAAGTCTGATTACAAATCGATCGTAGACATCGCTCAAATAACTTGCATAGCTCTGACCAAGACGTTGCGGCGTGCCGACTTTTGACTGGAACAATGAAAACTATCATGATGGGATACCTGGTTCAAAATACGAACAAAGAGCGTGTCTAATCAAATCCTGAGTCCTGAGCGTGTCCAACAAGGATAAAGGTCACGATCGCTGAACCTGCCGCCTCAGAGCAAAAGATGGTTCATTGACCGTTTCTAGCAATGCTTCATACCGCTCGACGGCTTTTTCTAGTGTGAATTCTTGAGAGCGTTGCTTCAGCATTGCTTGATCTGGAACGCTTTGGATGGTTGCCACGATCGCGTCCGCCATTTCTTTTATATTCTCAACCGAAACTAAGGAACCGTATTCACCGTGATTTAAGATCTCTGCGGGGCCGCTTCTGCAATTGGTAGAAACAACTGGGGTTCCGACAGCGATCGCCTCTACGATCACATTGCCAAATCCTTCCCACAGCGATGAAAGAACAAGAACTGCGGCACGGGCTAAGTAAGCATAGGGATTATCAACAAATCCCAAGAATGCGACGTGTTCAGATAAGTTTAACTGGTTAACTAGCGCTTTTAGTTCAGCCTGTTCTTCACCTTCGCCTAAAATCGCCAAGCGAACCGGATAATGCTCTCTTACTTGCCCAAAAGCTCGAATCAGCATAGAAAAATTCTTTTGTTTTGTCAGCCGCCCAATGCCCAAAATCACCGGAGGCTGTTCGTTTAGAAACCAAGGATGCGCCACTGGTTCTTGTGCTTTCTCAGCCAATTCTGAAGTCACGATCGGGTTATAAACCACGTTAATTTTGTGTGCAGGGAGTCCCAGGTCTAGTAGATCGTCGGCAACGCCTTGAGAGACGGCGACAACGTTGTCAGCCCACGGGTAAAACAATTTAACCAGGTGAGGTGTGAGTTGACGTTTAAGCTGAGTCGCATATTTTGCCTCATTAGAGAGATGATTGTGTACAGTGACAATTACCTGAGTCGCAACGCCTGCAAGCTTTTTCGCCCAAAGTGCAACAAAATTTGTATCTTCTAATGCTGACATGAGAACGGTGGGCTGAGTTTGCCTGAGATAGCGTACTAAGTCAGGAATGCTCGCCATCAAGCGTGATTTTTTGAACTCGACCACCCGAATTTGAGGAGGTAGCTGCGTCAGATAAACCCCTTCTGTTTGAACAAGCACCAAGTCAACAGCAAGTCCTTTTTCACTAAATCCACGGGCAAGATTTAGCATGACTCGCTCAGCGCCGCCCCCTCCAAGATCCATGAGAAAAATTGCTAGGTCTGTCATTTGCGTTCACTCAGTTCAATTTAAATTTTTTAGAGTTGCTTGAAGCGCACTGTTGCGGCAGGTTAGCTTGAAGGTCTTCGGACTTTGTTGAGTAGAGGCGGTGCATAGACAGCGTGACAGTCACGAGCAACGTCCAAAAAACAGAATTGTGTTCGACAATGGTGTTCTCACTGTGGTTGTACATAAAGAAAAACGTGACGTAGCAAATCGGCCAAAGCTCAATGCTAGTTTTACCAAGACGTAGCCAAGCGATCGCCCGAACATAGCTCACAACGATCGTCGATAGAAAGACAAATAGACCCACTAATCCTAAATCCAGGGCTAAGTTGATAAAGCCGTTGTGCGCATGTGGTGGCTTGTAGCCTTCTGAGAGCCAAATTGTCGTGGCTTCTCCGCCTTCGCGCCAAAAACCTTGATAGCCATATCCCAGCCAGGGATGAGCAAAGATTTTCTCGATCGCAGCTTCCCATAAACCAGTTCGACCGCTCAGAGTAGCATCTCGCCCGAATGCAAGCAGGAGATTTTCCCAATTACCGATAATCAAAGCGGCAATGCTACCCCCAATTAAGATGACCGTAATCAAAAGGGGGATGATAATTGTCCCTTTCCACCGCAGCGATCGATAAAGCGGCAATAGAACGATGAACAACAACATCAGCAGTAATGCGGTTTTAGAACCGGTTAAGAAAATCAGACAGACACTCAGACTAAAACTGCTCCATAAAAGCCAGCGCTGCCTGTGGCTATCTAACGCTAGTAATAGAAAAACAACGCTTCCCAAAACTAGCAATCTAGCGAAAAGATTTTTTTGAGTAAAAGGGCCACGCCAAGCTCCAGCATTTGCTCCCGCTTCGATCGCAGCCGCCGGAAACGCTAATGTAAATGCTGTGGATAACACCATCACGATCCCTAGTGTCCAGCCCAAAAGTTGAAGCTGTTGCTTTAGGCTAAAACGCGAAGCAACATACAATCCAAAGTAAGAAGTTTGCATCGTTGCAAAGGCTTTGCGAAGTGACCAATCTGGAAAATCAGACCACAGGAACGAAGCCAAAGCAATTCCTGGTAAAAGCCAAACGATTGGGTTCTGAAGCGCTATCCAGACTGAGCTTCTCCAACGCGCTAATAGGAAGAAGAAGGCGATCGCGTAGATAGAATATTGCAGCAGCGACGAAATAGAATCGAACGGATTCTCAGCATTGAGACCAATTGCTTTTGGATCAGGAGATACGAAAAGACTCGACCAGCTTAGAATCCCGGTCAAAAACACAAGCGAAAAAATTGTGAAGCATTTTTCTACTAGATTGAGAACTGGATTCATCGCTTTAAACTGTAGATCAGCACTTTTGCAAAGACTCTGGAATGAATCTCACACCGTTCTAAAAATGTTGAGGATGACAGATATCTTTTTACGAGGGCTTGGCTCTCAACCTCAACGCCGTCACCCCATTTACGATAGAGAGCAATCCCTAATCCAAAAAGACGATCGCTGAATTTTGCTGAAATTGGAAAGTTTTTTTTCATCCAATAAGCGGTCAAAAGCTGCGTTTTAGCCCTCACCTTTATGTTGTTTCGATTAAATGTATAAGCATTGTTACCGTGAATGTTTTGTTGAGCTAATGATTCAACAAGAGCAAAGCCTGGACTGATACCAAAAGCAATGTACTTAATGTAATCATCGCTAGTAATCCGGATCTCTTCGGGCATTGGTAGAATGGTTTCTAATAGCCGCCGTCTGAAGCACAAACCAGAAGTTGCAAGATGCTCAAACGGAAATTTGCCCTTCAGTTGAGCATTTTTAATGTCGTCTCTCAGGTCATACTCTCTAGATAACGTCTGATTGATGACCTGAGCAATCGGTTGAGAATCTTTAAGAATCTCTAACGGATGGAAACACCAACCAACGTCTTCATTCTGGTTAAAGGCTCGAACAATCTCTGCTGCTTTGTTGAGCTTAAACGAGTCATCAGAATCGAGAAAACAAACGATCTCTCCTCGGCTAGCTGCAAAGCCTGCGTTAAAGGCAGAAGCTTGTCCGCCATTAGCTTTTAAGATGCTGATAACTTGACTCCCATACTGCTCAATGATGGTTCTAGAATTATCGGTTGAGCCATCATCGACCACAATTACTTCAATCGGCTGATAGGTTTGACCTAAAGCACTCTCGATCGCAGTTTTCAAAAAGCGTCCATAGTTGTAGTTATTGATTAGGATACTTACGAGCGGTTGCTTCTCCATTAGTTAAGTCTCCCCACAACTTTAATGTGCTGCCTCAGTTGATCACGCGTCGTGGGCAAACATACCACACTCACAGATTCTATTGCCCACCAGCCCGATTGATGCACAAATAGCGTCCGCGGTAAATACCCAATGCTGAGGAAGCTATCCTTAGACAAGCCAATCTGTTGCACAAGATATCCGTGAATCACGCCGTAGCTTAACGGTGCTACGATTCTTTCCCATGTATATTCAACCAGTCCAAACTGCGGTATTAACAACACGGTTGCACCCACGAATAAAGCGATCTGAACCAAGTGGAAAATCGTACCTTCCCAATTACACGTCAAAACATACAACTCTGAAGAGTGCAAGTTGAATGATGCATCGGTTAAACCAATACTCCGGACAAAACTTGAGCAGGGTTTAAGCTTCAAACCCTGCTTCAACCGTGGACAGGATCTTATTATCAAAGTCAGAGGTAGAGCTAACTTTGAAAAAATAGCTCGATCTTGAAACTGTGAGCCCTGCAAGCCTTGTAAAACCGTTCTAAAAACTGTCCGGACTATTGTTAAGCTGCCCAAGGTAATAAATAGTAATGCTGCTCCTTTTTGTAACGAGGGAATTCCCAGCAAAGAGATTCCCATTCCACCCAGACTAATCGCCATGCCTATGCCCTGGCGCATTGCTAGATAGAAGCCCCCACTCATTACTTTTGACCGTAGGCTCATTTGCTCACTCACAAAGATTGGAAGTTGAAGACAAAACGGTGTCTATGAGACTGTCACAACCCATGATAGCTTGCCGATAAATCGAAAGCAGTGTGATGAAGTAGTCATCGATATTAAGCGGGGCAACTCGGTGTCTACCATTGCTCCCCATCGCTAGTCTCAACGATTCATTTTCAATTAGCGTCTGCATTGCTGCTGCAATTTGCTCAACATTACCAGGCTCAACTAAGAACCCGTTTTTTTGATCAACAACCTCTGGAATTCCGCCGACTGGGGTCGTAATCGCTGGCAACCCCCAAGCCATCGCTTCAAGCAGGGCAATAGGTAGCCCCTCATTGTAAGATGGTAGGACAAAGACATCCGAATCAGATAGAAGCTGATTGCGCGTTTCAGCATCGATCCAGCCAAGCAGCTTGACGCAGTCCTGTAATCCCAGTGAGTCAACAAGTTCACGGGCTTGGTTAACCTCTCCGTCCCCGGCCAACAACAATTCTATCCGTTCTCGCTGAGATTCAGGTAGCCGCGCGATCGCGTGAATTACATCAAATGCACCTTTACGCTGACCAATTCGCCCTAGGAACACAAATCGGATTTTCTGTCCGCCAGTTCGCTCCGGTATCGTAGCAGGAACCACAATTGGATTGTACAAAACGATGGCTTGGCTAGGCTTTAGATTACAGGCAGAGGTATAGTAGGTCTTCCAGCTTTCCGAAAGCGCAATCACATAAGCACTACGTTGGAAAATTGAGGCTACTGACCGCTTCGCCCACTGAGGCAACCGATCATAAAATATATGGAATTCGCAGCCGTGAGTATGAATGACAACCGGCTTGCGAAACCATCCAGCTAAAACAGCACAGATACCGTTCCTCAGCACACTTCCTCGCTCAGAGATATGTAGATGAACCAGGTCAACCTCCATCCAAAGCAGGCTTCTTAGCAATTGAACGAATGCCCAGGTGAAGATTTGAAGCCGATGGAATACCGTTCCTTCTTCGTGAGTGGAAATGTGCTGAATTTCAACCGCTTTTGAGATTTGGGTCGCAATCAGCTTCTCAACGCTCGCCATTCCACCTTGCTGACGTAGACTCGGACCTAACATGACAACTCTGATTTTTTCATCGAATTGATCGCCTTGTGAAACCGACCAGCATGATAGTTTGTAGAGACCCAGCTTTTGCTTGAGCACGAGCCAGAAGAAAGAGATGTCATTAATGAGATAGCGTCTCCACAACCGTCTAGGCTCAGAGAGCAATCGATAGAGCCACTCCACACCGGATCGGCTCACCCATTGTGGAGCACGCTTGATAATACCTGCTTCAAAGTTAATCGTTGCCCCGATCGCCAAAAAGATCTTGATCGTTGAAAGCTTGTCCTTGTATTTGTAGATCCACTTTTCCTGCTTCGGTGCGCCTACGCCGATTGCCAGCACTGTTGCTCCAGACTGCTTGATTCGCTCAATAATGCTTAGGCACTCTAGCTCATCAGTTTCAAATCCGAAAGGTGGAGAGTACGCTCCAACCACGATCGTCCGACCAATTCGACTATTAATCCGGCTGGTAGCTTGCTCTGGCACACCAGTCGCTCCGCCCAAGAGAAAAATGCGAATGCTTGGATTGCTTTTGTGAAAGTCACAGAACGCAGGAAAAAGATCAGACCCAGAAATCCTCTGCTTCAGAGGAGTTCCTAAAAAGTAGGAGGCGTAGAGCAGAATCTGACTATCACACACTCGGTAATCTGCTTGCGCGTAGAGATTTAAAAATGCGCTATCTTTCTGTAACTGAACGAGATGGTCAACATTGGGAGTCAGAACGACACCTCGTTCTAAATCTCTTAGAAGTTCAAGGAGAGAAATATTGTCAATCTGCACATTCAGAAGTTGAACAGTTTCTGACTCCCTTGGCGATTGAGATTTTACTACCATCTTTTAATTACTCTCAAGAACAGAATTTTGGACTGATGGTAATGCAACGTCCTGATTTATTCGCGTTGGGTTGTATCATTACCTCTTTAGAACTACCCAGCTTCTGTCAAAAAATTAGAGCTTTACAGATAAACGCACTAAAGCAATTAGACGCACCAAGATAATCTGCATAGCCTCGCATATCTGGCGGTGAATTAGTCATAAGTCCTGCGACTCCATAACCGAAACCTGAAAACTATGGCAGCAGTGCTACAAACTAAATCGTGGTAGCACTGAGTTATGATTCAATCCGCTTGAAAAAGCTCATTCTGGTGAAAAAACTTATTACGTTGAATCCTACTTGCTTTCACTCACTCAACTCCTGAAGTACTAGGCTCTTCATCGAAAATTTACAGCAGACTCGTATTTACACATACTTATGCTTACACTACACTGATCGAAATTACTCATGTCAGAGTGGTATTGTCAACTTAACTCAAAGGTAGAATCACCGTACTGATTCCACTCTGTTCACGATTGCTGACCCATGTACTCCCGTCATTGATTTCCCAGCGAAATCATCAGCTACTGTGGTTGGCTCTATTACACTTTCCCCTTAAGCTACCGGGATATCGGCCAATCAGCTTCGCCGCAAACGCCCGTTCATCGCCGACAAATGGCATTTGGATGAAGTGATGGTGATGATCAAAAAGCAGCAATATTATTTGTGGCGGGCAGTGGATGTCGAGGGGAACGCGCTGGAAGTCCTGCTGCAACGACATCGGGATACGAAGACGGCAAAGCGATTCTTTCGCAAACTGCTGAAGAAGCAAGGTTTTGTGCCACGAGTAATCGTTACCGACAAACTTTAAAGCTACGAAGCGGCGAAGAAGCAAGTGATGAAGAACGTAGAGCATCGACCGTACAAGGGGTTGAACAATCGAGCCGAGAACTCCCATCAGCCGACACGAGTTCGAGAGCGACGAATGCGACGCTTCAAATCACCAGGGCAAGCTCAACGATTTCTCTCTGCATTTGGGCCGATTCGAGATCACTTCCACCTGAAACAACATCAACTGACTGCCACCCGATATCGACAAGAACTACGCCAACGATTTGAAGATTGGCGAGAAGTCGCTGGTTTGAAAATGGCTGCGTAAAATTGAGTGACCCTGACGATTGAGGAATTGTTGTACTTAATTTTGAATGTCTCCGGTTAAGTTGACAATACCTTCGTAGCCAATCAGCATGGTGGAGAGTTCTAAGGTACTCCTATTGTCTCAGAACTCGTTGAACTTGCCGCATTTTGAGACATAGATTGATTGACAAGTTAATTTACACGTTTGTGAGCCTGAAAGCCTCGTTTCAGCAAAGCGCGTTCAACTGTAAAACAAAGGGGTTGTGTCGCAAAAATGATAGGGTTGGAAGGCTCAATTTTCTCTCGTCTCATCTTAAATGGTTGCCCAATCCTTGTTTAAGTGGCGGCACTTCCTGCCAGAAATCATCTTGCTGAATGTGCGGTGG